>Ga0268266_10000583_pt1 | contig 50513 bp, 53 predicted proteins | sample KBSS13metaG_FD_190356 | JGI IMG/M metagenome (GOLD analysis project Ga0268266, IMG submission 190356) | Switchgrass rhizosphere microbial communities from Kellogg Biological Station, Michigan, USA - KBS S1-3 metaG (SPAdes) (version 2) | ecosystem: Host-associated > Plants > Roots > Rhizosphere...
CTCCAATCCTTCCCGGCCTGGGCGCGACACGCCGGGAAGGATTGGAGAGACCAGAAAAAATCTCGCGTCAACGCTCACGACCGACTCCCGCAGCGTTGCCCTGGTAGCCCGAGTAAGCCCGCCGTCGAAAAAGGTTTTAGGTCAGCACGAACTCCGAAGCCGATGGACGAGGTATTTTGAGGTATTTTGAGCCATTTCGATGTGCCTGTCTTCTCGGAGGGTTGCTTATCACTCCGCGAGACCAGTTGAAGACATCAGTTGCAGAGTCTGCACGGTTGAATGTCCGATCCGTTATCACAGACAAATGTTGAAAGCGGTGCAAGCATTATTCTCGGAGGAATGCGGAAACGTCGTGCTCAAACGATGAACGTTTTTTGATCCTACTCGCGATACTGCCTATCGTATTTCTTGGTGACAATATCGATGCTCAGACCCGAGCACACTCAGGTAAAAGTCACACGGAGGTGTTACAGGAATAGTGATCGTGGACATTGTCATTGTTAAGACAATATTGCGAAGTGCTTTGGTCCGAGCCCCCATAGCGACAAAAGGCCGACCGATGCTCCTTTAGCGCGACATCCAAAGGAGGTTGTCATGAAACCCAAAAGAGGGCCAGAAGAACAACAGCCCGAACCGCCCGCTGCATTGTTAACCTTGCGCAATCCCGAAGATCTTCGCTGGGAGATGCAAGAGGTGCAGCTTGCAATCACCCGTCGTGCCTATGAGTTGTTTGAGGCACGAGGATGTGAACACGGTCACGACTGGGAAGACTGGTTCCGAGCAGAATCAGAGTTGCTGCGGCCGGCTTCCGTCTCCATTTCGGAAGCTGAGGACCGGATCAGTATTCGAGCTAACGTCTTCGGCTTCGAAGACACAGAACTCCGAGTCAGCTTGGAGCCTCGACGTATCGCGATCCTGGGCAAAAAGGAAGCGAGCGTTATGGAATCCGAAGGTGGAAAACTCAAGTACATCGATTGGTTTCCCGATCAGATCATGCAGCTCATCGACCTTCCGACTGACATAGTGCCTCAGATGTCAGTGGTCGAATTGCAGGCGGGATTGCTTAAATTCGAACTCCCCAAAGCTGTCAACGCCAGACCTGACACTGCGGCTACTGCGGCGTGATCGACCAACCACGCTTGTCGCTGGGGCAATTCGAATCATCGGAACCAAGTGGCCAGGATTGTGACGCTCGAATGAACACGGCTCACAAGGAGGACGCCATGACCCTGTCGGCGAGATCTCTCCTCGGGCAGAAACCTGATGCGATCCGCAAATTCTTGGACACTCTTTTGAAAGATTGCCCCGAGGCGCGAGCAGGGTAGCAAAAATGATCCGGAAAGGAGAGACCAATGCAGCGACACTTTTCAAACCGGGGCGAAGCATTGGCGGAGGTAACCGCTGCCAGAATGCTGGGTAGGCGCAAGCGGTCACCTCAGTCAGCATTCACTACGCAACCCCGTCGTGGAACTAGGTCCGAAGTGTGGTTTGCGCGGCCTGAAGAAGCGACGCCAAGCCGAAGAAAAAAACAAGACAACGCGAAAACGGCACCTCCGAGTCTTGGCTGCATGAGCGTTCCACCGCGGAGGACTTACGGCACTGATACTGACGGTTGAAGGTGTTGGAGTTCTTGAGCAACGGCATCCTGCACTGCAAAGAGAGATCTCCCATACGGACCATCACACTCTCAAGCTCGTTCTACGTAAGAACGAGAAGATTCTCGAGTCGATTGTGAGCCGTCTCAGGGCACTGTTGGCTGAGGACGCGGACAACAGAAAGCGCATGTAGTTCCCCAAGATATCCTGTGAACCGGCTGCGTGCGATCCTCTCCTCCAAGCTGCCATCCTCTGCAACTCCTTCCATCGCACAGTGACGTGCGGCGGGGCCCGCAGTGACCACCTCTTGAACGCTCGCCTTTCCCAACTTCGCGTGTGAAGCTAACAACGGAAAGATCGCCATGAAGCGGCCCAGTTGTCTTCTCCGGCTCAAGTGTCGGTTGCTGCCGGACTATCCGTCTCTTCCTTATCTCCGAGTGTTGCGATTTCCAACAGGCCTGCGCCTTTGCAAGCGAGAACTCTCTGTTTCGCGTTGACTACGCCTCAGCGGCGCGTTAAGGTTCACTCAAGTTCGTGGATGGCACGGTGATCACACGTGGGGTGGGGCATGCGACTACACGCCTTTCTTGGGTGCTGGGTTCTGAGCATCGCTGTTTCTTGCGCCGCTGCTTCTTCCTGTAAAGTCCCTGTGTTTCTCGATGGAACCCCCAAGGCTTCGGCAGACTTTTCGCGTCTGCTGCAACAGGCGGAAGCAGGCAATTTGAGCGCCCAGTTCCAAGTGGCCTTAGCCTACGAAATCGGCAACGGCATAGACCAGGACTATGACCGGGCGGCGCGCTGGTATCAGAAATCAGCCGACTATGGGAACTCAGCTGCACAGAACAATCTTGGCAGTCTTTATGCGCGAGGAGTGGGCGTACCACAAAGTGATGCCGAAGCGATGAAATGGTACCAGCGCGCGGCTGCAGGGGGACATCCTGCTGCGGCCAATAATGTGGGCAGCATGTATGCCACGGGGCGAGGGGTGCCAAAAAGCGATGACGATGCTGCGTCTTGGTACCGCAAAGCTGCGACGAAGGGATACGCGCCCGCTGAGGCAAACTTGGCGCTGATGTACTTGGCGGGAAGAAGCGTTGCCCGCGACGACAAAGAGGCGGTTCGATGGTTTCGAAAGGCTGCAAACCGCCGCTATGCGCCCGCCGAGTTCAATTTAGGCCTGATGTATTTCAACGGAATTGGAGTGGCGAGGGATAAAGTAGAGGCATCGAAGTGGTTTTCCAAAGCAAGCGCGCAGGGTTTGGCTGCTGCGGAGAATCAAATGGGTTTTGTTTACGAGCGCGGCGAAGGTGTTCCTCGGGACTATGAATTAGCACTACAGTGGTTCCGGAAAGCCGCCGAACACGGTTCGGCGGAAGCACGGCGTAATCTAACTGCGATCTCGGTTCTTGTGCAAGGGAGTGCGAAGTCCTCTGGAGATCTCGCGTACGATTGGTCCGACATTTCAAGCTTGACTAGAGTTCATCAAGCCCCGATTGATAGCTCGCTCATCGAGCCCTAAGGTCGGGGTGCGTTTGTCAGCGACCCGCAATCACAAGCGGCAAAAAGAAAGGAGGCTCTTGCGAGCCTCCCCTGTCAGTTGATTGAAACACTCCTCAGAAGATGAACTTCAGATAGAACTGCATGGTGCGTGGGTTGCTTCCCCATGTCGCCTGTGGCGAATTGAAATTCTGTTTATCGGGGATAAGCGAGTTCCTCTGTCCTTGGTCGGTGCGATCGACCGAATCAACCTGGTTCAGAAGTCCGGGCACCCAATTGGGGTGGTTAAACGCGTTAAACAACTGCGCTGCAAATTCAACCTTGTAACGCTCGGTCAGTGAGATGCGTTTCAAGAGCGTGAAGTCCCAGCTGTTGATGGGGTTCATTTGAAGCGTGTTGCGGCCCACGTTGGAAAGAGCTCCCTCTCCCGCAACGATGTACTGCGCATTGGGATTATCAGCGAGATACGCGACTACGTCCCCGGCGGTGTTAGTTAACTCCGTTACTCCGCTGCCGGTTCCACCGGCTCCGCTGGCATTGAAGATAACGCGATCACCCGCGCTGTCTCCGTTGAGATTCGAGTCTACGCCGCTCTGCACAGTTCCGAATCCACCCGTCTCGTACATGAAGACCGAAGCAAACTCATAGTTGCCAAGGAAGTTGCGTACGAACCAGCTGTCGTTTGATTTGAAAAACGGAATATCGTAGATCGCCGAGAGGGTGAAGCGATGGCGATGGTCAAGAATGGAGTTGCTTCGCTCTGCGGGCAAATCGCGGAAGTTCTGCGGCCGGCGCGGAGTGATGATTGTGGAAAAGAAATCGGCTGTGCTGTTGTCGATAACGTGGCTATAAGTGTAAGCCGATTGGAACTGCAAGCCATTGGCCATCCGCCGGCTCAATTGCGATTGCAGGCCATGATAGGTGGACGAACCCCAAGGCATGTAACCCACAATTGGGTTGGTGAAACCGACAGCCGCGAATGCGGGATCGATATGGTCGATGGATTGCAGCGCTTCGAGAGTGTAGGGCAGCGCATCGAGAGTTCCTTGCGATGGAGCCGACAGGTACGTCGGTAGATTCCGGCTCGGTGTCACCACGTCGACCACGTTGATGCGGTTTTGCACGTTCAGGTGAACGCCCCGCGTCCCAAGGTACCGTACTTCAGCTGTGTAGTTCTTGGCGAACGATCGTTGTATACCCAAGTTCCACTGCAGCGAGTATGGATACTTCACGTGGAGTGGCAAGTAGCTCGACGTAAGGGCCCTCGCCGTTTCTTGATCGTATTCAGTGATCCCACTGGCTCCTCCCGGCGGAATTGCGCCTTGACCAAGGAATGGAGCACTGCAGATCGGGTTGGTGGGATCGGGACAATCGGTGGTAGAACCGATTTGAGGCGGCCGGGACAGCGTGCCGATGTTGTCATAAAGCACGTCGTAGCCCATACCGAAGCCGCCTCGAATCGATGTTTCGCCACTTCGGCCAGGCGACCACGCAAATCCGATTCGTGGCATGAAGTCCGCTTTGGGTGCACGGGGAGAGCCAAAAGTGATCAAACCAGGCTCGTCGGCGATGGCATTGAGTTTCTGCTGTGTCCAACCGTAGGGCGTGCTGGTGTATTCGTAGCGCAAGCCAAGATTCAAGCTGAAATTTGGACGGATCTTCCAAATATCGTTGACGAACCAGAAAATTCCGTACTGGTCGCCTGAATAGCCTACGCCTCCGATACTGCGTTCTGCGAAGGTCGGTACCTCGTCCAGCGCATAACCTTCCAGCGTAGCCCACTCATAATCGCCGCGCGAACGCTGGATAAATTTCTGTGGCGAGATGGACTTACGACCTTCAACGCCGAGCTTTAAGGTGTGGTTTCCTTTGACCCAAGTCAGGTTGTCCAACAATTGATAGGTGTTCTGAACACTGTATTGCGGGTTATTGGGTGCAGGACCAACATTGATTCCGCCCAGGTTATCGATCGTGAGGTTCGGAAATGCATCGAGGCCTGGGAATGTGAGATCGGGAACACCATAGTCATTTGCCACACGGTTATACCCTAGACGCAACTCATTGTTCATCATGGGCGAGAACGTATGGTACTCACTAATGGCTACCAGGTGATATTTGTAGGGTATGGTTGTGTAGAAAACGGGTAATGCCGCAGCTGTGTCGATAAATTGTGCGTTGTTGTAGATGTAGCGGCCGCGCAGCTGGTCGCGATCGCTGATGTTGTAGTCCATCGAGGTCGTAAGATACTTATAGTTTTGCCAATTCGGAGCGACAACCGGAAGGATGCCAACCTGCACCGGAGTTCCCGATACATTGAGCACACCTCCCGCGGGACACGTCTCGTTTGCGATGTCAGCGGCGGTGCACGCGGCTGGTGCCTGGGCGTAGGTTTGCAGCGTTGTTACGTTCGTATTCGAAACGCCGGCGATGGACAACAGCGTGTCATAACCAGCAGCAGTAGGAGCTAACAGGGGTGCGCCCGGCGACTGCGATTGACCGATCGGGTTTTGCTCGTAGTTGACGAAGAAGAACAGTTTGTCCCTGAAAATCGGGCCGCCAACTTGTCCGCCGAAACGGTTGTTGTCGTAGCGCGGAACCTCGGTTACCCCCTGGTTGATGAGAGAAGTATCCAGAGCATTGAAATTACGGTTGCGGAAATATTCGTACACGCGGCCGTGAAAGTCGTTGGTGCCACTCATGACCACCTGGTTGAACTGCCCTCCGGTGGAATGGCCGAACTCGGGGCTGTACTGGTTCTCCAGCAATGAGAAATTGGCGACTGCATCATTCGGCACCTGAATGAGTGGGCCGGTAACACCCTTATCATTATTATCTATACCCTCGACGGTGAAGTTATTGTTGCGTGGTCTCTGTCCGCCGACGGACGGACCCGTTCCAGCTCCGAGACCGCCAGTGCTGGCAACTCCAGCCTGCAGTAGCGACAGGTTGATCACGCCCAAGCCTATGGAGGCGGCGGGCAGATCTTGCAATTGCTTCGCCTCGTATGTTGTCTCTACCTGTGCGGTGGTGGTATCGATGAGCGGAGCCGCTCCAGATACTTCGAGAGTCGTGGTCAATTTGCCCACTTCTAAAGAGATGTTGACTGTGGCCGTTCTGTTCAGATCCACCGAAACGGCTTGCATCGTGGCCGTGCTAAAGCCGGCAGCCGACACCTTTATGTCGTATTTTCCGACGGGCAGATTGCCAAAGCGATACTGCCCGCTCGGATTGGTAGTGGTCGTGGCCTTGACGTTTGTCGCTTGGTTCGCAGCAACCACGGTTGCATTGGGAATCACGGCGCCCGACGCGTCATAAACCGTGCCGACAAGGTCGCCGCTGATTGCTTGGCCGAGAAATCCCGTCGGGGCTAGCACGACGGCGGCCAGCAACACCAAGATCCACAGATTGTGGCCCAGGATTGACCGATTCATTTTGGTTGTCTCCTCTCGAAACGGCGAGCACTTCGTATGTGACTCGTAGTTGACCCATCCATGATCCCGCTCGTCACCTTCGTGCGATGTGAGGTAGAGCACAGATAGAGGTGACAAAATTTGCACTGCTCGGGTCCGATCGCGCTAGATGAGAATGAACTACCTGGGGTGCCAACGGTGACGATGGCTCAGATGGGAACTCGCGACGGCAAAAAACTGCGACCGAATCGACAGAAAAATCAGTGAAAGCTAGCCTCTATGAGAGGACACAACCTGCCTGCCACGCCACATTGTGGAAGGCAACGAGTCATTCTAGCCAACATCTCAAAACCATATCCGTTGATGGAATGGTTCCTTCACTTTGCCGATAACACGAGCGCCAATACGACCAGCGCGGCCAACAGCATGCTCGCTATAAGCGAAAATGTCGCCTGCAGTGGGTGCGTCTGGACATAGCGGCCTCGCTCGGTTCTCCAATGCATCAGGGTCCACATGGCAGCCTCCTCCTAGCCGGCAATCGCCGTCACTTTCACGACCGACGGCCTGAGGTTGGCGGGGGTGCGGGCGGCAGGAGTTGGGAGTACTTCCCCCGAGACATCCCATGAACCGGCTGCCCGAAACCCGCTAGCCTAACATCCTAGGCGTATCGCTTAGCCGCGCAGTGACGTGCGGCACGGTACGCAGTGACCAGTCTTGCACCGTCTGGCCTCCCCAACTTCGCGAGCAAAGCGAACTATAGACATCGCCATTTCACCAACTTCCCTTTTGCCCGAATGCCGTTTTCCGAGTAGTGGGTGTAAACGTCTGATTACAACAGTTACCGACTGCAAGCCGTCGCTGATACAAAGGATTCGATCCACTGGAATGAACCGGTATGGACGCCATCACATTGGCAACGGGAACGAAAAACTTCCGAATCCGTATCAGAGGCCGGAGTGCACGTAGTCACAACCCGTAGTGACACATGGCACAGCGTCAAAACGAGTGAAGAGTGGAATTGAATCGGTAGAGAATTTCGAGGGGGTGCCTTATGAAGGTACTTCAAGTTTCAAGTCATGCCAGTATTTCTCTGAAAAACATCCTTTTTGCCACGGATTTTTCCGAAGCCTCCGAAGCCGCTCTCCCCTATGCCGCAGCGATCAGCCGCCGCTACGATAGTCAATTGCACGTTGCTCATATAATGTACATCGCTCCTTCCCAACCTGACGATCCAGTCACCTTTGACTCCATACACGAGGCAGCGCGAGCTGATGTTCGTCGCCGGATGGAGACTCTGGCGTCCCAGCTGAAGACTGTCGCACACCAAACTCACGTTCGCGAAGGTGAAGTGTGGAAGAGTCTGTCTGACCTCATCCAGACCCACGAAATTGACTTGTTGATCGTGGGAACGCGGGGGCGCACCGGGGTGGAGAAGTTGGTACTCGGATCCAAGGCCGAAGAGATTTTGCGTCAGGCTACTTGTCCAGTTCTTACCGTTGGTCCGAAAATCGGTGGCAGGACCCAGTTGAGGGGCATCGAGAGTAAGGGTAAGGATGTCGTGCCAGTTGAGATTTCGCTACGACAAGTGGTTTATGCCACGGATTTCAGCCCTGAATCCCTTGCCGCGGCGCCGTTTGCGATCTCACTCGCAGAGGAATTCCAGGCTAAGCTGACGTTGCTTCACGCGATCGAGAAGTACGAGGACATCGGGCGCCGACCGCGACTGGTCGACCTCGCCTTGCAAAGGCTGGAGAAGTTGGTTCCGGAGGAGGCCAGCGTGTGGTGCTCACCCAAACCTTCAGTCCAATTCGGTCCGCCTGCTGAGTGCATTCTGCAGGAGGCTCTGGACTCCAAAGCCGATCTCATTGTCCTCGGAGTGCGGGCCGCGACCGGCCACCTAGGCGCCGCCACGCATCTGCCGTGGGCGACAGCGCATAAGGTGATTGCCCAATCCCATTGCCCGATACTGACATTCCGTTTACTGCGACCCTTGAGCGCAAGAAGGAGCGAGAGGGCTTCTACGAATTCGGAGGAATGATCCCCCATGAAATAACTTCAGGTTCCGAACGGGGCAATACCAGGAACGAAGGACGCACACAGGTCGTACTCGCGGCTGAAATCCGTCGTCGCGATCGTCGCGCCGCATGGGAGGTCGAAGAGAAACAATGCGACATAAACTAGTCCTCTGGTTTCTCCTATTGCTTGTTGGATTTCTGATTGGGTTCATCCTGCAGTATTCCAGGCTCCAGCGGCTATAGCAGGAACTGTCTGTCTCGACAAAACAATTGCTTTCCTGTCAGTCCAGCCAACAATTGTCGCAACTTCGTGACACAGCCACAATGATGTATCTGGAGGTGGTGCAAAAGAACTACGGGAAGGCCCGGGGATTACTCCAGGGAGGTTTTTGATGAGGCTCAGCAAATTGCAAGTAGCAAGGAGGACCCCACACTCCGCACGTTGCTTCGTGACACCTTGGTCTCCGCGCGAAGCACGTTGCATTCCTGTGCAGTCCCAAAACTTCACGTGCCGACGTCACTGACTTTCACACTCCAATGGTCCACACTAATAATGACGGTACGGCTGAATCGACAGAAGCTCGGAGGTGGGCCATGAGAAATCCCGAAGCGTTTGGACAACCTGTCACGGAGCAAAAGCGGTGCGAGCAAGAATTAAGGGCGCTTCGGTTGAGGGCAAGTCAACACGCTGCAAAATTCGGAATGCTCGTGCAACTTTTGAGAGATGAACCTGGAGCGATAGTGTTCGATGAACAGTTGCCGCGTCGCAGATCCGATAACGTAGTCCACTTTGAATCGAAAGAGTGTGGCGGCCTAGAAATCAAGGAATTGGTTCGTCAAATTCGAGAACATGAAGACTGGCTATCTGATCTACGGGCGAAATTGGGGTAGTTCTAGGTCTCCGTCAAAACTCGGCAACTCAAAGCTGTTTTGGATCCCTAAGGAACAGGACATGGCCCACCCCTGCTCCGAGTTTTCACGAAAGACAGCGAAGAAGGCCGGAACCAGTTGGTGCGCAAGCGACACCCCGTTCACCTTGGGCGATTCCCTTGCCAACCCGAGAGCAGGTACGGCTGATTCTGCATCCACGCACAGGGTGCCAGGTGTCATTGATTCACGCCAATGTCCATCGACTTCACGAATTGGATATCCTCGGGGTTGAGACCGGACTCGTGCCTTCCGTCTGTCGGCGCCCGGAATCTTGCTTCGGCACTTTCCATTGACCGGATGTACCCATCGACAACACAATATCTATCTCGGAAGGGGCATGAAACGCGGCCAACCGAAGAAGGTTCTGCCAGTCGGCAAGTTTCCGCTTGAGCATTTGCAATCGCTGCTTAGGCATCCGCCGAAGCATGATCCGCGCCTTCTTGTTGGACCTCAGATTGGCGAGGACGCGGCTGTCATCGACGCCGGAGATCGCTATCTCGTCGTCGCGACAGATCCCGTCACGTTTGCTACGGATCACATCGGGCGTTACGCGGTTCACGTCAACGCGAACGATGTTGCCGTCCTAGGCGCCCGCCCGCTCTGGTTCTTCGTCGTCATGCTCCTTCCGGAGGGCCGCACGACGCCGGAACTGGCCGAGACGATCATGGCGGATGTACGGACCGCTTGCGAGGAACTGCACGTCGCCCTCGGAGGCGGGCACACGGAAATCACACAGGGCCTCGAACGCCCGATTCTGATCGGCCAGATGCTCGGCGAGGTCGCTCCGACTCGCCTCGTGCGAAAGACTCAAATCGCTATCGGCGATCTGATCCTGTTGACGCGCGGTGTGGCCATCGAGGGAACCGCGATCCTCGCACGAGAGAATTTCGAACAGCTGCGGGGACGGGTTGATGCCGACCTTCTGACGCAGGCCGCTCATTTCCTGATCAAGCCTGGCATCAGTGTCGTGAGTGCAGCTCTCGCGGCTGCCGATGTCGGCGACGCAGTACATGCGATGCATGATCCAACCGAAGGCGGACTCGCGACGGGGCTCTTCGAGCTGGTGGCACCAGCTGGTCTCGGCGTTCGGGTCATTCGTGAGCACATTCCCGTGTTTCCCGAGACCGATACGATTTGCAGGGCGCTCGCGCTCGATCCGATGAAACTGCTGGCGTCAGGCGCCTTGCTGATTGCCGTCGCTGCAGATGAGGCGGACTCCGTCCTGACGGCCATTGAGGCCACGGCTGTTCCCGTCGTGGTGATTGGCGAAGTGCGACCGTCGAGCGAGGGCATCACGATCATGACGAATGGGACCGTCGAGCGGCTCACACCCGCAGTTCGAGACGAGATCGCACGAGTCTTCGAAGGTCATTAAGCACGAGCCGTGTCGGCTACCGATCGGCAGCCTCTGTGCAAGTTTCAATCGATATGCCGCTACTACGCGGCTTCGTCGATGATCGCCAGGACCTCGCGTTCCACTTCTTCGGCAAGGCTTGCCACTCCTTCCAGACCCGTGGCTTCGAGGAGCGACGTCGGCCGAAGCGTCGCGATCGTACAGCCCTGATTTTCACTGAAAATGGAGATGCGGCAAGGCAGGACAGTCGATGCCCTCATCTCGGCGTGCAGAGCTTTGGATGCGTCCTGCGGATTGCAGACGTCGTAAACCTTGCACTCCGAGCCTAGTTCGATGCCTTTGGACTGCAGTGTCTGCCTGAGATCATGGACATGAAGTATTCCGAACTTATGCTTAGCGGCTGCTTCTCGCAGCCTCTTGTCGAGTTCCTCGGATGATCGCGATGAATGTTTGCTGTGGGTCATAAGAACTCCCCTTCGCTCACAATTTTAGTCCCTGCCTCCTTGTCGACAACCCGGTCGAACTCCGATTTATGCCACCTATTCCTTTGTCGTGTTGATTCCCTGTTCGAGTGTATCCGTCGCCGCTTCTTCGTTCACGGCTGTGACCCGCTCCAGTATGTTGCGTGCATACGCTGCCACGGCTTCAACTCCGGCGGCATATTGAAGATTGGGATTGCGAGGGCCCCCATTGTAAGCTCCTACTGCTTTGTCAACGTCACCATTGAAGTGATCGAGGAGATCCCGGAGGAGCAACCCCGCGTACGCGGTCAATACATGGGAATTGCTCAAGTCCAGTTCCAATGTTTGCGGTGGCCGGAGCCTCTCCGGCAATTGAGAATAGTCGCGCTTGTCGGTCAGATATAAAGCGTGGGCGTAGCGCAGCGTCTCGCGGGTAATCTGCCAAACTCCGATCGAGTAGTTGCTGACCAAGATTCTGCCCCTCCGCCGCTTCAGGATAATGTCGTCCTTGGCCGCCTTCTTTTTCCACACGGCATGATTGAGATCACCCCGGATGCTTAAATAGTTGTTTTCCATCGCGCCGATGCCGAGAAACACATCGAGAGGCAGATCATAAAACTCTGCTATCGCGATAATGTCAGCTGCCAGTTCAGTCGCCTGCTCGTGGCTCAGGCTCCTCGGTCGAGAGTCATTTCTGCCACGCACGCGGGGGTCGGTCCGCGACTTAAAGGCCAAGAAATGAGCCGTGGAGTGTAATAGCTGCTTTCGAGGCAGTCGCTTGAATTCTTTCTCGACCGGTCTCCTGTAGGTTGCGACAAATAGGTTCGTCTGTTCTCGCTTGCGCTCAGTCTCCTGCTCGGTTGTGAACCCCAGTTCGAAGCCCTCAATAAAAGCCTTGGCTTCGAGTTGCGCTAGAAACGGAATCGCAACCAGAGCATTGTTTGGAACCACAACTTCAATCCGGTAGAGCGGAGCCCCTTCCCTTTCCGCCACCGTGAGCAATACTTGTGATTCTTCAATGCCTGGACGGCTCCGCAGATAGTCGAACCAGAGGTAAGCGGAAAGTTCATCGTCGAACCTTCCGACTTCTGCGAGCAGAGTTTCAGTTGCGAAGGGGACGACCATTGTGTCGCGGTCAAACTGAGCTGAAGGGTAGGGCGGAGTGCCTAACCATATCCTTCGCGGCCAAGTGCGAAATGTAATCCAGACCGACGCGCACAGCAGGGCACCCAAACAAACTGTCGTCAAGATTCGGAGAATACGAGTGCCGGACACCTCTGCCTCTGATTACCGTATAGCAGATGTTTGGAGGCAGATGCAGTGCGCACAAAACAGCTCAGACGCGCTCACCAATGAGGCTCTTCATAACGTCCGCGACGGGCTCCGAGGAGAGTCGACTGCGCCCGCGAATTGCATTCTCTTGTGGTTCGAGCACGTCGATAACTTGGGAGCGTATAGCTCCCGCCGGAGATGCGGACTTCTTGGCACGAGGGCAGAACAGCCCCGAGAAGTACATAGAAATCTTCAAGGAGGTCTGCGAGATCGATGTGGACGATGACGGGCTCACATTTGATGCGGCGACAGTAACAGCAGAACGCAACAATGAGGATGCTGACTACGGAGGCATGCGCGTCAAATTCATTGGTGACCTCGAAAACGCGCGCATTCCGATTCAGATCGATGTCGGTTTCGGCGATGTTATCACTCCGGCGCCCCTTGAGGCCCACCCGCCCACACGCTGGAACTCCCTGCACCCAAGCTTCTATGGGCGCGGTCGATCATTGATTGTGAGCATGCGATTCCGGGCTGGCTGGCCAAAAGGCTGAAGGAGACCTGTCCGGGTTCCTAGCCGCGGAAAAGCGACTCTTCGTATCAACCGCGGAGCTCGGAAAGATAGCGCGTTTCCCGCACGGCATAGAACGTGATCGCGTGGAGCCACCCTCCTCGCTTCGCAAACCCGAAAATGTGTTCGTCAATCCATTGGCCGAGCTTCTTTCCGATGCTTCGATAAGTATTGCCCTGCCGACGAGGTTCCACTCTTCTGCTTTGTGCAGCATGCGGCGCAAAGTTCGCAACCCACAGTTGGAGCTCGATGCTGAACCGCGGAAAATGAGCGCCTCCATGGTCAGTTCCAGCCGGATCACCCACCAAGTTACACCTTTATGTAACCCGTTATTCTTGTATAGCTTACCGAAAATACCCGTTGCATTTCGGTTTAACAGAGACTTTTACTGTCAACGGACCAACCCACCATGCACCTCATTGCGTAGCCGCCTGAGGGAGCCCAGAGGTTGCCAAGGACCGTTCTAATAACCTGTGGGATCACCCTTTTACCGCCAGGTGCTCCACCCTATGTACCTCTCTGTCCCGAAAATCGGCCGTCAATTTTGAAGACGGCTACACCTGGCCGGTTGGACGGCAGCCGGGAATAGCTACGTTCTTAGTGCCCCGGGATTCTCCATGGGAGTAGTCACACGCCACTGGTTTATTTCTCACGACTGCTTGTGATGACTCTCACCGCCAAGCCGTTCGCTGTCGATCAAACTGCAGGCCAAGGGTTGCGGCTTTCCCGATGGGGTCCGAGTTCGCTCTCTGTGGGAATACGGGATACGTCGAACTCCTGTTAAAGCACAACCTGCTTGGCAAGGCAGTACCAGGAGGAGCCCTCTATGGCACAAGACACCCTCACCCTTACGGACAACCGTACGAACCAAACCTATACGCTGCCCATTAAGAACGGAACTATCCGAGCCATGGACCTTCGAACGATCAAAACCGGGCCGGATGATTTTGGGCTGATGACCTATGACCCGGCCTTCATGAACACTGCGTCTTGCCGAAGCACAGTCACTTTTATCGATGGCGATCGTGGCATCCTGCGCTACCGCGGATACCCCATTGAGATCCTGGCGGAAAAGTGCAGTTTCCTCGAAGTCGCCTACCTCCTGCTCTTCGGTGAATTGCCAAAGCCAGGTGAACAGAAGAACTGGGTCTGCGAGATCACGCATCACACTATGCTCCACGAAACCACCAAGCGATTCATGGAGGGCTTTCGCTACAACGCCCATCCAATGGCTATGCTCGTGAGCACAATTGCGGCGCTCTCCACCGTGTATCCAGAGGCTCGAGACATTCACGATCCTGACAATCGGTTGCTACAGATCAAGCGTCTGATTGCGAAAATGCCCTCTATCGCTGCTATGTCCTATCGTCACAGCTTGGGTTTCCCCTACGTCTATCCCGACAATGATCTGACTTATACCGAAAACTTCATGAATATGCTGTGGAAGATGGTTGAACCCAAATACCTAGCGAACCCTGTGCTGGCACGCGCTCTCGATATCTTGTTTATCTTGCATGCGGATCACGAGCAGAACTGTAGTGCGAACACCATGCGTTCGGTAGGCAGTGCACACACTGATCCATACCTCACCACTGCCGCCGCCGCAGCCGCTTTGGCGGGACCGTTGCACGGGGGAGCCAATGAAGAAGTGCTGAAAATGCTCGACGAAATCGGTTCGAAGGAAAACGTCCCAGCCTACATTAAGAAGATAAAGGAAGGGCACGGCAAACTGATGGGATTCGGCCACCGCATTTATAAGAACTACGATCCACGCGCTAAGATCATCAAGTGGACAGCTAAGCAAGTGTTCGAAGTCACTGGACGCAATCAGAAGCTTGACATTGCTCTTGAACTGGAGAGGATTGCGCTCCAGGACGACTACTTCACTGAGCGCAAGCTGTATCCCAATGTCGACTTCTACTCCGGAATCATTTACCAGGCGATGGGCTTCCGGCCCGAGATGTTTACAGTGCTCTTCGCAATCCCTCGCACTGTGGGATGGTTGGCGCAGTGGCAGGAAATGCTCACGGATCCAGAGCAAAAAATCGCGCGTCCGCGACAGGTCTACACCGGACAACAGGAACGCAAGCTTGCGCCACCCGAACAAGATACGACAGTCGATCTTTGCTTAGGTCAGTTCATCTAGTGCAAACCTCAGAGCGATCCAGATGAAGGGACCATTGAATACATTTTGTTGTCCTCATCGACGATCTTGAATGAGTTTTCCCAGTCACCATTAAGGGTGACTGGGATCACTGCAATTTTGTCTGAGCGGCACAAGAATGTTTGCCTATTTTTCTGAAAGCGGTCCGCAGCATCCAGGCGGTTCCCGTGCAGTCGCGAGTTCCTATCCCGGAGCACAGCAAGCCACCACCCGATAAATCTCGAGTATTGCCCTCCTCGTCCGGCTACTCAAACGTCTTACCCATCAAGCGCACTCGCGACGGGCACTGCCGAGATAAGCCGGACATCCACGTTACGGTTGGAGGCGGAACAATGAGATATCGTTCCTTCCAAAAAGTTATGCTGATGCTGCTTCTGAGTTTTCCACTGCTGTTTTCTTGTACAGCCAACGATGCCGGAAAGTACAGCTTGGCGATCTATGGTCCGGTTCATGTTTACCCAAGTTCCACGCCGCCAGCAGAGTATCCGGGGACGGATTTCATCGCCATAATCGGTACGAAAGATCGCGTGGAGGTGATGCAGGTCATTCAGAAGCGCAATCATGTCGCGGTGAGAGTCAGGCTTCACGACGGCCGTGAAGGATGGGTGTTCTCAGGCGAGAACATTGAGCTAACGCTGCGCTCAGCCGCACTAACAGATTGATTCAAGGCAGCGATGTTGTGGCCCTTTCATCACAGTCATGAGTCTTTACAGGTCCCTAAAGATTGATCTGGTGTGATCGCAGTGTGGCCACATTCGATCGCCACAGAGGCTAATAATTCCTCCGGAGTACCGCACCGATTTTTCTTGGCCATAACATGACATTTTCCATTAAGCTCTCTCACGATTCTTCTCCAGGAGGTCTGAGCTCGCATGAAAGGGATAACTCGACGTGGTTTTGTCCGAATCGCAGCGGGATCTGTGGCCGCGGGAGTCGCAGGTGGCAGGGTTACATTGTTGGAGCCAAAGATGCTTTGGGCTGCGCAAGCACCGGCACCTTCCGACACGGTTCGATTCGGAATTATCGGAACGGGAACACAGGGAAGCGACTTACTCAGGAATGCCCTGAAAGTACCTGGCGCAGAATGTGTGGCTGTTTCAGACCTTTACGACACCCGGATGGAAACTGCCAAGACGATATTGAAAAAGAACGTTGATGCCGCGAAGGACTATCGCCGCATTCTTGATCGCAAAGATATAGACGCGGTGATCGTGGCGACGCCGGACCACTGGCACCGGAGGTTGGTGGTGGAGGCTGCGCAAGCGGGTAAGGATGTCTATTGCGAGAAGCCTATGTCGCACACGTTGGAAGATGGCTTCGCGATGGTGGATGCGATAAAGAAAAACAACCGGATCTGCCAGATCGGCAGCCAGCGCGTAAGTTCGATCATGTACGCCAAGGCGAAGGAAATCTGGGATTCCGGCAGGCTCGGGCAGGTAGACACGATTGAGGCGGTCTGGGACCGCAACAGCGACAGCGGCGCATGGATGTTTCCTATCCCCCCAGATGCGAATGAAAGGACGATTGACTGGAGTACGTGGCTGGGGGACGCGCCTAAGCGGTCATTTGATGGCCGGCGATTTGTTTCGTGGCGGTGCTACAAGGATTATGGAACAGGTCTACCGGGCGACCTGTTTGTGCATCTGATTTCCGGCATTAACTACATAACAGGAGTGAATGCGCCTCCAACTCGCGCGTTCTCTACGGGCGGAATCTACCACTACAAAGAGCGCGATTTTGGCGATCTGCAGTGGACAATATACGACTACCCGAGGATCCAGGTGGTTTTGCGGTGTAACCAGAACAATCGTTACGAAGATCAACAATTCGCATTCTACGGAAAAAAGGGAACGATGTTTATTCGCGGAGCGGGTGCGCCCCAGGCATTGGGCGCGGGAGGATCACTATCGCTTATTCCAGAGCCTCCGTACGAGACGTCCGAAGGGTATTCGACTGGTTCGTGGCCGGAAGCGCAAAAAGAAGAATACTTGGCGAGATGGGAACGCGAGCATCCTGGGCCTGCCGTGGGGCAGGCGAAGTTGGAATCGGGCGAAGAAGTATACATTGCGCCTCCGGGCTACAGCGATCTGGTTGATCACCTGGCGAACTTCTTTCAGGCGGTGAGAACTCGTAAGCCGGTTGTTGAAAACGAAGTGTTCGGAAATGTTGCAGCGCTGACGGGTTGTCACATGTCGAATCATTCCTACTTCAACAAGACGATCGCGGTTTGGGACGCGGGTTCCAACAAGATCAAGAGTGCTTAATTCGTCAGAGCGAAAAGGATCAAGCATGAAGCGTCGTGATTTCATCCGCAATGCGACGGTGGGGCTGGCGGGGGTAGCTATGTGCACTCGGTTGCCCGAAGCGCTCTTTGCCAGTCCCTATGGAAAGCCGATCGGCCTGCAACTCTACACGCTGCGAGATCAGCTTGAAAAGGATGTGGCTGGAACAATCAAACAGTTGGCGGCGATTGGCTATAAAGACGCAGAGATCTACTCTTTATATGGAAAAACTCCGGCAGAATTCGGCGGGATACTAAAAGACAACGGCATTACAGCTTCAAGTGGCCACTATCTTCTGCCAGCGGTGAAGTCCGAGTGGGATAAGCGAATTGAGGAGGCCAAAGCCCTGGGACTGCAGTACATGGTGATTGCGATTCTTGAGCCGGAACAGCGCAAGTCGCTCGACGACTATAAGAAGTTGGCCGAGCTGTTCAACAAGGCGGGTGAAGAGACGCAGAAAGCTGGTATTCAGTTCTGCTATCACAATCACAACTTCGAGTTCCAGAACTTTGGCGATACGATGCCCTACGACTATCTTCTGAAGACATTGGATCCGAAGCTGGTGGCATTTGAGATGGATTGCTTCTGGGTCACGCATGCGGGGCAGGATCCGGTGACGTACTTCCAGAAGCATCCAGGGCGCTTCCCTCTGCTGCACATCAAGGACATGAAAGATAAACCGGCGCCCACACAGGAGCTGGACGGGAAGATGGGATTGTTCGCGCCCGTCGGAAGCGGGAGCATTGACTGGAAACGTATCTTTTCGGCCGCGAAGGTCGGCGGCGTGGAGCACTACTACGTCGAGCAGGATTTCTGTGAAATACCGCCGATGGAAGCCGTCAAGATGAGCTACCAATATCTGGATGGGTTGAAGGTGTAATCGGCGCAGCGAACGCTTCCGGTTTTGTTAGTTTTGACCACAGTCGTCCTTCTCGGCATCTCAGCGCTCGACGTCACCGCGCAGGGCAGCGTGTCGGCCGATCCGGCGGTTTCTAGCCTCGATGAACTCGATGCTGAGCCGTCGATACTCCTTGTAGGTGTCGCCATCCCTTGGCACCGATGGAGTATTGAAGTCATTGAAAGGCATGAAGAACCTGACTGCGGAGCAGTCGTTCGTAACCAGGTCCTGCAGCATGAAGAAGTCGACGTACCCCCTGAAGTCCTCGAACAACGCGAAAAAGTCGCGGTACCTCGCCAGCGTTTCACTGAGTGGGCTGAGCAGGGGGAGGTAGTGCCGGCGGATGCACTCGAGCGTGTAAGGCTTTCCCGTTCACAGGCGGGTTCTGATCGGTTTGGAAAATTTTCTACTCTACTCAATTTCTCAACAGCTTACAAATCGCACGTGTTGCACCGTCATGATCGAATTCATATGGTTCTGCCGAATCATCGAATCGTGATCGGATTGCATTCGCTTGATTGGAGTCGTTGAAACCGGACTGCGTGCGTGCCCTCTAGAGAAACATGCGACAAAGTCTTGCTGCGGCGTTCAGCCGGACACGTTCTCTGGTCCGGTTTGAGAGCAAGAGTTGCGGAATTACCGCGATTCCCAGTTTGTTTCAGGGCAATGCAGTCGAGTTTCTCTGCAGTTCAGACTGTATGGCGGAGGGAGAGGGATTCGAACCCCCGGTACCCTTTCAGGTACAGCGGTTTTCAAGACCGCCTGTTTCAACCACTCACACATCCCTCCGCGGTCGTCTTGGTGTGAGTCTACCATGTCATAACCCGCTTCAATCTCAGTGAGTTCCATCAATCTGTTGCCCTATTGCACTCGCGTGTTCGGTACCTCTTTGGTGCCTTCGTGGGGAACAGTGGGGAACATTTCGTGCTCCCGAAGGGCCTGAATTTTCGCAAAACCCTCGGAAAAACGACGCATGGCATCGATGGCAATCGCGGGTGCGCGTTTGACGTAATGCTTCTCCGTCGTCCTGCTGTTCGTGTGCCTCAAGATCATCGCAGCCACTTCGACCGGGACACCGAGACGATCGAGTGTTGTCGCCGTGCCGCGCCTGAGTCCGTACCAGCCTTCCCACTCAAAACCAATTCCTCTCAGAAGTGATTTCATATGGTGCCGGTACACGCCGTCGAGATCACAACCGATCGCCGGTTTTCTGCCGGGGAAAATTGGCCCGGTCGTTACGCCGCCGCACGCTCGCCGATGTTCTTCCAGAATCACTGCGAGTTGCGGAATGACCGGGACGGGTGCCTTCGACTTTTTTGTCTTGGGTTTTCCAATCCGGCCACGCCACACTTTACGGTTGATTTGGATCATCCCAAGTTGATTACCATTCGCCGGTAGGTAATCGGGCCACTGAAGGCCGCGCACTTCGGAGTTCCGTAATGCAGCGAACCCCATGACAGCAACGATCGTCCTCGGCATCGGAGGGAGCACGTCGAGGAGAAGGATGGTTTCTTCGGCAGTGTACGCCCGTGTCTCAGCCTCTTCGACCTTAGAAGTCTCGACACCGATGAGCGGGTTAGTTGTGCCCTTCGCCAAATATCCCTTGTGGATCGCAAAATCGTACACACCGCTCAGAAAGAATCTGACGTGTGCCATCGTTTGCGCTCCAAGGTTCTCTGTCTTGGCAATCTCGTCGAGCATGGTTTCAAAGTGGTGCGTTTCCCTGTCGTGCATCAACCAGTTCGCGCACCTTGGGTTCAAGTAGCGATTCCACGTTTTCTTGTAGCCGTCGATCGTGGATGCTTCCCGTTTGCCTTCGATCGCAGGGAAGTACTTCGTCTCCACGAATTCGCCGAGGCGGAATATTGCGCCGGAGGACTCGTTCGGGTTTTTCCGGGCAGCGTTCACAGGCTCCATCATGCTTTCGGCAAGCCTCTCGACGCTGCGTTTTGTTTTGTGCAGTGAATCGACTCGCGCAATGCGCTTCGATCGCAGCACCCATACGAGCGCGGCGCCTTCGCGAATGCGCTCACGGTACCTCAGGCACCACCACCCGCGATGACGAGTGATCGAGCCTTTGATTGTTGTCATGGTTTTCTCTCCTTTTTGCGCCCCGTCTTGGGCAAGCCTTTCGTAGATTTCCCGCCAAGGGCCGCGATGCGACTGCGTTCCTCGTCGCTCATCGCCAGCATTCGTGCGTGTGCAATCTTCCGGGCAAAGGCGGTGCGTTGTTTCTGCGTCGTCTTCGCCCATCGCTTTTTTGCGCCGAGTTTGCCGAGGGCTTGAGCGTGCGGGTTTTTCTTCTTGGGCATGGAGCAACGCTAGCATAGCGCTACTGAGTCGGCAAGGACTTCGCCACGAGTCGCCGCTGAATCCATCCCGTCAATTCAGGTGAGCCCCACGCGAAACGGATATACTTTCCAAACCTAAGATGTGGGATCATGTCGCCGCAACTGGCCCGGGCTCTGGTTTGGTCGCGCACCCAAGAAACAGGAACGTTCAATTTTTTCGCCAACTGTTCCGCCGTGATCAATTCGATTTCGACCGGCACAGCCTCTGTTTTGATCCCCACTCGTTCCCCGTGCATTTTTTCCTCCACAAACTCAACTAGTTGCAACGTCCGAAGGTCCCGCAAACCACTGGCTTCGTAGACTTTCCCGGACCTCAGATTCCATGCTCACTAAAGCTCACTATCGTCTTGCCAGACAGGGCCAACAGGGTCAGTGTCAGCCCCATCCTCGGGGTAGTCGTGGCTCGGCTCGGAGTTCGACTGCCCGACTTCTTTCTTCTGCTGTCCACAACTTTTGCGTGCCCGCCTTGCCAGGGGTAGGTTTAAACGGTTGCTCGGTAGCTCGGTTGGACGGTTATTCGGTTGTACGGTTGTTTGGTTCTCGGGTTTGGAGGTTGGAATGGTTCGAAGGTTAGGAGGTTTGGAGGCTCGAAGAGTTGAAGGGTTGCTCGGTTCAGCGAATGCTTTGCTGTCCTCAAACAAGGGACGAACTTCTCGAATGATTGAATAGAAGTGGCACGCGTCCAAGGACTTGCCTTTGCGATTCTTGGTGACGGTTTCGACAGTGATGTAGTACAGGCGTCCGGCGAATATTGACGTGTCGATTTTCGGACTCGTCGGTTGTTCGCCGTTCACTTCCACCCAAAGCGTGCGGAATGCACTCCGCGCTCCGGCATAAGGCGAAGATGCGTTCTTTCCGAGATCAAAAAATTTGCACAGCCGGCCGACATAGGAACGCCCCTCGTAATTTCGGGGCTCAAACATCAACCGTACCTTCCATGATGCCCACTGCCGAGCCCACGCGACTGAAGCTTCTGTGCAGAGCGCAACGTACTCGCCTGCGTCGAGCAGCGGATACGGCGCGGCTACGGTAACCAATGTCATGACGGCCGCCTTTGACTGGTATTCTGGACAGGATGGATCTGTGAGGCCTCCTCGGGCACGATCATCGATCCTACGTGCTGAACCCTCCCGCTAGCGCCAGTCGCTTTCGAAGAGAATTGCGTGCACCGACCATCGGCGCGGAGTTTGGCGCGCCGCTCGGGAGACAGCTGGCGGAGTCGCTTGATGCCAGCGATGCGTATAGCGAGTCTGCATTGCGCCGGATCCTCAGGATCGAAGCTTAGGGTTCCCTCGGCATCGCCGCCCTGTCGGAGAATCATTCCAAGACCTATGGCCTGCCGCTTGGCGGCCGCCCATAAGCGAGGCCGGTGCGGAGGTGGCATGGTGGAAATTTGCCGACGTGGCATGAACATCACACCTAGGAGCGTCTCGTTGTAGATGAATATGTGCCCGACCTTCCCCGGCACGATTAGGGTGCCGTCTTCCGCATCGCAGCACAACTTCAAGTGTTGTCGGCCAGCGAACATCTCGATACTGGCTGGACGCAATTGACTTAGGGGATCGTTCGGACTACGGTGGAATGCGATCAAGGGAATTCCTCCAAGGGGGATTTGTCGATCACAGCTCGCGCTTGCCCGGCGCAGAATGAAAAGGCCCGCTGAGCCCCAGCGGGCTTTATTTCTTAAGTTTCTTATTGCAGCTGGTCACGAACCGTTCGAGATCGGCCTGCGTCAGCATCACGCGGCGACCGATACGAACTCGCTGCAATCGTCCTTGGCGAATCCACGCTCGAACTGTGTGCCTCGAAATTCCGCCAAGGAACTCTCCCGCGGCTTTCATCGAAAGCAATCTCATATGCAACCTCGACCTCCTTTCCGAACGCAGAATATCCCTTGAAATCACCAAGGTGGGAGTAAACTGTTTAGGGTCATTAATGACCTTAACCGCCCTTTATGAAAAGGCGCCCGGAAGGTTGGACATTCGGCGAGTCTCTCTTAAACTGGCTCAACGCTCCCCGCCGCGACCGAGAACGCATCTCACAGTTGCTGGATGACTTGAAAGCATTGGAGCGTATCCCGGCTTACGCGGAAGACGGAAAGAAGCGGCTCGTTGCGGTTAATCGTGAGCTCCGAAGCTACATCCAGCGTCCTGTGTGTTTTGTTGGAACTACACAAGCAAGATCAGCTTCTGATGAGCGGACAGAGAAAGTTGTCATCGTGTTCGAATCTGAACCCGCTGTAGGCCAGCGATACCGCGAGCAACAGGCTGTGGCTGCAATAGTTCAGCTAGCGGAGCGTGGGCTGTTCAGCCGACTACGCCGCTGCCAGTACAAAGCGTGCCGGAAGTGGGTTTTGGCCTGGCGGGAAGATCAACGATTCTGCCCGGGCGGAGTCTGCAAGAAGGCTTACGAGCGTGCGTCGCCGGAATACGCCGAGTATCAAAAGATCTATCAGAGGGAATCTCGCAAGCGGGAACGGGATAAGCAGCGGAAAGCGAAAATAGGCGCATACAGGAAGTGATCCTGTTCTCGCGGAGTTCTCCAGGCCCGCAAGTGGCAGATTCCAGAATGCGAAACTAGCGTCGAGCGGTGTCCGGAACCGCTAGTTTGCGCCGTGGAAGTTTGGTGTCACTGCGGACGCCACCCCTCAATGCGAACGAGCGGCGTTGGGCTTCAGGCACATAAATCGTGCTGCCGACGTCCAAACACCCGGGGATTCTTGGTGTTAATCGGTCGCTTTCTTCCGCTATGCCTCTCCGATCAAGTTACGGTAAAGTATCGGCGGCGTGAAAATGCGGAAAGAATTTGTCAGTACCATCACGGTTGTCGCTGGTGTGCTGATGGGAGCTCTGCTCGGGTTCTTGTTGGGGCGTGGAATAGGGAATCGACAATCCACCGCCCCCCAGACGTTCTTTGAGCGCAAGATACGTTGTCAACAAATTGCGCAACAACTTCAGCGTGAAGAGAGCAGGGAACTGGATTACCTGCAATATGAGGACATTGGGTACTCGGCAAAACGCGATTCTTGTATTGCGAGCGTAAGGGCGATTCGCGGTTCACTCGAGATATTCCTTGTAGAGGATCTTCTCAGCAGGACGACCTTGTGGTCTGACTCCTGTATGAGCGGCAAGGATTGCGATCGTGAAGATGCGCTCATGAAGACTCAGAAAGAGCAACTTGCGAGGTTCTGAGCAATTTAGCGTGATTAATGCCACAGCTTTGGATTCAATAATCCGGAAGGCGTTGCAATCCTTTTACACTGACATTTCTGCCTCCGCGTGGTGTGGACGAGAAAGGGAGATGGTCTCATTCTTCGTCTTCAGTCATATTGCGCCTCTCTGCTTTCCTAACAGTCCACTTCATTTGGGCCAAATAGGCATTGAAGTGGCTGTACGTCAACTTGAGCGCGATGACCTTAATCCTAAGCGCAGGCCTGATGTGTGCAAGGACCTCGTGATTTGGCCAGCCCCCAAAATGACCCTATGGACCGATTGGAATAGGTGTAACGAGCCAATCGCAATTATGGAGTGGAAAGTCAACCATCGGTTCAATATGCAACAACACATCGAGACTATTGAAGATTCACAGGATCTAGACTGGCTACGCCAAACCGCAAAACGAATTGGACCCAGTCGCACGTTTCTCGGATACGCAGTGTTCGTTGAGACCGAATGCGCTCCAAACAGGCTGAGCTATGTGAAAGTGAGCATGGGCGCGCCAGACGAACGTATTTCTTTCCCTTTGTCAGATCAGTCGACGGTTTCTAGCGGCGTGAGAATTCCAATCGTGCCGGACTGCGGAGAATGACTTTCTGGTGTGCCACAATAGGTCTGAGTTTTCAGCTTCGCATGCTTTCCGCTCACTGGGCACGGTTCCAAGTCGACAGACTCTAGCGAGAATTGTGCTTCAACGTTCTCCGCGTGTTCTCCACGCCTGTAATTCGCAGATTCCAAAAATCAGAAAAGTGGCGAGTGGTTGCGCAGACCGCTGGTGCGCCTATAACGGCATTATCTCCTCGATGGAAGCAAAGATAAGCGGGTGAAAATAGAGCAGGTTTGAGGAGATCACCCGTGATTCGGGAATTGGGAATGGGCTAGAACAAAATGGAATTTGATTTGGTGTCTTGGGGCTACACGCTATTTACCGCGCGCGGAGATGAAGTCTCGGTCAAACGATGAATCTCTTCCGCCTGCGGCTCGAGGGACCCAGCCTCCTCAGATTTTTCGACTATATCGGCAACGGTTGGCGAACGGCGCTTTGGATAGTTTGCCCATTGCCGTGTGTACTCTGATTCCTCTCTTACGCTGAATCTCACGATCTCATCTGTGTCGGGGACATGTAGGCAAGGAACGAGAAGCTGCGCCTCGAACACCGTCGGTAGCGATCTAATTAGACGTAGTGCAGGCGACCTATTCCATTCACACTTCTTGCCGGCATAGTTTATCGATGTGACCTTCGATCGGCCGTAACTGTCTTCTAGATGGAGCGTCGTGGCATAAATACAAGGTACCAGTCCCAACTTCTCGAGGCTCTCGACGCCCTGCTGCAAGAGATCGCAGCACTTCTCAATCTCATTGGCACTTGGAAATGTGGACGCCTTGTGGTCGATCTTGTTTCGAATCGGTAGCGCTTGTTGAAACTTCTCGCCAACAAACCTCAGGACTGCCAAGCAAGCAGACCTTTCATCGCCTGCAGCATCTAAAACAAAGTGGCGATGCTTGTAGGGGTACAACTGTAGCTGAGTTTTGCCTTCGTAGTGAGCAAGTAATACCGGAGCTTTTAAATCGCGGGATGGGTGTTCAAAGAGCTCCTCTATCCTCTTGACCAATGCGAGGAAGCCGACTACGAGCGGGAATAGCGTGTTCCTTCCGTCCGTTTCGTAGGTCACACTGCCTTCAGGTGTAGAAATGATCCCGCTCAGTTGCTCAGACACCAACTTCCGCCCGGCGCGAGAATTGTATGCATGTTCCTCGGCAGGATGGTCAGCCAAAAATAGCCAAGTGCAAAAGCCTAGTGTCGCCTCAAGGACCTCCTCCAAACTAACAAACAAATTTACACCCGCACTGCGTATAGCCGCTCTCTCTTGCTCAGTGTTGGCATTTTCTAACCCACTGACGGACCTCAGATTCTGAATCGTTATGTAGAAAGACTGGACGACTGACTCAAATCGAGTTTTGGGAAAGCCGAGCTTCCAAAGCATGCGCTCCAAGAAGTGACTATCCTCGCCCAGGGCTGGCATTTTAAAGTGCGGACAACGAAGATGATTGGTCGCTGCGCGTAATTTGTCCGGTGCGATAAAGAGCAAATCCTTTAGAATATTGTGTGGTTCATTTTCGCTAATGTAGTGTTCCAACCTTTGACCTAGAGTTGCACCCGGCAGCCCACGAAGCCTCCATTGAAGAGTCTCCCGATCGTGATCGCTTGAGTAAACGGCGAGCACAAGGCGGCGTAATCGAGCCAAGGCCATCGTTGTGGTCTTAGCAGGAACAACGACACGCACGCCTAAGTCCGAGCACTCGCAGTACGCGCCCAGCCAAGTCGCATTGGGCGCGGAAGGGCTTTCGCTGCGGACCTCCGTGGGTGGGATGACAATGTGCCTCTTCTCCAGAGCGTCGTCAATACTGGCGACAATATCCTCGCTTCTTGCTAAGAGTAACAGTTGCACAGCTTGCGGTTTTGTAAGGTTTCTCGTGATCTCGGAAGTTGAACCGGTCAAGCCCTTCGGTAATCGTTGACGGATTGAACGATCGTGGACGTCGATTATGCCCGCTAGGATAGTGATGCATTCACTTTGCGAAAAACCGTTGCCGATTAGCCAAGGCAAGTTACACAACGACAAGTCATCATAGTGATCATCAGGTGCGACCAATTCGGTACCAAATGTTATCCACGACGACATGTTGACATGTGAATTTAGTTCGCTGCGAATATCAGCGCGTAAGGAATCGAATTTAGAATCTAGTTGTGTTAGATCGCCAACGTGAATCGCATTGCACATTGCGTCCGGACAATGCCAGAGGAGCAGCCTTAGCCTTGGCGAGAAGTAGCGCTGCTCCCTCGATATGAGAATTCCGAACGGGCCTGAGACAAACTCGCGCATCTGGAAAACCCCAACAGGAGTCTCAGCGAGTAAAGCCAACGTTTGAGATTGATTCAGTCGCTTTGGTCGTTCGGGTAGAATCTCGAAAGCTCGATCGTAAAGCACTTGGTCAAACAACCAAGGCAGCTGCAAAGTCCCGTCGGCAATCGATTGCCGCAGGAATTCCCAGAGGGCAGCGAACTGGAGATTTGCGACATCAACAAAGAGATCGGCATGTGAGAAGAGCAAAAACAGCACGAAGTGCCGCTCTGCCGCTGAGAGCGACGAGTCGGCAAGCTGTGCATCTTTGAGTAACTTGCTACCCGCCGGAGTGAGCTTAATTGCCTCTGTCAGGTGATCGGGGACGCGAAAGGTTCTGTGTCGGACACCCAGATTGAAAAATGCTCGGACGCTAATCGCCTCGGACAGCATACTGCGGAACCCGGGGTCGGTATTCTCATTGCGAAGATCGCTAATGTCCCGTCTTGTCATCGGATACGTTTTCTCCTGCTGGGATCGGTCTTATGGGTGAAAGGCAACCGTAACTCAGCGTCAGCTAACTGCCTAGAGCATTTTTGAACAGCATAACCGGACCTTGAGCACTTTCGTAACGCTGGGTTATCCAAGATTGTACGTATTCATATGGTCTGTCGGGAACCCTGTCACCCAAAAGACAGGTTGGGTGCTCCACCACAAATCGAGACGATGGTGCCCTTTATTGGCATCTGAACGGAAAAGTCGGACCGTCTATCCCACGAAGTCGAGTCCTAGACCAAAAGTGAAGCGTCGCCACCTTGGGCGTCTAACTCGGGACCTGATTCGTTCTCCGCCTGTTCTCCCCACTCGCAACGTGAAGATTCCAGAAGCAGCAAAACGTCAGAAGGTCTCTGTAACCGCTGGCCAAAGTGTGCGAGGTGAAAGACTGCGGAACTGCGGCTAGTTCCGCGGGCCATCGTCCCCTTCATTTGTTTCTGCGAATCCGGCGTGGATTTCTTGCCTGCTCACATTGCGGTGAATGCGCACGATCACCTGTTGCGGGCTCCCCATACTCTCGGTCTCAAGTCCTAGCGTCCGCGTCAGAACTGCAACCGCGTTGACTAGCGAGATTCCTTGCTGCGCAGTAAGTCGCTGTTTACCTTCCAGAGTTTTCATTGCCCTTTCAGTCGCCAGTCGGCACAATCTTAGTTGCCGCTCTGCAAGCACCTTCCTGCCATGGACTAGTGCCGCAACGGCTTTCTCGGCGACGTTCGTGTCGTATTCAGCGGCACGAGCAACCCAAGCGTGCTTCGAGCTCCATCTTCGGATCAGGGTGGGGTGTTTGGCACACTCGCGAGCGACTTTTGAGAGACTGCGTTGTTCAAGCTGGCAGTAGCAGGAAAATGCTGAAAAGGCTGGGGAACTTTCAGACTCCCGGCGATGCCATGACGGTTCGGTCATGAGCGGATTATAGACACGCATTCGCACTAACCCAAGGTCAATGAGTGTAATGATTCCATAACAATGTCGGCTCCCATGCCCGAGTAGACTTTGGAGGCGCAAACCAATTAAAGGGCTCGGAGGAAAGGAGCCGAACATGCTGATGATTAAACGTCGGACATACGAAAATGCCACTCCTACGTTTGTGCACACCCACGACGGTCGCTTCCAACTTTTAGAATGTACAGACAACTCGAACCAGAACTCGACTCGCGTGGCCCTACTGAAACTCGCGATAGGCGCCAAATCGGGCCAAGCGGTCTTCTCCTAGGCTCTCGGGAATCGGGTTACAGGGTTCTTTCAGGTTTTCACAAATTTGTAACCACAACCCGGTGCGACTATAGGTTTGATGTACTTTTTGGAATGGAACGGACAAAAGTAATTGCCTGGCATTTTGAATTTCGTTCTTGTCGATCAATAGCTGCACCTTTCGCTCAACGATCCATTCGTCCTTCAGCGCTCCCACTTCGTCGAGCCATTGTTCTCGCTGGGCGAGCGTTTGTGTTCCTAGGGCACGCAATATTCTGTCTCGTTCGACGACCACCTGCGGATGCAATTGAAGCCATGGTTCCCGAATCGCTTCCAAAGCAGTGACTGCTTTCCTGCTATCGCCTTTCGCCTGGTAGAGTCGTGCCAACAACGCTTCCGCAACGCCGATTTTGCAAGTGGACAGTAACCGAATTGCACGTTCCGCTTCTCCCCTCCCAGCTAGCCAAGCTCCATAGTAAAATCGCCACAAGTTGGCCTTCGCATCAGGCGTATTTTGGATCGCCCAGTCAAAACTTGGAGCGAGGTTCTCCATGCCGGATGGGGCCCAGCGATTTAGACTAACCTCTGGAGGATCAGGCAGGATCCCTTTTTTTCGGTACGCCGCCAGCAAATCCTTCCATACTCGGACATCTTCGTCTCTCGCCCACTCGAAAAGGGGGATTTCGCTTAACGGCCTGAGCTGGTTCGCAGGCACCCGTAGAGCATAGATGTCCAGAGGCTTGTCAGTAGGAATCCAGTTTTCGACATGCCAACGTTGGTCCTTTGGCTGCAATTCAAGTTTGATCGATTGATCTCCGATGGGGCCGCCTTGAATCTCAATGTATGTCTGCGGTGAAGCGGTGCTAAGCGTTGCCCATGCTTGATCGCCGCCGACTCCATAGCTCCACAATTTCATGCCTGGGGAGGTTTCATCACCAACGTGATACAGGCCTGTGCCCAACGAAGGTGTATAGACTCCAAAAGCGTTAGCGTCAGGGCTCTTCCAGAAATAACCGGTCATCTCCTTAATATCGGATTCGTGCTTGGGTCCTTGGCTTTCCCAATCAATCGTCTCGATTCGTGAGGAATGGGATAGGACCTTGCCATTAGGGAAATGAAATTCAGTATCCGGGGCCGATGGCAGCGCTGCGTTGGACCAGGACATCCATGGGTATGCTGATGTGCCTGGATTTCGGAACACCGCGCGTTCGGTTAAGTATGTATCCTGCGGCCCTAGAGAATATTCCACCGACCACTGCATCCCGAAGCGTAGCTCGCGCTCGCCGCATGTGACATAGACCCGATGTTTAGTGCGATCGATCTTGTAGAGAACCTTCTCGTTCTGGCTGGGAGAATGGGAGATGGGGAAACTCACTTCAATTCCTCCCGCCACAAAATAAAATCGCGGCAAGATACGTGTCGGACGTATGACTTGAGGAACGTAGAGGACCTCTTTGCCCGATTCCTTGTGAACGATGGAGGTGACCTTTCCGCCGAGGCCGGGAGAGATCGCAACTTTGATAAAGCGGTTTTCCAGGACGATGAATGTGTATTTCTGAAGTACGGGCCGGTTGGCAGTTTCGCAGTAGCTGACGTATGGATAAACTCCGTTAGGATCCAAAGCTGTGGGGACCGGCCCGCATGGTGTTAGTGGATGTGTGAGGACATAATCCTCGTATTGGGACGTGACAACGTTTTCCACCGGCTCGGATGCGAAGCAAGTAGCTACAAGGGCATTCGCCAGCAGGCAGATTCGAAGAGTGAACGCGAAGGAGTGTCGATTCAGTGATGGTTCATGCATTAGGGTCGCTCCACCAACGGAAGGCTTTCAGCCGACCTGTTGCCAGTTTTGGTCCGAAGTGTTCCCTTGTACACTTTTTCCGAGCGCACCTCCAGCACCCTGCGTCAGGCAAGTACATTCGGCTGTCGGAATGAAACTGTGAAGGGGGACTGCGTGCATGAATTCAAATAGACGTTTTCTCTGGATATCATCGCTGCTCGTGTTGTCGACCTTCGCTTGTGCGCAAAAGTCCCCAGCCCTGAGCGTCGTGCCTCGGCCGGTGAGCGTGAAATCTTTGGCCGGCACCTTCACGCTCAACGATCAGACTCGTATCCTTGCTGTCGATAACGAATCCCGCAGGATCGCGACGTTGTTCAAAGATTTCATGCTGAGCCAGCACGGCTTCCGGCTTCAGCTCACCGCCGCTCAGCCCAAAGGTGAGAACTACATTTCTTTCAGCCCGGCGCACAGCAGTGGCTTGCCTGAGGAAGGCTACAAGCTGGTGATCCAGCGGGACAGCATCCGCGTGAACGGAAAGCCGGCAGGTTTGTTCTATGGCATGCAGACCCTAACTCAGCTGTTGCCTTTGGAACTCAAGCGTGCCATTGAACTACCAGCTCTCGAAGTCAACGACTATCCCCGGTTTGGCTATCGCGGAGTGTTGCTCGATGTCGGACGACACTTCTTTACGGTCACATACCTCAAAAAGTATCTCGACCTGATGGCCCAATACAAGATCAACACGCTTCACTGGCACCTCACCGACGACCAAGGTTGGCGGATCGAGATCAAAAACTACCCCAAGCTAACTGCTCCCAACCTCCGGCCCCAAGACGCGGCCATAAACCAGAATGCTTTTTACTCCGAAGACGGCACTCCGTACGCTCCTTACTACACACAAGATCAGATCAAAGATATCGTTGCCTACGCTAAGGCACGCTTCATTACAGTGATTCCCGAGATTGAAATGCCGGGGCATTCGGGAGCCGCCGTGGCGGCCTACCCCGACTTGGCTTGCGAGCACGGCGGCCAAGAGAACGTCCTTTGCCCGAAGGAGGAAACATTCACATTCGTGCAGAACGTGCTGACCGAAGTGATCGCTCTTTTTCCAGGTCCTTATGTCCATATTGGTGGAGACGAAGTTCAGAAAGACGGCTGGAGGAAGAGCGCAAATGCGCAAGCAATCATCAAGCGCGAAGGCCTGAAAGACGAGGATCAGCTGCAGAGCTACTTCATAAGGCGCATTGAGAAATTCGTGACGTCCAAGGGAAAGCGAATGATTGGGTGGGACGAAATCCTGGAAGGAGGTTTGGCTCCGAATGCAATTGTGATGTCATGGCGCGGTGAGAATGGAGGTGTAGAGGCCGTGCGACAAAAGCATCGGGCCATAATGTCTCCCACTGATTATTGTTACCTTGACTACAACCAGGGCGATCCCACACGCGAGCCTCCAAATATCGGTGGATTTCTCCCGCTCGAGAAAGTTTATGGTTACGACCCCATCCCAACAGAGCTAAAGGGGGAGGAGGAGAAGTACATTCTGGGCGCGCAGGCCAATGTCTGGACAGAATATATCAGCACGCCGGAGTACCTCGAATATATGGTGTTCCCACGTTTGCTAGCGTTGTCGGAAGTGGTGTGGTCTCCTCTTGAAGGCAAAGACTATCCGGGTTTCCAGCGCCGGCTGCGGTATCACTTTGGTCGACTGGACAAGCAGGGTGTTCGCTATCGTATTCCTGAGCCCACTGAGCTCAAAGATTTTTACACCGCGACGGACGATCACGCGGTCGTAAGACTGAGCCCTCCTATCCCGGGCAGCCAGATTTACTACACGTTTGATGACAGCGCGCCGACCGACAAGTCATCTCAATATCGTGAGCCATTCCAGGTGCCGCTAGAGGCGGATAGGAAGACGATTTTGAACCTCATAGTGATTACGCCAGAAGGGCGGCGCAGTGTCGTTTATGGGGCAACCTTCCAGCGGCAAACGTATCGAGAGGCGCTGCCATTCAGTCCCGACCAGCCAGGGCTGACGTTCACACTGTTTGATGGGAAGTTCACCAGCACACAAAACATCGAACAAGGCACTCAACTGGCGACGGGAAATACGAGCTCTTTCGATCTGCAGCAGTTCGGTCGTGAGCTCACATACGGAGTCACGTTCGACGGATACCTGAAGATTCAGTCGGATGCCTTCTACCGCTTCGCGGTAGAGTCAGATGACGGATCTGTCTTGCAGATTGATGATGAACTAGTGGTTGACAACGACGGTAATCACGGCAACCGGATCATGACCGGCTACATCCCTCTACGGTCAGGGTTCCATAAGTTGAAGCTGAAGTATTACCAGTCGGAAGGGGGGGCTTTGCTACATGTTAGTTGGGGGGCTTCGGGAGATGACTTGAAACCGTTGGTCGGGTCTGCTGTCTATCACTAGGCGATAAATGTCCTGCCGCGCGAGACTCAACGCCCAAATGACCAACGATGCTGGCGAGTCCAAATTGAGAAGCGACTCCTATCACGGTTCGAAGTCCTTCCAGAGGTCCTGGGCGAGACCTGGTTTTGAGACCCAGGCAAACCGATCGAAGTCTCGAACTGCCTGTTTGTAGAGGGTACATCCCTGCACAATCCCAAGGCGCGCATAGTCTCCTTGTCGCCGTACCTTGAGGTTTGTTGCCTTATAGCGAGGATTACGCACCCACTCGATGCCGCCGCTTGATCTCACGAGCGGATACCAGGCGAATCCGTTGCGTTTTTTGATCTCCTCATATTCAAAGCCGTACTCCCGGTCGCAAAGCGCGCCGAGAGTCATGAAATCGGAGGGATCAGCACTCATTGCTGCGTGCGCCCAACCCGGTGGTACTACGACGATGTCGCCAGGGTTGGCTTGAATCGCATAGCACCTGCCAGGCTCGTCGGCCGCATGTTCCTGCATATAGATGTAAGCTGCCCCGTCCCAAATCTCGTACACTTCGGGTGGCCTCCATCCGCTGTGCGAAGAGATACGGTGCACATGGCCTTGGCTTCTGACTGGTTCTTCGCCGAGCTTCCCCGATGCGTAGGTGACCACGCCGAAGAGAAGCATTCTTCGATTGAGTTCGGTTCGAATCTCCTCGGTACCTACGTCCATTGCGATGGCATAGACGGGATCGGGACCATTGCAGGCAGGATCCCGCAGACTAGCCCGAATTGCGTCGAGCGGGCGACGTTCGGGTGATGGTCCAAATACCCCTTCTTCATATCGAAATCCCAACGGCTCACGGATGGGAACAACACCGATACCGGGATCGAACCTCATGGTTCTGTCCTGACTGCTGCCCGCACTGTGGCGCATCCTCCGACTTTCTCTGCTGGGCGCACTGTATACCTTCCGACTCTTGCGGGTACAATAAAGCTTTCAGCGTAGTGGACATGAAAGGGCTCGAACAATTCCGTCGGGCTTTCTACGATCGCCTCCTCGCCCTCCACCAGGTTCAAAACGTTCACGCCGCGCGACGCGTCGTGTTCCACGGCTGACGTAAACCAGTGTCTTCGCGTTTCAATAAACTCTTGTTCGTGCAATCCTGTGCGCTCTTCTACCCAGCCTTCTCCCTCGTTGATCTTCTCGATGCGATTCAAGAGGTTTTTCCGCACCCACTCTGTGTCACGGTCCCATTGAAGGCTTGCGGCACCGTGTTCCAGATGAACGGGGCGAGGGCGGCCATCCAGGCCCGGTCGTCCCCAGTCCCATAGCTTAAAGGTAAAGATGTAGGGAGTTGCGCTGATCTCCAGAACCATGCTGTTGGCTCCGGAGCAATGGATAGTGCCAGCGGGAATCAGGAAATGGTCATGTTTTCGAGCTGGCCACTTGTTCACATACTTGCACGCTTCGAACGGCGAGCCACCCTCCTGCGCGCGATGCAGTTCGCTAATCATAGCGTTTCGGTCAATGCCGGTTTTTAGGCCGAGATATACGCAGGCGTCGGGAGCCGCATCGAGAAGGTAGTAGCTCTCGTCCTGAGTGTAGGCCATCCCAAAGTTGTCGATGATGTATTGATTGAGGGGATGCACCTGAAGCGACAGGTTGCCACCCTGCATGGTGTCGAGAAAATCAAAGCGAATGGGAAACTCCGCACCAAACCTGGCAAAGGCTGCATCGCCGAGTAGTTCGCGGGGATGGCACAGCACTAAATCCATCGCCGGAGTCTCAATGTTCACTCCAGCCATGTTGAGAAGAAGGCTGTTTTCTTCCGGGACGCAGTCGAAGCACCAAGCGTAGTTCGGCGGGCCATCCGGCAAATCACAAACTTCACGCATCCACTGTCCGCCCCATGGGCCCGGATCGAAAAAAGGGACTACACGAAAAGGCCGATCCAGTGCGCATCGCAGTCCACGGCGAAACGCTTCGCCGGTGATCATCTTTGGCGCGACAGGATCGTTGGTATCGAGTAGAAAATCGACACGGTCGAAAAGGCGCTCTTTGATCCGGTCCGCCACACGCCAGTCAACAAAATAGGCGCGCTTGTACTTGGCCGCAGGAGCTTCATGGACGTTTCCGGCAGCGAAGTTTTCGATTTGGTTGGCGCGCTGACGTCGTTGGATCTCCCAGCGTGCCATATCCGCAAGAATCAGTACATCGGGCTCAGGGGCAATGAGCGACGTGCCCGTGCCAAGGATCAGTGTCACGCCTTGCGCGGATCGGCAAGCCTCGCGAAACTGCGCAGTACGCTGCGGGTCAGCGAAGTCTTCTATAGTGAGGCGGCTAATCCGTCCGAATACGGGGTCATCCGTCAAGTCACCCTTGACCATCGCTGCGATCTCTGGTGTAGCTTTCCAACAATCACTGGTGAGGAACAGATGGGCTGGATGCAGTGCGTCGACGAAAGCTCCCAATACCTCCTGTTCGAACACCCCTGGATAGATTTCAACGGCGATGCGCTGGGCGCCGCGTGAGATTTCCCCACCGATGCGTGTGAGAATGTCCTGCCAACCCTGCCACACGGATTCCCTGCCAACCGGAACGCGGATGGAGGGAACCTTGTCGTAGTTTGACCTCCTACTCATTCCACGACTCCGTAAATCGGCGGAGAGTTCCGAGCCAATCGACAGCCCGTGCACTCTCCTGCACGTCTTCATCAATCAATCCGACAGTGGAGAAGTCAATTTGAATAGGTTCGCTAATCACGAGAGTCAATTCTGTTTTCTTTCAGCCAATACGAGCTTGACGAAGCGGCGACTTTGCGTGGAGACGCCCGCATCCTTGCCGCGGTACTCAATGATTGCCCGCAGGAGAAAATCGCCAGGCGTTTGCGGGAACTTGAAATTGTTGTAAATCGTGTTCTGCCCTAGCGGCGCTATCTGGAACTTCGCCGTTTGAGTCGCTATTCGGCCGCCCGATACACTTTCGAGTGCCAGGGTAAGCGTGCCCTCCACTTCCCGATCCTCATCGTTGATCAGCATCACAGGTAATGACTGGACGCTTGCGACATCGACCGTCGGCTGCCAAAAGCTGAGGTAAACTCCCACCGGCGCAAACGCATTGCTCATGTAATCACGGAACTCGGGATGAAGTTCGAGCTTACTCACGTCGCGGAAGTGATCCGACGTATATCCTGCGGGATCGCTGCTGGTGAGGTACACGAAATGCAATACACCCGCATATTGACGGTACGCGCGCCAATACTCGGTCAGCCCCGCCAGCAAGTAGGCGTTTAGGGCGAGTCTCTGTTCCGCTGTCGAATTCTTGCCGAGCAGAGCTGGGTAAAGTTTTTTTGTGAGCTCGGTGGGCATCCCATCCCGATTCAACCACAACCAGCCGTATTCATTCAGGATGAGCGCGTGTCCCGTTGAAGCGCCGGGGGCCTTGCCGTTTGGGCTCTCCAGCGTAGTCATATTGAAAGGCGTACCACCATCCGCCATGGTCTGGTGCTCGTAAGGATGATCTTCAACGGGATCATCCGGACCCACGGGAGTGTTGTAGCTGTTTTCCCAAGGGCGGTTGGAGAGATCGAGACTACGAACGGCGGGGATGATCTTCTCGCCGAATGCGGAATCCCAGGTCTCATTATTCGCGTCCCAAATGACGACGCTAGGATGGTTCCAATTGTCCCGCATCCATTCGGTGTACTCACGGATCATCTCAGCGGTATCGAAATGAACCTGGTTTTCAGGTCCATGCCAATCATGGCCAGTCCAGACGAAGTACTCGTTCTGAATCAGCAAACCTGCTTCGTCCGCGATCTCGAGCCATTGATCAGGGACGGGACCGATGCAAAACCGGAAGCTGTTCCAGTGCATCTCATGAGGAATGTCGACGAGCAGTTGGCGCACCCATTTCTCGTTCCATGGCAACTCTCCGGATGACGGATCTTCGAAAAAACGGTGGAGAGTAATGTTTGATCCGCGCATGAAGTAAACGCGGCCATTCAGGTAGGCTCGTCTGGTGGCCGTATCGAAGTGAAACTCCCGCATCCCAAAGCGAGTCGAGGCTGTGTCGCCCCCGGTACTCGTCTCGAGTACATATAGGTTGGGCGATTCGGGGGACCATAGACGTGCCCCAGCCAACGCCACTGTTTGCACGATGATCTTGCTCTCGCCAGGTGCGAGAGTGATACGCTGCGGCTTCGAACTTGCCACGGTGTCGCTCTGCTTCCAGACATGCACGCGGTGCGCCAGGTTAAACGACACCGGCCCCCTTCCGAAATTGCGCAGGGAGGTCTGCACGATGATAGAGCTGTCTGCAATCTTCGGCGCTACCTGGACTCTCTCAATCGCGGGATTTTCGCTAAGAGCCAGAGAAACGTTGTCATAAATGCCAGGAGTCCAGCGGATTTTTTCAAAATCCGTGCCCCCGGAAACCGTGAGTGGCAACACTCCGGGATGTGCGCCGACACGCACGATCAGCTCATTCCGACCTTGCCGGACTGTTTTGCTTACATTAAATATGGCTGCTGTGAAACACGGCAAATGGTCGCCGATTTTTATCCCATTGACCCAAACGGCGGCCCCGAACTGTGCCTTGTTAATACGAAGAATCGCTACACTGCTGGTTGCAGAGACTTCGAACGTGCGCCGATACCAAAACCAGTTGCGGTCCTGCCGCGACACGCCTGCGTTATATACTAGGGCGCTCTTGGGGAGAGCGCCGTTCGCGACACGATTCTGAATCACCATTCTGCTATCGAACTGGTCTACTTGCGGAAACGCCGGCTGCGCAGAGTGGGCGAGACCCGGAACTGGAGCCTTGTGATTCCACACGACGGGGGCCGCTTCTGCTTCTTTTGAATCCTCAATGTCCCAAGTCCCGTTTAGCGAAATTGTCGTTCTCTCCGTCGCCCATAGGCACGCGGAGAAGCCTATGGCTATCGACAGGACGATGGTCGATTTGTAAAAAAGACCGATGCACATGCGAAGAACGATCAACGCTTTTGAGTCAGCCACCACTTCTCAATTTCCTCTAGTGTGCTTCCCTTAGTTTCTGGAACCTTTCGCCAGACAACGAGCAGCGCAGCGATCGAGACAGCTGCGTAGAGCAGAAAAGCGCCGGCAGCAGTAAACAGGTTCACCAGCGAGAGGAATGTCAGAGTAACCAGGAGTGTCCCACACCACAGAAAGACGGTTGCGACAGACATCGCGCGGCCCCGTACTCTCGTTGGGCAGATCTCCGACATCACCACCCAGGTCCCAGTGCCTACGCCGATCGCAAAGAAAGCCACGTATGTTAAGACAAACATCAGGACTATTAGGCCCGCGGCCTGAAAATGAATCGCTGCAGAAACAGCAATTAGGGAAACTGCCATTCCTGCGTACGCTGACATCAGCAGTGGTTTTCGCCCGGAGCGGTCAATCAGAAGCATCCCCACGATTGTGGCCGCAAAATTAATCGCTCCAATAATGACGTTCGCCCACAGCGCGGTGCTGGCCGTTTGATGTGGCACGTGCTCCAGAAAGACCAGGGAGCCGTAATAGATGATCGTGTTGATGCCGGTGAACTGGCTGAAGAGGGCGATCAGGATGGCAACGATTAAGGCCTTGCGAAAGGTGGGGTCCAGCAGGTCTCCGCTCTCTTCAGAGATGGCGGCACGGATCGCTGCAATTTCGGCGGTGGCAGCCTGTCGACCCACGATCTGTGCGAGCAAACGTTCTGCATCTTCCTCCCGACCTTTTTGCATCAGCCACCGCGGACTTTCGGGAATGAAAAGCAGAGTCAGGAAAAAAAATACAGACGGAACGGCAGCGGATGCGAACATCCATCTCCAATTTGCCGGCCCCGCCCCTGTCAGTAGGTAATTGACGCTGTAGGACAGAAGAATTCCGCTGACAATTGCCAACTGATTCAGCGACACTAGTAACCCTCGCTGCCGTGCCGGTGCAATCTCTGCGATGTACAAGGGCGAGAGCGCGGAGGCGATTCCGATGGCTATACCACCCAGGAGACGCGCAAAGGCAAACTCAATGAGATTACGAGGAAGAGCTGCGCCTATTGACGAAATTGTGAACAGTGCTGCAGCTACCAGCAGCACCCGCTTTCTCCCAAAGCGGTCGCTGGTGAAGGCTGCAATGCTGGCCCCGACGACGCATCCCAGAAGAAGGCTGCTGGCAGCGATTTCGGTTTGCGAATCGCTCAAGCCGAACTGCTGCTTAATGAAGACGATTGCACCGTTAATCACCGCCGTGTCGAAGCCGAACAGCAAACCGCCGATGGCGGCCACCGCCGCGGGCAGGTAAAGGTAGCGGCCCGAGCCATTTTGCGCCTGATCAACATATCCGGCCGTAGTTGTGGTTGGACCCATAGTCGCAAATGCAGGCTTGAGCGCTTCCCTGCTCTTATCAATATGGCCGCCTATATCAGCTCCACTCTACATAGCGAGCAAACGCTGCTGGAGGAACACCAGCCCCGCTGCTCCGGCAACACCGCCGTAGCCGATCGTCTTCTGAAATACGATCGGCACTTCCCGGCCCAGCAAAATTCTTGTTTGTTGCGCGATCTTTTCCCGAATCGGAGCGATCAATTGCGGTCCGGCAGCAGCGATGTTACCTCCCAGGATAAAAATCTCTGGATCGAAGATGTGCATGAAATTCACAATCGACGCCGCAAGATATTCCAACGCGCGATCTATAACACAGGAAGCGCTCACATCTCCGTTCGCTGCGGCACGGAAAATGGCCTCAGTATCAGGGCGCTGGCCATCACTGTCGACCGATAGTTTCACTGGGGCAGCTCGGTGCATGTGTGCCCAGTAATCGGATTCGATGGCACGCGACGAAAATTGGGTCTCAAGACAACCGTGGCTACCGCAAATACACAGCCCACCCCGTGGATCGAGCGTCACGTGACCCAGGTGGCCGGCGGCTCCGCCCGCGCCCTGAAGGATCGCCCCATTAATCAACGCGGCTCCGCCAACCCCCGTACCTAAGGTCACCATGACAACGTTGCGCCGGCCCCGAGCTTCGCCCCAGAGCACTTCGGCAATCAGCGCTGTGCGAGCGTCATTCTCGGCACAAACGGGCAGATCACCGGGGGCGACTACATCACTCAAGAGTCGTCCCTCCAGAAAGCACAAGTTGCCCGGGCAACTCTTCACGCGGGATGAGGTGGCATCGATAATCCCTTTGCAACCAATGCCGATTCCCCGCACCGGACCCTTGGCGCACTTCAAAACGGAATGAACAAAGTCGCGCAAGGCAGGGATGGTGCGCGGTGAGGACTCATGAAAACTCTGAAGGAGATTTCCGCCAACTCCCACAATAGCCGCTTTGATCGCAGTCCCGCCGATATCCACGCCAACTGCCAGCGGTTCACCAGGATCAGCGGAGGTGAGGTCATCGCTCACAAAGGGTTTGTGCATTATAGCCACTTTGTGCAATTCTACTGAGCTACGTAAGGGTGCCTGATAATGCGCCACATGGCTACGTTTCCCGTGATTCCACGGCGAGCGGCCAAGGAGCAGATTACCATTCGTGAGTGATTCAGTTCCCACCACTACTGTTTCCGGCAAGCAAGCGGGTCTGGCGTTCTATGACCAGGTCATGAATCTGCTACACGAGCTAAAACATACACAATCAGAAGTAATTCAGGAGGCTGCAGAACTTTGCGCTGACCGGATCTCCCGCGGCGGTCTCGTTTTTCTTTTCGGAAATGGGCACTCCAGGATGATGTGTGAGGAGATGACCCCCCGCCAAGGCTGCTATGTCGGTTTCGTAGCCTTGGTAGAAACGGCCCTCTCGAATCATGCAGCGATTATCGGAGCGAATGGCTTGCGTGCCCCGCTGTTTCTGGAGAATTACGAAGGCTACGCGGAACAGATTCTACGCAGCTTCCACTTTGGTCCCAATGATGCGTTCATCATTATTTCGACCAGTGGGATTCGACCCGTGATTGTCGAAATGGCCATGGGTGCCCAGTCGCGGGGGCTGCCCGTAATCGCTCTCGTTTCGGTGGCCCACTCTCGAGAAGCCAAGGCAGCGCACAGTTCCGGAAAGAAACTTACAGATTGCGCCGATCTGATTATCGATAATCTTTGCCCGCCCGGTGATTGTGTTCTTGAGTTAGATGGCCTGGAATGGAGGACGGGGCCTGTTTCTACCATCACGGGGGCAATGATCATTAATATGATCCGCTGTGCAGCCGCGGAAGCTCTGCTTGAGCGCGGTTCAAGGCCGGTCATTTTGCCCAGCCATCAGTTCGTCGGCAACACCAGCGCTTCGGAGCAACTGGACGCATTCTACGAGGCCTATCGGCGCAGCCTGAAACACCTATTTGAATAAGACACTGTGAAGGAAGTCCTTCTTGTCACCGGGTCGTCAGGAATTGCCGCCGCAACGGCGCGATTGTGGGCAGTCGAAAACCCGGTTTTTGTTGTCGGGATTAACGAGTTGGAATGTCGTTGTCTGGCAACGGAGCTGAGCGACGCGAGCTTTGCTGTCGCAGATGTGCGCGATGAACTGGCCGTTCGAAATGCCGTTGTTACATGCCTGGATCACTTCGGAAGAATTGACAGCCTCTTCAATGTTGCCGGCGTTAGCGCTCGCGCGGCCGGCGATGGCCCACTTCATGAATGCAAGTCCGCAGGGTGGGACCTTGCAATGAATGTGAATGCCAGAGGCACGTTCGTCATGTGTCGCGAGATAATAGCCGTGTGGATGAAGAACGAACAGGCGGGGGTTGTTCTCAATTGCGGAAGTGTGCTTGCGCGACATCCGCAGCGTGACTACTTCGCTACAGTTGGCTACGCGTCCAGCAAAGGCGCGATTGAGGCGATGAGCTTGGCTGCCGCAGCATACTATGCACCTGCCGGAATCCGCGTTAACGTGATTGCTCCCGGTTTAGTAAGAACCCCCATGAGTGTGCGAGCACAAGCCAACCCACGGATCGCAGAATATACGGCCCACAAGCAGCCTCTCACAAAAGGCATGCTCAGCGCAGAGGACATCGCAAAGACAGCCTGCTTCCTTCTGCACCGTGATTCAAGCCCGATCACAGGTCAAATCGTCACTGTAGACGGTGGGTGGGCGGTGAGCGAATGAGCCGTGCAAAAAAGACTGATGCTATTCGCCGGCAAGAGAAGTCCACAGTTCACAATTGGATGAAACAACGTCGTCCGCTGCAGACTACGGTGATCGGAAGTTATCCCTTTCCAGGATGGCTCGAGTTTGCCTCAGGCAATCTGGACCAATTTGGTGAGGACGATATCGATGAACTTCGCACCGACGCCGTGATCGCTGCGGTCCACGATCAGGTCGCCGCAGGGATAGACGTCATTACCGATGGCGAGCAGACACGCTACGATTTCAACTTGTCATTCTATGGTCGGCTCGAAGGTGTCAACTCCAGAGGACCCACACGGCGCCGCTTCGGCCCCCCCGCCCACGATCAACGCGGCAAATACAAAGTCTCGGGACGATTGCGTTCGAAGTACGGCCTGGGAGCGGTCGCGGAGTTCAAGCTTCTAAAGAAGATCGCCCCGCCCGGCCCGGTCCTAAAGGCCAGCGTACCGGGACCCTATACGTTGAGCGGTCGAATCAGCCCGGGAGGTATGTATAAAGACCGGTGGGGTGTGACCGAGGCCCTGATTCCGATCGTACGCGACGAACTCGAGCAACTGGTCGACGAAGGCTGCCACGAAATCACGCTCGATGAACCCTCGATGAGCTGCTACGCGCATCGGGAAGATCCCCGTCGGTTCGTCAAGATTTTTGGCGAAACCGTTCGGCCTGTCCTCGGAAAATGCCGCCTGTCTACTCATCTTTGCTTTGGCAATTACAAAGGTCGGGCGGTTGGACCGCGGCGATATGCACCACTGTTCCCGGCATTCTTCGAACTGCCGGTAGATGAAATGCACCTGGAGATGGCAAGCCGGGAATTTGCAGAAATTGAAGTGATTGGTGAGATCGCTGAGCGGGGAACTGATGTAGCCGTCGGGATTATCGACGTGAAGAGCTATTACATCGAAACCCCCGCCGACGTTGCCGCGCGAGTGCGCCTCTGCTTGAAGTACGTGCCAGCAGAAAAACTTTCTTTTGCGCCCGATTGCGGACTCAGTCAAACCGCCCGTTGGGCGGCAAGACAGAAGTTAACCAATATGGTGACTGGCGTAGCGATTGTGCGGGGAGAACTTGGCCCTTCGTGATCCGGCCTCTCCAATCCCACGACGCGCTGCTCGCCGATGTTCTTGCCTCCAACGGGCGGGACGGGAATTTTCGCTTGTGGTGGCTGGGACAAAGCGGCTTCCTGCTGCAATGGGAGGAAATTCATGTGCTGCTCGATCCTTATCTTTCCGACTCGTTGACCGACAAATACAGCAAAACCGACAAGCAGCATGTGCGAATGACAGAACTCGTAGTTAATCCTGCCTGCCTCGCATTCGTCAATATTGCCACTTCAACGCATAACCACACAGACCATCTTGATGCAGAAACGCTCTGTCCGATAATTGCGGCAAATCCAAGCCTAAAACTGGTAATCGCGGAAGCCAATCGAGAATTTGTGTCAGATCGCCTGAAGATTGATCGGTCAATTCCGATTGGCTTGGACGATGGGGCCTCGATCGAGGTCCTTGGAATCAGATTTTCAGGCATCGCGTCGGCTCACGAAACTTTGGAGCGAGATGAACACGGTCGAGCTAAGTATTTGGGATACATTCTCGAGTTCGGAGGTTGGACGATATACCACAGCGGCGATACGATCCGATACGAAAGAATGACAGAAAGACTACGGAGGTTCCAAATTGATGTCGCGCTCCTTCCAATTAACGGGCGGGGCCCAACGCGGCGCGTCCCGGGTAATTTATTTGGACAAGAGGCGGCTCGGTTGGGAAAGGATATCGGGGCAAGGCTAGTCATACCGTGTCATTTCGAAATGTTCGAATTCAACACCGCTTCACCGCACGAATTCATTCACGAGTGCCAAAGGCTGGAACAGCCTTTTAAAGTGCTCCGCTGCGGTGAACAATGGCACAGCCGAAGTTTTTTAAGTGGAAAGTGACCTTCGGGCGGCTGGCCCAAGTCGTTTTGTTGCGTCCGACCCAAACGCTAGGAGTTAAACCACGCGATATCTTAGATAAGTGGACAGAACTCATGGACTAAAGGAGTTCAATTCGGTTTCTGAGACACAGGCGCAACTTCGCGCGTGCGATGGAACCGAAAACACGGTAATTGCTTTGCCGGGAGAAAAACTCGGCAGGTATACGGCCTCAGCATTAACCCCTGTTGAAAAGTCACCGATACCACCTGAGCTGTGCGCCAAGAACAATTGGCTATTGTCTTTTTCGTAGCAGGCGGTCGAGCCCTATCTCTGATGGCGTAGCCTTGGTGGCTAGAACAGCATCTGCGACCATTTCGCCTATCACTGGCCCGTGTTTGAAACCATGACCTGAGCCTCCGCCAATAATCAAGACGTTCTCCGCTTCGGGATGGCGATCCAAGATAAAATTGTGATCCGTTGAATTTTCATATTGGCAAACGCGGCTTTCGAGTAGAGGCGCATCAGCTATCGCCGGAAATCGCATGCGCAAATACTCATGCGCAGCGGAAAGTTTCTCTTGGGAATCTCCCGCTCCATGGTGGAGGGATCGATCACCGGTCAGCGCGTATCATCAGCAATCTTGAATCCTCTCCAGTGGTTACCCGGCACACCAAAAAACGGACGTTTCGCCTCCATCAATCCAGGTGGGCAGATGGTCTTCCGTAAAGCGCACGTCGCCCGCGGGAGTTCCGAAGAAGAAAACCTCCTGACGAGTAGGTGTAACGCTAGATGCCAAGAATGGAAACACACTGCCCAGCCAAGGTCCAGGTGCAAATACGTAAACGTCGGCGTTGAGAGTGATGCCCCGCTCAAAGTGATGCCGACCAGTCTGTTGGCCGTGACTCGTCCAGGAAGAACCTGCGCTTGCTGGTATCGGCCTCCCGATTTGAGAAATGCATCGAAGACTGCCTCGCAGCCGCGTCGCGCAGCCAGAAAGCCTGAGTCTGGTTCGTACACACTCCACGACACGCCTTCAAAATTCATCTGAGGCCAGCGTTTTCCACAGTCGGCGGCTGAAAGTCTCTCAAACCGAATGCGAGCTTCCTTTAACACTGGCAAGGCAGCTTTTTCATACGAATCATCCGTGCCAGCCATCTGGAGCGCTCCACTCCGGAAGAAAATCTTCAGATTCCGAGAGACGCAAGACCTGCAACACCCAAGGCTTTCAAAAAGCTCCGCCGCGAACTCATTGCTTTTGCTGACACGGAGGACTATGTTTAAGAAGTCCCTTTCGCATCTCTCCGTCGCACTTCCGCGTATCTGATCCTTCCCGACGGCCTCTTTGCGCAACCGATAGAAATGAGGGTTCACTCATGGAACCCATCTTTAATTCCCTACGGTCACTCGTCCGGGGCACTCTGATTCTAGGTTTGTCACTGTCTGTCTTTGCGCAGATTCCTGCTGCTCCGGACGCCTCTGGTTTTCCCTTAGGCGGCAAGACCCATGATTTTCCACTGACAGCACTGCTGCCCGCTCTCAATCCGCGCCCGGTGTTCGAGTTTCGAGGCATTCGGATCGGTGATCAGGCTAAGGAAGCCAAGCAAAAGTTCCTTGCTTTGAAAGTATCCTCGCCGCTTACCAGACCCGGGTTGTGCGGTTCCGATGGCATGAATCGGATCGAAACTTGCACCGATGTTCTGGACACCGGGGAGTACGTGAATATGACGATGCTGGACCGGAGGGTCGCCCAGATTTACGTGTCCACCGACCGTCGCACCGAGGGGAACACTTACAACAGCTACGTGCTAGCGTTGGGCACCACATACGGCAGGCCTGACAAACTTGAAACCAGATACTACCGCAACGGCGTCGAAACTGGGTCGTCAGGAGAACACCTTCGGTGGTTGGACGGTGATCAATACATGGAAGCCAGCGAAAGCGAACGCTCCATCACCATCGGGAGCAAATCCCTCGATGTAAAAATCAACGAACAGGAGACCCGTCATGGGCGCTACTAGCATGTCTATTGGTCTACTCATTACGCTGTTCGTGGTCCTGGTGCTCTATCGGATGCGCAGGCTGAAACAGATCGCGGGGTTCGGGTCACAGAGGATGTGCCCGTCTTGCGGATTGATCACATCTCGACTAAAGGCATATTGCTTGGAGTGTGGTAAGTATCTCGCAGCCGTGAGCTTGACGCGCTTGTAGAGAAATGAACCGTTGGGTTGTTCTCTAACCGTTTCTCGCCGCGAGAGGCGCCTCCAATCGGAATCGAACTTTGAGGCAACACAGGAGACGATGAAGAACACCAAATTTGTCGTGAAAGTAGTTCATGGCACTCGCGCCGTGCAATACGTGCAGCGGATCGATCGAAGCCCCGTCCAAACAACCCTCAAACGTAACCTGGCACTGGTCATGGGCAAATTCACCGCCGAGGATGTCGTCAACTCTTTGGGGAATTCTCGGTGGATCGCCGAACTCGTGCCTGTCCGAGTTTAAGGAGTAGCCGCCGTTGAAGGCTGCAATACTTTCTCCCGCGCTCCGCAAAGCCGCTTCCATGGTGGGGGTAGTCATAGAAAGATCTCGCACTCGGTTTTCTTTGGACAAACGATCGTTTCCTTCAAGTGATTTCAACAAAGTCACAATTCTGTTCCAACGAGGGTCTTGTTCGCCAACCTCGAAGGTTACAGACGATTCCCCACTGATTCCGCGTATGACTTCCTTGAACTCCACACCCGATTCTGCGAAGGCCTTGGCTTCTTGCTCACTGATACAGAGACGGTGATGTAGTGGAAAAGTTCCACGGGTGCCAGATTGCGAAGACGTCCTAATTCTAGTTCACCAATTGTTGTTAACAGGCGATTTCACCAACTACTAGGAAAACGGGCATTCGGGCAAAGTAGCTGGTGTAATATTTCACCAATCATTCGAAATTACGGCTATGGGCCGAAGATAGTATCGCGAGGCACGGATGCGGGCAAACCGGCCTTTTCTAGGGAAGAGCGAAAATTCAGGTCAAACAGTAGCTCCGAACAGTAGCTCCGAAACGGTGTTAGACTAGTGCGGTTAGAACGGTCGCCCCAGGCCGCCCCCAAGAGAACGCCCTTTATGACCGTCGGGGCACACAATCTTTGAGCATTCGAGACTCCCCGCAGTCCTAAGCCGTGCGCTACGCTAACGCACTGAACTGGAGCACAACCCCATGGAGAAAACGATTGCCCGGTGGAGTTACTGGCTCGGCATCACCTCCGTGATCGTCGCCACCGTGTGGAAGGGCGGGAATGCGTTCGGATTGTGGCGAGCGCTGCCGCCATCACCAGCCGACATCTCCTATTGGTCGTTTTACAACGCCAGTCTCATGTTTTTTGCTACCAGTATTGCTTCGGCGTGCCGTGTTTGGCTCAAATCGGTTAGCAAAGAGGTTGGGGTGAGGAGACGACCAGCGAGAGAGTCTGCCGATCGCGCTGAACCCGAGGCACCCTCTTCTATTGCGGCGTGACGACATCAATATGCCCGCATCGACGAGAGTACGTCTCTTGGCTGAGGGCCAGGTCGCCTGCTGATGTTGACCCTGAGCGGGCAGATTTGTACGCTAGAAAATTCGTAAACGATTGAGAAATCTTTAGGCTTGACAGCATTGATTTTGGGCGTACGATACGCGAAAAAAGGGGTGGTGAGATGAAAAAGCCATTACTCATTTCGACCCTACTCCTCCTGTCATCGCTTGCCTTTGCTGAGCCAAAAACTGGTAAAGGTGACAAACCTCGCTACGCGATTCCTGAGACCGGCTCGATGCTATTACTAGGGATGTCGCTCTGCACTATCGTTGGTGGATTAATCCTTAGGTACCCCCGAAGCAATTGATGTGACGATGCAAGCTTAAACAACTTCTTCTCAACCTCGTTGAAAAATTGCCACTTATGCCTGCTTGGTTAACGAGGCAGCCATTGGCGATTGAACTTGAATGCAGCCGGTCAGCGCCCACCTGTCCGCGTATACTCGCTAACCATATATCAGAACCAGCGGTTGAGCGGGCCTCGTCTCAGAGTCATTTGTGCACCATGACTTCCTCGGCAAACGGGACGATCAATAGCTCAACCGAGACAACGTAAGGACTACTCGTGGCTGCTCCCGATAGAAGCTGGACGCACTCGCTCGGGACCGAGAGAGCCCAAGTCACCACTCTCCCTCGGATTTCAAGACCAACTCTCATCGTGATCGTGTCAATTGTCGTGTTCGGAACATCAGCTGCTTTCTTTCATCAACGGACAGCCGATTTCATGGGCGAGGACGTCTTTTACGCTGATGCGGCACGCAACCTTCTGCAACATGGATTCTATGGAGTGAACGGAAATCCCGAAACCACTCAGCCACCTGGCCTCGCGGCGATTCTTGCCCTCGTGATCGGTCTTTTCGGCTACAGCTACGGCGGTTGCGTGGTGGCGATGGTTGTTTTCGAGACGCTGGGATTTGTGGTCGCCTATGAACTCTTACGGCGTCGGATTCGGGGTGTGTTCGCGGGAATAATCTGCCTGGTTCTGATGTCGTCGCCCGCGGCATTCGCGTGGGCGACACGATTCGTGCACGCGTGTTTTCCTTATTTTTTTACTACCATGGCGGCTTTGCTATGCGGAGAGGAATACATGAAGGCGGGGACTGTGAGGTCCCGTGCTATGTGGGGAACTGCATTCAGCCTTGCTGTGGTGGCGTCGATACTAATTGCTACCAGCACAATCGCTCTACTTGGCGCGATGTTCATGGTGGTTCTCGTGACCGCTCTTAGAGATCGAACGCTAGCGCGAACTCAGTTGCTGAAGCTCTTACCCGTCTTACTGTCAGGGATTTTGGCGCAGATTATATGGACGGCCAACGAGCCGGCACCACTGGAATGGTCTCTTCCTGGCTACCCACAGTCTTATCTGCGGCAGCTGAGGGTGAAGGATGGAAACCATCCTGAATTAGGATTGGCAACGTGGAAGGACGTTCCGCCACGAGTAGCCAAAAATGTCCTCGCCGGATCTGACATCCTGACGCAATTAGTTCTGCGGCACGGTGTGAATCAAAAGAAGGTAGCGATACTGATTGTCCCCGTTCTTTTGATCGCACTCGGCTGGGGCTATGCACTTTGGATCAGTGCGGGAACAGATCTGGCCGCGTGGTTTTTCGCAGGCTATTGTGTCATTTACCTGCTGTGGCCGTGGACGATGGAGCTTCGATTCGTTCTTCCGGCGGCTCCTTTGGCTTGCCTCTATATCTGCCAGGGATTCCGAGCCATTGTGGTTGCTTCGACTGAAAAGCCTCGAGCCGTGGGCATTCTCGGGTCGATCATCGCGCTGCTTGCGTTGGCCTTGGCTGGGCAGCAAGTCTACGGACAATGGCAAGTCGGCCACCGCGACTTTGCCAGCGCATTGATCTTGCCGATGTGGCTAGTTTCGGCCGGTGCCGCCCTCTTAATGGCGTACAGCGGGCGACCAATATTTGCGACAAATCTATTTTCCTGGACAGTAATGTGGCTAAAGAGGCCCTTACGTGTTTCGCCAGCCAGTCCACGTCGCTGGATGCAATGGGTGGGTGGTGGCATAGCGGGCGGGCTAATTTTGGCTGGACTCGTAGTGGACATACGCATCGCGAGCGAGAACGTAAGGGCAACAGACTTGTTGACTGCCGACCACACAGGACCTAGCGAAATTCTCGCTCTCGATGTTAACGCCGGTACCTGGCTTCGTATGCACACCGATACGCATGCGACAGTGATGGCGAGATCCTGGCCCACCGTCCATCATTACGCGCAGCGCAGAGTCGTCTGGTTTCCGCCGATTTCTAATCCGGCCGTTCTGCTTGAGGGGATCTTGAGATATGGCGTGGATTACGTTGTCGTGATCAACCGCGAGAGTTCTTACTACTTGCCCGACGACGGCTACTCCTTTGAGCCGCTGCTAGCCAATCACGGTGATAAGTTCCAGTTGGTCTTCCAGACTCCCAACTTGCGCATATTCAGATTCAATAAGCGATAGCTGTCGTTAACAGGCGATTTCACCAACTACTTCACAAAGAGCACCCGGGAGGCAGTAGTTGGTGAAATGGCGATTTTTCACCAACTACCGGCACTCATGACCGGCATCACAGGCACCTCCAACGCCCTTGAGCGGGGCAAGCTGCCCTTCGCGACGCAGCGTAGGCCCTTATGGCAGCCCAACCCCACTACGCTTCAGCGGTCGAGTCATCGGCAAATTCCTTTTCGCGTGACTCCTGCTCCAGCTTTTCCTTCTCCTTGGCAGACTGAGCAAACTGGTTGAATATCTTGCTGCACTCACAGTGCGGCACGTCCCCAAAGCAATCAGGGTTCTCCATGACCGCCTAGTCTATTCGCCTTTAGGCGCATGGGCGAGCTACGTCTGGCAGGCAGTTGTTGGTGAAATTGCGATATCACGCAGCTCGAATCGCAGCGTTGTGAAGAATCGCTATGGCTCGTAAGTAATCTGCTCGTAATCAGCCCGACGTGCCATTCCCAAACGTACTCAAAGGGTCTGAAACTAGCGGGAGTACGTAGGAGGCGCCCTTGCGGTATGCGAAGAGCCGAGTCGAAGACCTTCAGCGGACAAGCAGCCTCGTAATCGGCACTTGCTGGCTTGCACTGTTCATTGGGCTATTCATCTTCGTGTTACTTCAGGACGGGCGACTCTTCCAG
>Ga0268266_10000584_pt1 | contig 50438 bp, 41 predicted proteins | sample KBSS13metaG_FD_190356 | JGI IMG/M metagenome (GOLD analysis project Ga0268266, IMG submission 190356) | Switchgrass rhizosphere microbial communities from Kellogg Biological Station, Michigan, USA - KBS S1-3 metaG (SPAdes) (version 2) | ecosystem: Host-associated > Plants > Roots > Rhizosphere...
TCGACCCGCTTCCTCAGCCCTGGCCGGATCGGCGTGCCGCTCGATGCCGAGGTGGAGCTGCTGCGCGAGACGGGGCGGCTGGTCTTTCTCGACGGCCGGGTGACACAGGAGGGCGAGCTCGTCGCGTCCTTCACCGGCGCCCTGCGCAAGGCCGCCCGCAAACCGTGACCGAGGTCGCCGAGCGCTACGCGGCCCTGTTGACGGCCGGAGAACTCCGGCCCGATCCGGACCAGGCGGCGGCCGTGGAGATCCTGGACGATCTGGCGGAGGAACTGGCCGAGACCACGAATCGCGGCTCCCTGATCTGGCGGCTGGCCGGGCGCATGAAGGCGCCGCCGGCGGGTGTCTATATGTGGGGCGGGGTCGGGCGCGGGAAGTCCATGCTGATGGACCTTGCTTTCCATTCGATCCCCTATGCCCCGAAGCGCCGCGTCCATTTTCACGAGTTCATGCTGGAAGTGCACGAGCGGCTGCGCGCCGAGCGGGCGAAGGAGGAGGGCGACCCGATCCCGCCCGTCGCCAAGGCGATCGCGGCCGAGGCGAAACTGCTCTGCTTCGACGAGATGGTGATCAACAACAGCGCCGACGCGATGATCCTGTCGCGGCTGTTCTCGCAGCTGCTGGAGGCGGGCGTCACCGTCGTCACCACCTCGAACCGGCCGCCGAAGGACCTCTATCTGGGCGGCCTCAACCGCGAGCTCTTCCTGCCCTTCATCGCCCTGATCGAGCGCGCTCTGAAGGTGGTGCCGCTGAACGGGCCGACCGATTACCGGCTGCACCGGCTCGGCGGCATGCCGACCTGGTATGTGCCGAACGGGCCGGAGGCGACGGCGGCGCTGCGCGAGGCCTTCTTTCGCCTCACCGACTATCCGCCTGAGGACAGCGCCAATGTGCCGACCGAGGAGCTGAAGCTGCCCGGCGGGCGAACCTTGCATGTGCCGAAGAGCCTGAAGGGCGTCGCCGTCTTCTCATTCAAGCGGCTCTGCGGGGAAGCGCGGGGCGCCCCGGACTATCTCGCCATTGCCCGCCGCTTCCACACAATCATCCTCGTCGGCATCCCGCTCATGGGGCCACAGAACCGGAACGAGGCCGCGCGCTTCGTGACCCTGATCGACGCGCTCTACGAGCATAAGGTGAAATTGCTGGCCGCGGCGGATGCCCAGCCCCAGGACCTCTATGTCGCCGGAGACGGGGCCTTCGAATTCGAGCGCACGGCCTCGCGCCTCCTCGAAATGCAGAGCGCGGACTACATGGCGCTCGGCCATGGCGAGGACTGAGCGGCGATGAAGACCCTTTGCGACCCCGACGCGATCCTTGGTGAGGCCCTCGCCGCGATCCGCGCCCAGTTTCAGGTACCGGCCGACTTCCCGCCCGAGGTGACCTCCGCCGCCGAAGCCGCGGCGCGGCGCCCGCTCGACGACCATGTGGACCGCACCGATCTGCCCTTCGTCACCCTCGATCCGGCCAGCTCGACCGATCTCGACCAGGCCTTCACCATCGAGGCGGCGGGCAGCGACCTGCTGTTGCGCTATGCCATTGCCGACGTCGCCTGGTTCGTCCGGGACGGCGACCCGGTCGACGCCGAGGCCTGGCGGCGCGGCGGAACACTCTATCTGCCCGACGGCAAGGCCCGGCTCTATCCGGCGGTGCTGAGCGAGCAGGCCGCAAGCCTCCTCCCGGACGGCCCGCGTCCCGCCATCATCTTCTCGGTCCGCATCGATCCGGAGGGCAAGGCCTGTCTCGACGGCGCCGAGCGCGGGGTGATCCGGAGCCGGGCCAAGCTCGCCTACAGTACAGCCACCGAGGCCGAGCTTCCGGCCGGTTTCGCCGCGCTGTCAGAACGGGTTCAGGCCGCCGAGCAGAAGCGAGGTGCCGCGCGGGTCGACCCGCCCGAGCAGGAAGTGTCGCGCACCAACGGCCATTATGAATTGATCTTCCGCACCCGCTATCCGTCCGAGGACCGCAACGCCGCGCTTTCGCTCGCCGCCAATCTCGCCATCGCCGACGCGCTGCAGGCCCATAAGACCGGCCTGTTCCGGGTGATGGCCGGCCCCGACGAGCGCGCCATTCGCCGGCTTCGCTTCACAGCGCGGGCGCTCGGCATAAACTGGCCAAAGGACCAGGGACTGCGCGAGGTCGAGCACGTGCTGGACCCCGCCGACCCGAAGCACGCCGCCTTCATGGCCGCGATCCGCCGGGCCGGGACGGGCGCCTCCTATGTCCCCTGGCAGGAAGGCGCCGTCCCCTGGCACGCCGCGCTTGCCGCCACTTACGCCCATGCCACGGCCCCGCTCCGCCGCCTCGCCGACCGCTATGTCGTGCAGGCGACACTCGCCATCGCCAATGGCCGGCCGGTGCCCGATGCTGTCACCGCGGCCTTCGCCAAGCTGCCCCAGGTCATGGGCCGCGCCGACGCGCGCAGCGGCCAGATCGAGCGCGCGGTGATCGACCTGGCCGAAACGGTGATGCTGCGGGACCGGGTCGGCGAAGTGTTCGAGGCCGTGGTCACCGACCAGGACGAGCGCGGCGCCCGCATCCAGCTGAAGGACCTGCCGGTGGTCGCGCGCGCCGTCGCCCACCATGCCGAGCCGGGCGAGACCATCCGCGTCAGGCTGACCGAGGCCGACCCGGAGACCCGCAAGCTCGGCTTCCAGCGGATGGCCGGGGAGGACCAGGCCTAGGCCAGAAACTCCTTCGCCGCGGCCAGGAATTTGAGCCAGCCCGGTTCCTCCGCCATCAGCAGATGATTGGGGCTGTCGATCGCGATGAAGCGGGCGCCCGGAATCCGGGCGGCCATGCCGCGGCCCGCCTCGAACGGGATAACCGCGTCGGTGGTCGAGTGGGCGATCAGGGTCGGCGTCGTGACCTCGCCGAGCAGAGACCGGACGTCGATCCGCGAGAGCACGCGCTGCAGCAGCTCCGCATTTTCCGGCGAGGTCGTCATTCGCTGCAGCTCGTTGAACCACTTCTGCTGGTCCGGCGAACTATGGGGCAGAAAGAGCGAGGTGAACATCTGCCGGAACGCCGGGTTGTCGAGGCCCCAGCCCTCGCGGGTCAGGTCCAGCATCGCCTGGCGCCGCGCGATCTCCGCCGGCGACGCCCGGGTCCGCCAGCCCGCCGCATAGCCGCCGTAGATGATCAGGCGCCGCACACGCTCCGGATGACGCACAGCATAAGCAACGGCGACGCTCGCACCCTGGGAGATGGCGAGCATATCGAACCGGTCCAGCCCGGCCGCGTCGACCACGCTCTCGAGGTCGTCGACGAAGGCGTCGAAGCTGAGCGACGCCTGCCAGTCGGACAGGCCGTTGCCGCGCTCGTCATAGCGCAGCAGGCTGCGCCCGTCGGAGAAGCCGGCGATCCAGTGCTGCCAGACCGGACTGTCGAAATCGAATTCCAGATGGTTGAGCCAATTGGCCGCCTTCACCAGGGGCGGACCGTCGCCGACGATCGAATAAGCCAGCCGCGCGCCGTCACTGGCGCTGCAGAAATGGACATGCTGGACGAGCGGCTCCGCCTCCCCGGCTTCGCGCGCCGCCGCGACGCTGCGCAATTCGGTCGGGACATGGGCGCCGCCGTCCTGGATACGGCGTACGGAGAGGTCCCGCTGCTGCTCCGCCTCGGTGCCGCGGCCGGCCGCGTCGAGCAGGCGGACGAGGGTCGCCGCGGCGTCCGGCGAGGCCGGATCGAGCTCGGTCCACGCGCGCGCGTGCGGGAGAAGATCATCCGCCGGAAGATCACGTCCGGTCAGCTCCGCACAAACCGCCGCCTGCCAGGCGCGGACGTCCCCGCGCTGCGCGATCACCCATGCCGAGAAGCTGTCGCAATTGGTCAGTTCCAGCCCTTCGAGAAATTCGCCGCGTTTACGCGCAAGCTGGTCCAGCTCCGCGGGGCCGGCCCGGCCCAGAACGCGCGGCGCTGCCCGAAGCACGTGCCAATCGACCGTCAGCCCCGCGAGGTCCAGCCGCGCCGTCTCCCTGTCCGCGAGCACCGCCTCGCCGAGCAGCCCGCGCAGCTTGGACAGGCTCCAGCGCAAGGCGCCCTTCGGGTCGTCGGGCATTTCCCAGAACAGCTGACAGAGCCGCTCGCGCCGTTCCGGCTTTCCGCTGACCGCGAGGTAGGCGAGCAAAGCGCGGGTCTTGCGAGAGGCGGGCAGCGGCACGGGCTGACCATCGCGCAGGAGCGCCATCGGTCCGAGCAGCCGAAGCTCCATCAAATGACCCCTCAATCAAGCAAGCGTGGAAAGTAACAGGGGCGAAAGGACCGCGCAATTCACACGATCATTACCACGCTCCTTTCCACCGCCGCCCGCCATTGCCCTCCCATCGCGGCCCCGTCGGCCGCCCACGTAAAAGGGAGAAGACACATGTTCAGCAAGCATCCCGGCTGGGCCCAGTTTCTCACCGCCTTCGCAGCGGTGATGTTCGCGGGCCTGTCCTTCGGCGCTGCCGTCCCGCCCATCGCGTGACGGCGGCTCCGGCCCCAACCCCCTGCCCCCGAGAAACTCCAGTTCCAGGAGAGACCTCATGTTCCACGAGTTCAATTATTCAGCGATCCTCGCCGCTTCCTCGCGCGCGTCCTGGGAGATCGAGGACGTCATTCCGGATGGCGCCCGGCTCGATTTCACCCGGCCCTTCATGCCCGAGGCGCTGGCGCGCATCGCCGGCCTCGACAGGCTGAGCGCCGACGAGAAGCGCATCTTCAACCAGATCCGCGGGCACGATTATCTGTCCATCTTCGGGCTGGTGGAGGAGTTCATCCTGCCCTTCGTGCTCGACCATGCCCGACCGCAGCTGAACGGCGACGACGAGCGCGTGCGCGCCTTGCTCAACTTCGCCTCGGAAGAGGCCAAGCATATCCACCTGTTCAAGCGCTTCCACGCCGCCTTTACCGAGGATTTCGGCCATGAGTGCAAGGTGATCGGGCCTGCGGACGCGGTCGCGGCCGAGGTGCTGCGCCACGATCCGCTCAGCATTGCGCTCGTCATCCTGATGATCGAGTGGATGTCGCAGAGCCATTATGTGGACAGCATCAAGGACAATCAGGACCTCGATCCTTTGTTCAAGAGCCTGCTGAAGCATCATTGGATGGAGGAGGCCCAGCACGCCAAACTCGACACTCTGATGGTCGAGGCGCTGGCGGAAGGCCGCAGCCCGGAAGCGATGACCGCCGCGATCGACGGCTTCTTCGAGATCGGCCTCTATCTCGACGCCGGCTTTCGTGCGCAGGCGGAGCTGAACCTCGCTGCCTTCGGGGGCGCGGTCGGCCGGACCTTCTCCGGCGAGGAGCGCGAAGCGATCCTGACCCAGCAGCACCAGGCTTTGCGCTGGACCTATCTGGGTTCCGGCCTGGTCCATCCGAAGTTCCGCGCGACGGTAGGCGCGATCTCGCCCGAGGGCCTCGCCCGCATCGACGAGGCCGCCCCTAATTTTGCCTGACACCCCCTCGCCCCAACAGACATCCCGACCACCAGGAGCAATGCAATGACCGACACCATGACCCGCAACATCGTCAACGATCTCGACGTCGACGCCCTGACCCAGATGGTCGGCGAGATCGCCGCCGACCCGACCAAGGCCCCGGCCCGCTTCGGCGTCACCACCACCTGGACCGGCCAGACCCGCACCGAAAGCAAGGTCCACTCGATCAAGCTCGGCGCCGAGAAGATCGAGCGCAGCTTCAAGATCGTCGCCGACGAGCCCGAAGAGCTGCTCGGCACCAACACCGCGCCGAATCCGCAGGAGCTGCTCCTGTCCGCGCTCAACGCCTGCATGACCGTCGGTTATGTCGCCGGCGCCGCGGTCCGCGGGATTACGCTCACCCATCTCGAGATCGAGGCGACGGGCGAGCTCGACCTGCGCGGTTTCCTCGATCTCTCGGACGCGGTCGCCCCCGGCTATCCCGTGATCGACTATATCGTCCGCATCGCCGGCAACGGCACGCCCGAGCAATTCGAGGAGATCCACGCCGGCGTGATGGCGACCTCGCCCAATTACGACAATATTGCCCGCGCGATCCGGATGAACGGCCGGCTCGAACTGGTCTGATTGCCACCCGATCCCCGGGAGCACCCCCTGTCCCCCCGGGACAATCCCGCCCGGCGGCTGCCCCCCCCGCCGGGCGGGGAACCTCGTTGCGCACCCTGCATTGGTCCCCAAAGTGCAAGGAGACCGACATGCTTGGTACCCGCAAGGCCGTCGCCAATCTCGCGACGAAGGATCTGGAGAAATCCCGCCTGTTCTTCACCGACACGCTCGGCCTGAAGGAGGTAGACCGCGAGGGCGACGAACTGATCGTGTTCGCCAGCGGCGACAGCAACCTCAACGTCTACCGCTCCGACTATGCCGGGACCAACAAGGCGACGGCGGTGACCTGGGAGGTGGACGATATCGACGCCGAGGTCGCCGCATTGAAGGCGAAGGGCGTGACCTTCGAACATTATGACATGGACGGCCTGGACCTGCAGGGCGATGTCCATGTCGGCGCAGGCATGAAGGTCGCCTGGTTCAAGGACCCGGACGGCAACATCCTCAACATCGTCGGCGATGCCTAGCGCATTGCCGCGGCCAGAGCCTGCCCCCGGCCAGTGAGCCCGTAGATCGCGATCGGGGGGAACTCGTCCTCCAATGCGCGGTCGATCAGGTCGACCACCAGCATCTGCTTGAGCGTCAGCGACAATGCCCGAGGCGTCACCGGGCGTAGCGAATCACGCAGCATGGAGAAGCGCGCCGTCTCGCGGTCGAGCCGCGCCACAAGCGGCAGCGACCAGCGCGACAGCTGCCCCGGCTCCAGCCCGAGCTTCTCGCGCGCGGCCATCACCTGGGCGGAGAAGACGGCGACCGCCTCCCCCTCTCCGGTCAGCACATATTCCGGCCGCAGCGGGTGGCCGTGGCCCGCATTGCGCGCCAGCCAGCCCGCCTCGGTCAACGCCGCGAGGCTCGCCGCCACCGCGCTGCGCGAGGCGCCCGTGGCGGCAAGCATGGTGGCGAAGCGCGACCCACCGCCCGCGCCCGCGACATGCGCCAACAACGGCAGCAGCCAGCGCCCCGCCATCAACCTCCTCAGTTCCGCGTCCGAGATCATTTTGGCTTGCTAGCACCGACGAAAAGTATATTCGATATAAAAATAGGACTGATCTCGATTCGGAGGCGGCATGACGATCGATTATGATGGCGGGCTCACCTGCGCGCTGGGCGTGAAGGACCTGCAAGCGGGGGTCGCCTGGTATCGCGACATTCTCGGCTTCGAGCCGCTCTATGTCCGCGAGGACATCGCCTGGGGCGAGCTGCAGACCGGCGTCATCAAGGTGAATGTCGGCATTTCCCAGGTCGAGGAGCCGGGCGGCAAGGGCGGCGCCACGCTCACCTTCGGAGTCACCGACCTCGACGCCGCCAAGGCCGTGCTCGACGCCAAGGGCGTCCGCCAGGACGGGCCGATCCAGGAAATCCCCGGCATGGTCCGCCTGCTCACTTTCTACGACCCGGACGACAATGCCCTGATGTTCTATCAGGACCTGTCCCAGGCCCATGGTTAGCGCGGTCGTCGCCGCCGTCGCGCTCGCGGCCGCGCAGGCGCCGGTGCCCGCCCCCGCGCAAGGCGTGGCATCGCTCGCCTGGCTGCAGGGCAGTTGGAGCGGCGCCGGCACCATGTTCGGCCGGCCGAGCCAGGCGCGGCTGGAAATCCGTCCAACCCTTGGCGGGCGCTTCCTGGAGCTCAACTGGCGCGCCTCCGGTTTCGAAGGGCGCGCTTTCTACAGCTCCCCCCAACCGGGACGCTGGCGCGCCGTCTGGTTCGACAATCGCGGCGTCACCTTCCCGATTCAGGCGATGGTGGGCGACCGCGTCCTCACCTCGGACTGGGGCAGCGCCGAGACCGAGCGCGGCCGCACCATTTACCGCCTGCTCCCCGACGGGCGGCTCGAGGTCACCGACAATGCCGGCGGCCGCGATTTCGCCAGTCATGTCCTGACGCGCGAGTAAATCTTTCTTCCTTTTCTCCACCTTTGGGCGGTTGCCCCTCGCGCGCGAGGGGTCTAAGCGGGCGCCGCACAGGCGGGCCGCGTCCGCGGCCCCCTCGCATCAGTCCTGATTCCTTCAGCGGGGAGGGCCCACATGGCTCGCAAGAAGATCGCGCTTATCGGCGCCGGCAATATCGGCGGAACTCTGGCCCATCTCGCGGCCTCGAAGGAGCTGGGCGACATCGTCCTCTTCGACGTCGTCGAGGGCGTGCCGCAGGGCAAGGCGCTCGATCTCTCCCAGTGCGGCCCGATCGAGGGCTTCGACGCGAAGATCACCGGCTCGAACGACTATAAGGACATTCAGGGGTCGGACGTGATCATCGTCACCGCCGGCGTTGCCCGCAAGCCCGGCATGAGCCGCGACGATCTGCTCGGCATCAACCTCAAGGTGATGAAGGCGGTCGGCGAGGGCATCAGGAACAATGCCCCGGACGCCTTCGTGATCTGCATCACCAACCCGCTCGACGCGATGGTCTGGGCGCTGCGCGAATTTTCCGGCCTGCCGCACAACCGGGTCGTCGGCATGGCCGGTGTGCTCGACTCCGCGCGCTTCAGCCACTTCCTCGCCGACGAGTTCCAGGTCTCCGCCCGCGACGTCACCACCTTCGTGCTAGGCGGGCATGGGGACACGATGGTGCCGGTCGTGCAATATTCGACGGTCGCGGGCATTCCGGTCCCCGACCTGATCAAGATGGGCAAGTCGACCAAGGAGCGGATCGACGCGATCGTGAAGCGGACCCGAGGCGGCGGCGGCGAGATCGTCGCTTTGCTCGGCACCGGCTCGGCTTATTACGCGCCCGCCACCAGCGGCATCGCGATGGCCGAGGCCTATTTGTCCGACCAGAAGCGCCTCCTCCCCTGCGCCGCCTTCGTCGAGGGCAAATATGGGCTGGACGGCCTCTATGTCGGCGTTCCCTGCATCATCGGTGCCGGCGGCGTCGAGCAGATCGTCGAGATCGAGCTGGACGACGAGGCCAAGGCCAATCTCCAGGTTTCGGTCGACGCGGTGAAGGAGCTGCTCGTGGCCTGCAAGGGGATCGATGGCTCGCTGGCATGATCCACGACATCACCTTCTTTGGCGCGCCACTTCTCCTTCTGGTCTGGCTCATGGGCCTGCCTGGGGTGTGGCGGGGTCGACCGAAGGTGAGTTGTTGGGCCGCAGGCGGAGGCATCGCCTTAGGGCTGGTTTGTGCGTTCAGTGGCATGGCCGGGCCGCGGCATTCGAATTTCTGGACCGGAGACCTTGGTGTCGGCGACGGCTTCGGCTTGCTCGGCCTGTTCATGATGGGCGGCCTGCTGGCAGTGATTTCGCTGGCGATGCTCATCGTGACGGCGGTGATCGCCTCACTTCGCGCGGGTGAGATGGAGCAGGGGCGTCCGGAATGACCATCGTTGCCAACGCTTCGGCCCGGGCCGCAACCCTGGGTATGACCTGCGGCGGGACCGGCACCGTCCACGCTCGGCGGGCCCTCGGCTGATGGGCAGCGCGAGTGTCTTGTTCGAATTCACCCGGAGCCTGTGGGTGGTTTTCCTGTTCGCGGGCTTCGCGGGACTGTGGCTGGTGATCTACCGTAAGTACAAAGCAGCGGCCTGGCTGGTCCGTGGAGAGGCTTTGGTTGCATTGCTCTGCCTCGCCATCGCGCTGGTCAGCTCCTTCATGCCGCAGGATCACGGCAACGGCTGGGATCTGTTCGGTGCGATGGTCTGGTCCGGGATCGCCTTGCTCGTGGCTTTGGGGACCGGCGCGGTCCTCTTCATCATGTATCTTTTCATGCGGTGGGCGGAAGCGGGCGGTCGGCGATGACCCTTGCCGCCCCACTGCGCTCCACCGCCATGTCTCTCAGAGAAGGACACGCATTCCAGTGAGCATCCTCGTCAACGCCAACACCAAGGTCATCACCCAGGGCATGACCGGCGACACCGGCACCTTCCACACCCAGCAGGCGCTCGCCTACGGGACGAAGATGGTCGGCGGGGTCAGGCCCGGGAAGGGCGGGAGCACCCATATCGGCCTGCCAGTCTTCGACACGGTCGCCGCGGCGGTCGCCGCGACCGGCGCCGACGCCAGCGTGATCTACGTGCCGCCTCCTTTCGCCGCGGACTCGATCCTGGAGGCGATCGACGCAGAGGTGCCGTTGATCGTCGCGATCACGGAGGGCGTGCCGGTGCTCGACATGGTGAAGGTGAAGCGCGCGCTGTCCGGCTCGAAGTCGCGGCTGATCGGCCCGAACTGCCCGGGCGTGCTGACCCCCGGCGAGTGCAAGATCGGGATCATGCCCGGCAGCATCTTCTCCAAAGGCAGCGTCGGCATCGTCAGCCGTTCGGGCACGCTCACCTACGAGGCGGTGTTCCAGACCACCAATGCCGGGCTCGGCCAGACCACCGCGGTCGGCATCGGCGGTGACCCGGTCAACGGCACCAACTTCATCGACGTGCTGGAGCTGTTCCTCGCCGACGACGCGACGGAATCAATCATCATGATCGGCGAAATTGGTGGCTCGGCCGAGGAAGAGGCCGCTCAGTTCCTGAAGGATGAGGCCGCCAAGGGCCGCCGCAAGCCCGTGGTCGGCTTCATCGCCGGCCGCACCGCGCCCCCGGGCCGGCGCATGGGCCATGCGGGCGCGATCGTCTCCGGCGGCCAGGGTGGCGCCGAGGACAAGATCGCGGCGATGGAAGAGGCTGGAATTAAGGTTTCCCCAAGCCCATCTGAGCTAGGCAGCACGCTCGCCGCGCTTTTGAACGGGAAAGAACTCGTCTAGAGGCTCGGCGCACACGGCGTGGGCGGTTAACCATGATCGCCTCCAGCACTGGAAGGCAGAAGCAGTGACCTATTTCGACGGCGAGCGGGAGCAGGGCCCAAGCTGGGCGCGCGCCAATTGGCCGGTGAGCGAGCTGGACGAGCTCAATGCCGGGCTCGACCCGACCCGGATGGCAATCGAGGCCGTGGCCGCGAAGGCGAAGAGTGTCGCCGCTGTGGCGGGCGCCTCCGAGGCAGAAATCGAGCAGGCCGCGAACGACAGCATCTGCGCGATGATGCTGATCCGGACCTACCGGGTGCGCGGGCATCTTGCCGCCGATCTCGATCCGCTCGGCCTCGCCAAACGCGAACTGCCGGCCGAGCTGACGCCCGAATATCACGGCTTCACCGGTGCCGCGCTGGACCGCGAGGTCTGGCTCGGCGGCGCGCTCGGCCTCGAAAAGGCGCGCGTTCGCGAAGTCGTCGAGATTCTGCGCCGCAATTATTGCGGCAAGCTCGGCCTCGAATATATGCACATCAACGACCTGGAGGAGCGGCGCTTCCTGCAGGAAAGGATGGAAGGCCGCGAGGCGGAGATCCGCTTCACCCCCGAGGGCAAGCAGTCCATTCTCACCAAGGTCGTGCAGGCGGAGCAGTGGGAGAAATTCCTCGCCCGCAAATATGTCGGCACCAAGCGCTTCGGCCTCGACGGCGGCGAGTCCATGGTCCCCGCGCTCGAGGCGGTGATCAAATATGGCGGCCAGTTCGGCGTCTGCCAGATCGTGCTCGGCATGTCGCACCGCGGCCGGCTCAACGTCCTCTCCAACGTGATGGGCAAGCCCTATCGCGTAATCTTCTCGGAGTTCGCCGGTGGCTCCGCCAATCCGACGGATGTCGGCGGCTCGGGCGACGTGAAATACCATCTCGGGACTTCGTCGGACCGGGAGTTTGACGGCATCAAGGTGCATCTCAGCCTCGTCCCCAATCCCAGCCATCTCGAGGCGGTCGATCCGGTCGTGCTCGGCAAGACCCGGGCCGAGCAGATCGCGCGGAACGACCTCGACGGTTCCGAAGTGCTCCCGGTCCTGCTCCACGGCGACGCCGCCTTTGCGGGCCAAGGCATCGTCTCCGAATGTTTCGGCTTCTCCGGCATCCCTGGCTACAGCACCGGCGGCTGCATCCATTTCGTGATCAACAACCAGGTGGGCTTCACCACCTCGCCCCAGTTCGCCCGCTCCTCGCCTTATCCCTCCGACGTCGCCAAGGCCGTCCAGGCGCCGATCATGCACGTCAACGGTGACGACCCCGAGGCGGTCACCTTCGCCTGCAAGCTCGCCATCGAGTTCCGCCAGAAGTTCAAGCGCGACATCGTCATCGACATGTGGTGCTACCGGCGGTTCGGCCATAACGAGGGCGACGAGCCGAGCTTCACCCAGCCGCTCATGTACAAGGAGATTCGGCAGCACGCGCTGGTTTCCGAGCTCTATGCGGCGCGGCTGGAAAAGGAAGGCGTGGTCCAGCCCGGCTGGGTCGACGGCGAGATCGCGGCCTTCACCGCCCAGCTCGAGGCGGAGTTCGAGGCGGCCAGTTCCTATCTGCCCAACAAGGCCGACTGGTTCGAGGGCAAGTGGGCCGGCCTGCACAAGCCGCAGGAGGCAATCACCGAGCGCCGCAATGTCTCCACCGGCGTCGCCGAGGAGACTCTGCGCGAGATCGGCGCGATCCTGACCACCGTCCCCGGCGACGTCGCCGTCCACAAGACGCTGCAGCGGGTGATCGACGCCCGCCGCGAAATGTTTGCGAGCGGCCAGAGTTTCGACTGGGCGACCGGCGAGGCCCTGGCCTTCGGCACGCTTGTGCGCGAGGAGCATCCGGTCCGCCTGTCCGGGCAGGACAGTGGCCGCGGCACGTTCAGCCAGCGCCACGCCGTCTGGGTCGACCAGAATAATGGCAGCAAATATATTCCGCTGACCCAGGTCGGCCCGGCCCGCTTCGAGGTGCGCGACAGCCCGCTCTCCGAATTCGGCGTGCTCGGCTTCGAATATGGCTGGTCGCTGGCCAGCCCGCAGACCCTGGTGCTGTGGGAGGCGCAGTTCGGCGATTTCGCCAATGGCGCGCAGACCATCATCGACCAGTTCATCGCCGCCGGCGAGGCCAAGTGGCTGCGCGCCTCCGGCCTCGTGATGCTGCTGCCGCACGGCTATGAGGGCCAGGGCCCGGAGCACAGCTCCGCGCGTCCCGAGCGCTTCCTGCAGCTCTGCGCCGAGGATAATATGCAGGTCGCGAACTGCACGACCCCGGCCAATTACTATCACCTGCTGCGCCGCCAGATGCACCGCGACTTCCGCAAGCCGTTGATCGTCATGACGCCGAAGTCGCTGCTCCGGCACAAGATGGCAGTCTCCAGCCTCGCCGATTTCAGCGGCGAGAGCCACTTCCGGCGCATCCTCTCCGACCCGAACGCCCCGGCCGACACGGACGTGCGCCGCCTGGTCCTGTGCACCGGCAAGCTCGCCTACGAACTGCTCGAGGCGCGCGACAAGGCCGGGGACAAGAACACGTCCATCGTCCGGATCGAGCAGCTCTATCCCTTCCCGGGCGAAGCTCTGCTCGCCCGCCTGCAGCGCATGACCAATCTCGAAGAGGTGGTCTGGGCGCAGGAAGAGCCGCAGAACCAGGGCTATTGGGCGCATATCGAGCCCCGGCTTGAGCGGCGCCTCGGCGAAGCCAATTTGAAGCCGAAGCGGCCGGTCTATGCCGGGCGCGTGGCCTCCGCCTCTCCCGCCACCGGCCTCGCCAAGCGCCATCTGGCCGAGCAGGCGACTCTGATCGCCGAGGCGCTCGGCCATGCCGTCGACATCGAAGCGCACCGCAAAGCAAGCTAGAAAGATAAGCATGACCACGGAAGTCAAAGTCCCCACGCTGGGCGAATCGATCACCGAGGCAACGCTCGGCGCCTGGCTGAAGCAGCCCGGCGAGGCGGTCGCGCAGGACGAGCCGATCGCGAGCCTGGAGACCGACAAGGTCGCGGTCGAGGTGCCCTCGCCCGTCGCCGGCACGATGGGCGACCAGCTCGCCAAGGTCGGTGACACCGTCGCCGTGGGCGGGATCATCGCCACGATCAGCGCCGGCGCCGCCGCCACGCCGGCCAACCCGCCCGGCCCCGGCGAGACTCCGGCGCCCCGTGCCGAGGAGGCCGCGCCCGAGGAGGCCGGCGGCGAAGGCGATGACGGCTCGAACCTGACTTTGTCCCCCGCCGTGCGCCGGGTGGTGCTCGAGCATCATCTCGATCCGTCCAAGATCAGGGGCACCGGCAAGGACGGTCGCATCACCAAGGACGACGTGCTCGCCGCCGCCGAAACGCAGAAGGCCCCGGCGCCTGCGCCGGCCGCTCCGGCCCCTGCCCCCGCGCCGGCGGCCGCGCCCTACACGCCGCCCGCGCGCGTCAGCGGCGAGCGCAAGGAAGAGCGCGTGCGCATGACGCGCCTCCGCCAGACCATCGCCCACCGCCTCAAGGACGCGCAGAACACGGCCGCTCTGCTCACCACCTTCAACGACGTCGACATGTCGGCGGTCATGGAGGCACGGAGCAGATACAAGGACCTGTTCGAGAAGAAGCACGGCATTCGCCTCGGCTTCATGGGCTTCTTCGTGAAGGCGGCGGTGCTCGCCGCGCGCGACGTGCCCGCGGTCAACGCCTCGATCGAGGGCGATGAGATCGTCTACCATCATTATGTCGACGTCTCGGTCGCGGTCTCCGCGCCCAACGGCCTCGTCGTCCCGGTCATCCGCGACGCGCAGGAGCTGAGCTTCGCCGACGTCGAGAAGACAATCGCCGATTTCGGCCGCCGCGCGAAGGACGGCACGCTGACCATGGCCGACATGACCGGCGGTACCTTCACCATCTCCAATGGCGGCGTCTTCGGCTCGCTCCTGTCGACCCCGATCATCAACCCGCCGCAGAGCGCCGTGCTCGGCATGCACCGCATCGAGGAGCGCCCGGTCGTCAGGGACGGCCAGATCGTCGCCCGCCCGATGATGTATCTCGCGCTCAGCTACGACCACCGCCTGATCGACGGCCGCGAGGCGGTCACCTTCCTCGTCCGCATGAAGGAAGCACTGGAAGATCCCACGCGCCTCCTCATCGACCTCTAGGATTTTTCAATGTCTGACACTGACTTCGACGTGATCGTAATCGGCTCCGGGCCGGGCGGCTATGTGGCCGCGATCCGGGCCGCGCAGCTGGGCCTCAAGACCGCCTGCGTGGAAAGCCGCGAGACACTGGGCGGCACCTGTCTCAACGTGGGCTGCATCCCCTCCAAGGCCCTGCTCCACGCCTCCGAGCTGTACGAGGAGGCGCATTCGGGCGCGCTCGCCAAATGGGGCGTGAAGACCTCCGGGCTAGAGCTGGACCTCGACGCCATGCACGGCTCGCGCCTCGATGCGATCAAGGGCCTGACCGGCGGCATCGAGTTCCTGTTCAAGAAGAACAAGGTCACCTGGCTGAAGGGCCGCGGCGCCTTCACCGGCAAGGACAGTCTCGACGTCGCCGGCACCACCTATCGCGCCAAGAGCTTCGTGATCGCCACCGGCTCGAGCGTCACGCCGTTGCCGGGCGTCGAGATCGACCATGACCGGATCGTCGATTCCACCAGCGCGCTCGAGCTGAAGAAGGTGCCGGAGACGATGGTCGTCATCGGCGGCGGCGTTATCGGGCTGGAGCTGGGCAGCGTCTGGCGCCGCCTCGGCGCGCAGGTCACCGTCGTCGAGTTCCTCGACCAGATCCTGCCCGGGATGGACGGCGAGGTCCGCAAGGAAGCGCAGAAGATCCTGAAGAAGCAGGGCTTCGCGTTCCGCACCGGGACCAAGGTCACCGGCGCCAAGGCGTCGAAGACCGGCGTCACCCTCACCGTCGAGCCCGCCGCGGGCGGCGCCGCGGAGACGATCGAGGCCGAGACCGTTCTCGTCTCCATCGGCCGCCGCCCGAACACGGACGGGCTGGCCCTCGACAAGGCCGGCCTCGCCCTCAACAAGCGCGGCCAGATCGAGGTCGACCACGATTTCAAGACCAGCGCCCCCGGCATCTACGCGATCGGCGACGTCACCCCGGGTCCGATGCTCGCCCACAAGGCGGAGGACGAGGGCATTGCGGTGGCCGAGATTCTCGCCGGCCAGATCGGTATCGTGAACCACGACGTCATCCCGTCGGTCGTCTACACCATGCCGGAGATCGCCGGCGTCGGCCTCACCGAGGAGGACGCCAAGGCGCAGGGCTATGAGGTGAAGGTCGGCAAGTTCCCGATGCTGGGCAACAGCCGCGCCAAGACCAACAAGGAAGGCGAGGGCTTCGTGAAGGTCATCGCCGACGCCAAGTCGGACCGCGTGCTCGGCACCTGGATCATCGCCTCGGTCGCCGGGACGATGATCGGCGAGGTCGCGGTCGCCATGGAGTTCGGCGCGACCAGCGAGGACATCGCCTACACCTGCCACGCCCACCCGACGCACAGCGAGGCGATCAAGGAAGCGGCGATGGCGGTGACGGGCAAGCCGATCCACGTTTGAAAACGACTGCCGCGGCGTGCTCCGGCGAAGGCCGGAGCGTTGCGAGAACCTGACACATTATTCGGCCACCGCTCCGGCCTTCGCCGGAGCACGAGCGAGCTGCTGGCGCCTCTAGGTCCCCGGTCTTAAGGAGGCCCATGCCCACCGTCACCCTCCCTGCCGCGCTCGGCCCGATCCTCGACTTCCTCGATATGGCGGGCATCGCCGTGTTCGCGCTCTCCGGCGCCCTGCTGGCGGCGATGAAGAAGCAGACCATCGTCACCTTCTTCTTCTTCGCGACCGTGACCGGCGTCGGCGGCGGCACGGTGCGCGACCTGCTGATCGGCGCCCCGGTCTTCTGGGTCCACCAGAATGCGACCCTGCTCATCTGCTTCGGCGCCGCGCTCGCGGTCTGGGCGCTCCCGGGGAAGCTGTGGAAGGGCAAGACGCTCGACTGGCTCGACGCGGTCGGCCTCGCCGCTTACGCCACCTTTGGCGCCGCCAAGGCACTGTCCTTCGGCATCGCCCCGCTCCCCGCTTTCGCCATGGGCGTGATCACCGGCTGCGTCGGCGGCATCATCCGCGACGTGCTGGCGGGCGAGGACAGCATCCTGCTTCGCCCCGAGCTCTATGTCACCGCCGCCGGGCTATCGGCAGCGCTCTATGTCGGACTGACCCAGAGCGGGATCGAGGGCGGGCTGGCTGCCTTGGTGGCCGCCGTCGCAGGCTTCGCGATCCGCGGCCTTGCCATTCTGCGGGGGTGGGCTTTGCCGGCTTATCGGCGGTGAACCTCCAGGCAGCAGCACGAATACTTGACTTGATTGATCATTCAATCAACACTGTGTCCATGCTCAGACTCGCTCTCGCCGCCCTTCTGTTCCTCGTCCCCGCCACTGCGGTCGGGCAGGACGTCGCCATCACCGACAGCCGCGAGGCCGACGGGACGCTCACTTTGTCGCACGAGATCATCATCCCCGCCGCCCGCGATGCCGTCTGGGCGGCCATCGCCACGCCCGCGGGCTGGCGGACCTGGGCCACGCCCGTCTCCTGGGTCCCCGAGGACCAGCCCGACGCGATCGAGGGCAGCTACAATCCGCAGGCTCGGCCCGGCGGCACCGACCTAATCCGTCAGCATTTCATCGCCCGCCTGCCCGGCCGGTTGCTCGTCTTCCGCACCGTCCGCGCGCCGCAGGGCTTCCCGCATTTCGACGTCTACAGCCGTGTCACCATCTTCTTCGAGTTGGAGAGCGTCGACGCCGGCCACACCCGCGTCCGCCTGACCGGCACCGGCTATGCGGACACTGAGGCGGGGCGGCTCCTGTTCGGCTTCTTCCAAGGCGGCAATCGCATCTCGCTCGAGCGCCTCCGCCAGCGCTTCGTCTCGGGCCCGCTCGACTGGGCGGCTATTGCGGCGGCGGAGGCGAACCGGCCCAGATCGCACTGACCGGCTTCGGCTCCTCCGGCCGGGTCGAGAGCGGCGCGAGCTCCCGCTGCCAGAGGCCGACGCTGCGCCACTCACCGAACTTGAAGCCGACCTTTTCGTAGATGCCGACCTGGCGGAAGCCGAGCCGCTCGTGCAGCGTCACGCTCGCCGCATTGGGCAGAGTGATCGCCGCGATCGCCTGCGCGTAACCCTGCGCCTCCAGCACCGGCAGCAGCGCCTTGTAGAGCAGGCTCCCGATCCCGCGCCGCTGCGCGCCATCGGCGACATAGACGGTGGTCTCGACGCTGAACCGGTAAGCGGGTCGGCTCCGGAAGGCGCAGGCATAGGCATAGCCAATCAACGCCCCGTCCTCGCCGCAGGCGACGAGCCACGGAAAAAGCCCCGCTCCCTCCGCCATGCGCCGCGCCATCCCGTCCGCATCCGGCGCCTCCGTCTCGAAGGAAATGATGGTCCCGGTCACATAAGGCGCATAAATGGCCGCGATCGCCGCCGCGTCTTCCTCGGTGGCGGCCCGGATCCTCACCGCGCGACGGCGGCGAGGAAACGAACGAGCCAGCCGCCGCCTGTCTCCGCGCGCATCTGCGGCACAGGCGCCACCGCCGGGCAATCGAGGCAGCGCGCCTGGATAGCGGGGCCGGCGGCGATCTCCTGCAGATCGTTCAGCACGCGCTCGATCAGCAGCTGCGGGCGCTGAGCCATGCGCGTGAACACGTCGCGCGGCGCGCCCGCGCCCGCCTCGCTTGAGCCGGCGAGCAGGCGGGAGAGGAAGCCGGGGCGGCTCTCCAGATAGGTGGTCCGCGCCTCGTCCGGGTTCAGGCCCGCGCGCCGCGCCGCCTCGCGCACCGCGTCGTCCAGGCCGCCGAACCGGTCGACCAGCCGCAGCTGGTGCGCCGCGGCGCCGCTCCATACCCGGCCCTGCGCAAGCTCATGCGCCCGCTCCGGCGTCAGCCGCCGCGCCTGAGCGACCAGCTGGATGAAGCGGCGGTAATTGACGTCGATCCCGGTCTGCAGCAGCCGCGAGGCCTCGGGGGACGGCCCCCGCAGCACGTCCGGCTCACCCGAAAGCGGCGTCGTGCGGACGCCGTCGGCGCCGACCCCCAGCCGCTGCAGCGCGCCCTCGAAGCTCGGCAACACCGCGAAGATGCCGATCGAGCCGGTGATCGTGGCCGGCTCGGCGAAGATGATATCGCCCGCGGTCGCCACCCAATAGCCGCCCGAGGCCGCCACCGAGCCCATGGAGATCACCACCGGCAGGCCGCGCTCCTTCGCCATCAGCAAGGCGCGGCGGATCCGCTCCGAGGCCAGCACCGAGCCGCCCGGTGAGTCCACCCGTACGACCAGAGCCTTGAGGTTGCCCCGCTCCAGCCCGCGCTCCAGCGCCACGGCGATCGTGTCGCCGCCAGCCGTGCCCGGCCCGGCATGGCCGTCGACGATCGTCCCGGCGACGGTGAGGATGCCGATCTCGCCGCCCTGTGCGGTCACGTCATGCTCGTCGGCCCAGGCTTCGTAATGGACCGCGTCGTAGCGGCCCGGAACGCGCTCGTCCTCGCTGCCGACCAGCTCCGCCATGCGACGGCCGAAGGCGGCGCGGTCGCCGATCCGGTCGACCATGCCCGCGTCGAGCGAGGCCCGGGCCATGTCGCCCCCCGCCGCGTCGATGAAGCGCTGCGGATTGGCGGCCCAGGCGGCGACCTGCGCGCGGGGCCGGGCTCGCTGCACATCCGCCTGCCAGAGCTCCCAGACCGTGTTGGCCAGCGCTTGGCCCGCGGCCCGCGCCTCGGGCGACATGTCGTTCCTCGTATAAGGCTCGACCGCCGACTTGAACGCGCCGACCCGGAAGACATGGGCGGTGATGCCGAGCCGCTGCAACAGGCCCGCATAATAGAGGTTGGGCCGGCCCGGGCCGGTAAGCAGGACTGCGCCGAGCGGGTCGAGCCAGATCTCGTCGGCATGGGCGGCCAGCTGATAGCTGTCGTCCGCATAGCCGGTCGCGTAAGCGACCACGCGCTTGCGGGCACGGCGCACCCGGTCCAGCGCGGCGCCCACATCGGTGATCGCGGCCTGGCCACCGCCGACGAAGATATCGAGATCGAGCGCCACCGCCTCGATCCTGTCGTCCGTCGCGGCGGCGTCGAGCGCCCTGATCAGCTGGGCAACGCGATATTGCCGGGTCACGGAACCGCCGCCCAGGGCCTGGGCCAGCGGCTCGGCCTGCGCCGGCTGCTCGACGATCGCGCCCGACAGGTTGAGGCGGAGCGCGCCGGAGCGGGCGCTATCCTTATAGGGGCTGATGGAAAGAGCGCTGTAGAGGCTGCTGAAGAAGATGATGAGCAGGAGGAGGACGAGCCCGTCCTTGATCCCAACCAAAAGCCGCCATGCCTTGCCGACGAAACGCATCACCCGGGCTCCCTTAGTCGCCTCGGGCTAGCTCAGTCCCCTTTGCCTGTAAACGTGGCCGCGTCTCCGTCGCGCCCGCGCCTCGGAACGGCGCATTGAGGTGGCGCGTGAGCGGGTGGCGCGGTTTTGGATAGAAATCGGTCGGCCGAGTCCTTGACCTGTCACGTCCAGCGCCTAAATCGGCCTCACTGGCACTCGGTACACCCGAGTGCTAACAAGCATTCATAACGCACTGCATATCAGAAAGGTGAAGGTATGACATTTCGACCGCTCCACGACCGGGTGCTCGTCCGCCGCGTCGAGGCCGAGGAGAAGACGGCCGGTGGGATCATCATTCCCGACAGCGCCAAGGAAAAGCCGCAGGAAGGCGAAGTCGTCTCCGTTGGCACCGGCATCAAGGCCGAGGACGGCACCATCACGCCGCTCGACGTGAAGGCCGGCGATCGCATCCTGTTCGGCAAATGGTCGGGCACCGAGGTGAAGATCGACGGCGAGGACCTGCTCATCATGAAAGAGAGCGACATCCTCGGCATCGTCGGCTGACTTTGCGCTCCGGCGAAGGCCGGGGCCCCTGCGCGCAACGCTCCGGCCTTCGCCGGAGCACAGAAATTTGAGAAGGAATAAGCAACATGGCAGCCAAAGACGTACGCTTTTCGCGCGATGCCCGTGAGCGCATCCTGCGCGGCGTCGACATCCTCGCCGATGCGGTGAAGGTCACCCTCGGCCCCAAGGGCCGCAACGTCGTTCTCGACAAGAGCTTCGGCGCGCCCCGGATCACCAAGGACGGCGTCACCGTCGCCAAGGAGATCGAGCTGAAGGACAAGTTCGAGAATATGGGTGCGCAGATGCTGCGCGAGGTCGCGTCGAAGACCAACGACCTGGCCGGCGACGGCACCACCACCGCCACCGTGCTCGCCCAGTCGATTGTCCGCGAGGGCATGAAGTCGGTCGCGGCCGGCATGAACCCGATGGACCTGAAGCGCGGTATCGACATTGCCGTCACGAAGGTGGTCGAGGACCTGAAGGGCCGCTCCAAGCCGGTTTCCGGCTCCAATGAGATCGCCCAGGTCGGCATCATCTCCGCCAATGGCGACACCGTCGTCGGCGAGAAGATCGCCGAGGCGATGGAGAAGGTCGGCAAGGAAGGCGTGATCACCGTCGAGGAGGCCAAAGGCCTCGAGTTCGAGCTGGACGTGGTCGAGGGCATGCAGTTCGACCGCGGCTATCTGTCGCCTTACTTCATCACCAACCCGGAGAAGATGCAGGTCGAGCTCAGCGACCCCTACATCCTGATCCACGAGAAGAAGCTCTCCAACCTGCAGGCGATGCTTCCGATCCTCGAGGCGGTGGTGCAGTCGGGCCGTCCGCTCCTGATCATCGCCGAGGACATTGAGGGCGAGGCTTTGGCCACGCTCGTCGTCAACAAGCTGCGCGGCGGCCTCAAGGTCGCGGCCGTGAAGGCACCGGGCTTCGGTGATCGTCGCAAGGCGATGCTCGAGGACATTGCCATCCTGACCGGCGGCGAGATGATCTCCGAGGACCTCGGCATCAAGCTCGAGAACGTCACCGTCGCGATGCTCGGCCAGGCCAAGCGCGTCACCATCGACAAGGACAACACCACGATCGTCGATGGCGCCGGTGATTCCGACGCGATCAAGGGCCGGGTCGAAGCGATCCGTGCGCAGATCGAGAACACCACCAGCGACTATGACCGCGAGAAGCTCCAGGAGCGTCTCGCCAAGCTCGCCGGCGGCGTTGCCGTGATCAAGGTCGGCGGTTCGTCCGAGATCGAGGTGAAGGAGCGCAAGGACCGCGTCGACGACGCGCTGCACGCGACCCGCGCGGCCGTCGAAGAGGGCATCGTCCCCGGCGGCGGCACCGCTCTCCTTTACGCCACCAAGGCGCTGAAGGGCCTCAGCGGCGCGAATGACGACCAGACCCGCGGCATCGACATCATCCGCCGCGCGCTGCAGTCGCCGATCCGCCAGATCGCCGAGAATGCGGGCAGCGACGGTGCTGTCGTGGTCGGCAAGCTGCTCGACGGCAATGACGAGACGCTTGGCTTCAATGCCCAGACCGACGTCTATGAGAATCTGGTCACCGCCGGCGTGATCGACCCGACCAAGGTCGTCCGCACCGCGCTCCAGGACGCGGCTTCGGTCGCCGGCCTGCTCATCACCACGGAAGCCGCCGTGTCCGAGCTGCCGGAGGACAAGCCGGCCCCCGCCATGGGCGGCGGCATGGGCGGCATGGGCGGCATGGACTTCTAGGTCCCGCCGCTCAGGCGCTCAGTCTGAAAGAGGAAGGGCCGGGGCGGCGACGCTCCGGCCCTTTTCTATTGGCGGTTGCCCGCTCCTGCATTGCCCGCGGGCGCCGCGGCATTGGCCCCGGCGCCATTGGTCGCGCCATCATCGGCCGGCATCTCGGCCTGGTTCAGGGCCGCGTCGTCGGCGGAAGTGTCGTAGACGCCATTGTCGTCGAGCGTCTGCGCGGCCGCGTTCAGCCGGTCATCGTCGCTGCCATTGCCGCCGCCGCGCCCGCAGGCCGCGAGGCCCGTCGTCAGCAGCGCCGCGCCGCAGAATATGGTCAGGATCCTTCTCATGACGTCCTTCTCCCACCCCCGAAGCCCACTGGGCACCTAGTGCCTGAACGCGCGGCAAAGAAAAAGGGCCGCGCGTCAGTTAAGACGCACGGCCCTGATCCCGAAATGGAGCGGCAAGCCGCTCTAATTCTTAGTGAGCGGCAGCAGCGTTCGCAGCGTTGCCAGCAGCGGCGGTCGCCGAGTTGGCAGCGTCGGTCGCAGCGGCAGTCGCCTGGTTGGCGGCAGCGCTCACCTCGTTGGTGATCGCGGCAGCGGCGTTCTGCGCGTCGGCGGCAGCGGCGTTCATCGCGTCGGTGGCGTTGGTCATCGCGTTCGCGTCAGCAGCGGCGGTGTTGTTGGCAGCGCCACCGCCGCAAGCGGCGAGAGCGACGGTCGAAGCGATAACGACGGAAAGAGCGATCTTCTTCACTGGGAATTCCTTCAGTTGAAAAGCGGGTTGCGAGGGAACCAAGGTTCAGGCTGGAAGGCGCCGCAAGCGGCCCGCAGGCCCCCTCATGGCCTACCAGCAAACGCGATAATATTGCATCAAATCGCCCGAGTCTAGTCTTCTCTACCAACGGGGTTGTGAATCGGGGAAAAGGCTGCTGCCCGAGGGAAGCCGGCAGCGCGTGGCGATGTCGGCTCAGGCGATGAAGTCGCGGCAGCCCGGCCGCCGGGGCGGCCGGGAAATCCGGCCGGACCCGTCCGACGGCGAGGCTCTGCCGAGACGGAAACCTCGTTTCGATTCTTGCCGTGCCGTCTCGCCCGAAGCCCTCGCCTTGATCCGGACATAAAGATATCCTTATATCCTGAAATCATGGCGCAACCCTCCCGTATCTTCGCAGCATTGGCGGATCCGACCCGGATGCGGATCCTCATGCTGCTGCGCGCGATGGAGCTCAGCGTGGGCGAATTGGCCCAGGTCCTGGGCCAGAGCCAGCCGCGCGTCTCGCGCCATGTGAAAATCCTGATCGACGCCGGCCTCGCCGAACGGCGCAAGGAAGGCAGCTGGGTGTTCCTCAGCCTCGGCCCGCGCCGCCGGATCGAGCCGCTCTTCCAGCTGGTCGACCGCTGGGGCGAACTGGACGGGGACGATCCCTGGACGGCGGCGGACGCCGCCAGGCTCACCGCGGTGCGCGCCGACCGCGCCGCCGCCGCCGAGCGCTATTTCGCGGGCCAGGCCGCGGACTGGGACGCGCTGCGCTCGCTGCATGTCGCCGAGAGCGAGGTCGAGGCGGCGATCGGCCGGGCGCTCGCCGGCAAGCCGATCGGCCGGCTTGTCGATGTCGGCACCGGCACCGGCCGCATGCTGGAGCTGTTCGGCCCCGCCGCCGAACAGGCCTTGGGCATCGACCGCAGCCCGGAAATGCTCCGGCTCGCCCGTGCCAAGCTGGCCGAGGCCGGGCTCGACGCGGACCTGCGCCAGGGCGACATGTACGCCTTGCCGCTCGCCGCCGATTCCGCCGACACGGTGATCATCCACCAGGTGCTCCATTATGCGCAGAACCCGGCCGCCGCGGTGGCCGAGGCGGCGCGGCTGCTCGGCCCCGGCGGTCGGCTGATCATCGTCGACTTCGCCCCGCACGAGCGCGAGGAGCTGCGCAGCGCCGACGCCCATATCCGCCTGGGCTTCGCCGACGAGGCCATACTCAAATATTTCGAGGAGGCAGGCCTCGCCGGGCGTGTCGTCGAGCATCTCGAAGGTGGCGAGCTGACCGTCACCCTATGGCTCGGCGAGCAGCCGGAGCAGAGGCTGAAGGTCGTCGCCTGATCCCGCCGGCAAGAAAAGCAGCTGTTAACCTCTGCGCTTGACGCGCATATAAAGATATCTTTATATCTGCAAATATGCCTTCCGACGCCGCCTCTGACTCCGCACGCCGCCTGTTCGAGGATCTCGCGGGCGATATCGCGGTAAGCTTCGAGTTCTTCCCGCCGAAGACGGCGAAGATGGAGGAGACGCTCTGGGAGAGCGTGAAGACGCTGGAGCCGCTCGCCCCGCGCTTCGTCTCGGTCACTTATGGCGCCGGCGGCTCGACCCGCGAGCGCACCCACGCGACGGTGGCGCGCATCCAGCGCGAGACCAGCCTGCAGGCGGCGGCGCATTTGACCTGCGTCGAGGCGAGCCGAGGCGAGATCGACGACATCGCCCGGGCCTATTGGGACGCCGGCGTCCGCCACATCGTCGCCCTGCGCGGCGATCCGCCCGAGCAGGGCAAGGCCTTCGCGCCGCACCCGGACGGTTATGAAAATGCCGCGGCCCTGGTCGCCGGACTGAAGCAGGTCGCGCCGTTCGAGATTTCGGTCGCCTGCTATCCTGAATGCCATCCGGATTCGGCCGATGCCGTCGCCGACCTCGACAATCTGAAGCGCAAGATCGACGCCGGCGCGGATCGGGCGATCAGCCAGTTCTTCTTCTCCGCCGACTGCTATTTCCGGTTCCGCGACGCGGCCGCCGCCGCCGGGATCGCGGCCGAGATCACCCCGGGCATTTTGCCCGTCTCGAACGTCGCCCAGACCCGCAAGTTCGCGGCCATGTGCGGCGCCAGCATCCCGCCTTGGCTCGACCGGCTCTATGAGGGCCTCGACGATTTACCGGCCGCCCGCCAGCTCGTCGCCGCCACCATGGCAGCGGAATTGTGCGGTGAGCTCTATGCGGGCGGGGTCCGCGAATTCCACTTCTACACCTTGAACCGCGCCGAACTCAGCTACGCCATCTGCCACCTGCTCGGCCTCAGACCCGGATCGGACCGCAATGACCGCCGCTGCGCAGCCTGACGCCGAAACCGCCTTTCGCGCGCTGGCCGCGAAACGGATTCTGATCTTCGACGGCGGCTACGGCACCGCGATCCAGGCCTATGGCCTGACCGAGGCCGATTATCGCGGTGAACTCGATCTGGCGAAGGACCAGAAGGGCAATAACGATCTTCTATGCCTGACCCGGCCCGACATCGTGACGGCGATCCACATCGCCTATCTCGATGCCGGCGCGGACATGATCGAGACCAATACGTTCAGCGGCACCCGGATCGCCATGGCCGACTATGGCTGTGAGCATCTGGTGAAGGAGCTGAATGTCGCCGCCGCGCGGATCGCCCGTGCGTGCTGCGACGCGGCCGAGGCGAAGGATGGCAAAAGGCGCTTCGTCGCCGGCTCGATCGGGCCGACGAACAAGACCCTGTCAATCTCGCCCGACGTCAACGATCCCGCCTTTCGCGAGGTCGATTACGACGCGCTGAAAGAGCAGTATAAGGAGCAGTGCGCGGCCCTGATCGAGGGCGGCGTCGATTTCCTGCTCGTCGAGACCTGCTTCGACACGCTGAACGCCAAAGCCGCCGGCATGGCCGCCCGCGAGGCGGAGGCGGAAGCCGGGCGTCCGGTGCCGCTGATGATGAGCTTCACCATCACCGACATGTCGGGCCGTAACCTCTCCGGCCATACGGTCAACGCCTTCTGGTATTCGCTGCGGCATTTGAAGCCGCTGACCATCGGCGTGAATTGCGCGTTCGGCGCCGATCTGCTGCGGCCTTATCTCGCGGAGCTCGCCAAGGCGGCGGATGCTTTGATCCTGGCTTATCCCAATGCCGGCCTGCCCAACGAGCTGGGCCAGTATGACGAGCTGCCCGAGACGACGGCGGCGCTGATCGACCTCTGGGCGAAGGAAGGCCTGGTCAATGCGGTCGGCGGCTGCTGTGGCACGACGCCGGCCCATATCGCGGCGATCGCCCGCAAGCTCGAGGGCCAGCCGGCGCGGCGCGTGCCGGCGGTTCCAGTCGTGACCCGGCTTGCCGGGCTCGAGACGATGCACATCGCGGCCTGAGGCCGGCCCCGCTCATGACCAATTTCGCCACCAATTTCGTCAATGTCGGCGAGCGCACCAACGTCACCGGCTCGGCGGCGTTCAAGAAGCTGATCCTCGCGGACGACTTCGCGAAGGCGGTCGAGGTCGCGCGCCAGCAGGTCGAGAACGGCGCCCAGATCATCGACGTTAACATGGACGAGGGTCTGCTCGACGCGCACCGGGCGATGACCATCTTCCTGAAACTGATCACCGCCGAGCCCGACATCAGCCGCGTGCCCGTCATGATCGATAGCTCGAAATGGTCGGTGATCGAGGCCGGGCTGAAATGCGTCTCCGGCAAGCCGATCGTCAATTCGATCAGCATGAAGGAGGGCGAGGAGCAATTCCTCGAACATGCCCGCAAATGCATGGCCTATGGCGCCGCTGCGGTGGTCATGGCGTTCGACGAGGTCGGCCAGGCCGACACCATGGCCCGCAAGGTCGAGATTTGCGAGCGCGCCTACAAATTGCTGATGACCATCGGCTTCCCGCCCGAGGACATCATCTTCGACCCGAACATCTTCGCGATCGCGACCGGGATCGAGGAGCATGACAATTATGCGGTCGACTTCATCGAGGCGGTGAAGGAGATCAAGCGACGCTGCCCGCACGTCCATTTCTCGGGCGGTCTGTCGAACCTCTCGTTCAGCTTCCGGGGTAACGAGCCGGTGCGCCGGGCGATGCACTCGGTGTTCCTCTATCACGCCATCCCCGCCGGGCTCGACATGGCGATCGTCAATGCCGGTCAGCTCGACGTCTACGACACGATCGACCCGGAGCTGAGGACCGCGTGCGAGGACGTCATCCTCAACCGCGACCCCGAGGCGGGCGAACGGCTGGTCGCTTTGGCCGAGCGCTATCGCGGCACCGACGCCGTCGCCGAGAAGCAGGCGGCGGAATGGCGTGGCTGGGACGTCGCGAAGCGACTCGAACATGCTCTGGTCAAGGGCATCGACCTGCACGTCGTGGAGGACACCGAAGAGGCGCGGCAACTTTATCCCAGGCCGATCGAGGTCATCGAAGGGCCGCTGATGGACGGCATGAACGTCGTCGGCGACCTGTTCGGCTCGGGCAAGATGTTCCTGCCGCAAGTGGTGAAGTCCGCCCGCGTGATGAAGAAGGCGGTTGCCCACCTGCTCCCCTATATCGAGGCCGCCAAGGAACCGGGTGCGAAGGGCAAGGGCAAGATCATCATGGCGACCGTGAAGGGCGACGTTCACGACATCGGCAAGAACATCGTCGGCGTGGTTCTGCAGTGCAACGGCTTCGAAGTGATCGACATGGGCGTGATGGTGCCCTGGACCGAGATATTGAAAGCCGCGAACGAGAATGACGCCGACATGATCGGCCTGTCCGGCCTGATCACCCCCTCGCTCGACGAGATGGTCACGGTCGCGGAGGAGATGAAGCGCGCGAACATGTCGATGCCGCTGCTGATCGGCGGCGCGACGACCTCGAAGGTCCACACCGCCTTGCGGATCTCGCCCGCTTATGACGGCCCCATTGTCCATGTCCTCGATGCGTCGCGCGCCGTCGGTGTCGCCACCACCCTGGTCAGCGAGACGATCCGTGACGACTTCGTCCGCAAGACCGCCGAAGATTACGAAGCCGTCCGCGTGGCGCGCGCCAACAAGGGCCAGAATGAACTGGCGACGCTCGCCGAGGCCCGCGCCAACGCCTTCCCCTGGGATGCGGCCGGCAAGGCGCCGGCGCCGAAGCGGCCGGGCGTGCAGAGCTTCAACGACTGGCCCCTGCGTGAGCTGCGCGACCAGATCGACTGGACCCCCTTCTTCCGCGCCTGGGAACTGGCCGGCAATTATCCCGCCATCCTCACCGATCCGGTGGTCGGCGAGAGCGCGACCAGCCTGTTCAAGGACGCCCAGGCGATGCTCGACAAGATCATCGCCGAGCATTGGCTGACGGTACGCGGCCGCGTCGGCCTGTGGCGCTGCCGTCGGGAAGGCGACGACGTCCTCGTCCTCGCCGGGAATGACGAGACGCGCCTGCCTTTCCTCCGCCAGCAGGTGAAGAAGCGCGAGGGCCGGGCCAATATGTGCCTGGCCGACTTCATCGACCCGGACGGCGAGGATTGGATGGGCGGCTTCGCTGTCGCCGTGCACGGCATCGAGCCGCACCTGGCCCGCTTCAAGGCGGACAATGACGATTATTCAGACATCCTGCTGAAAGCGCTGGCCGACCGTCTCGCCGAGGCCTTCGCCGAAACTCTGCACGCCCATGTCCGCGAAAGTCATTGGGGCTATGCGGCCGCCGAGCAGCTCACCAATGCCGACCTGATCCGCGAGACCTATGTCGGCATCCGCCCCGCGCCCGGCTATCCGGCCTGTCCGGACCACAGCCTGAAGCCGATCCTGTTCGACATGCTCGGCGGCAAGGACAATGAGGGGCCGGCGGGCGTCACCCTCACCGACAATTTCGCGATGCTGCCGACCTCGGCCGTCTCCGGCTTCTATTTCGGCCATCGCGACAGCCAGTATTTCGGCGTCGCCCGCATCGGCCCCGATCAGGTCGGGGATTATGCCGCCCGCCGCGGCGTGAGCCTGGAGCAGGCCGACCGCTGGCTGCGGCCGAACCTGGACTGATCTCCACCACATCGCGCTCCGACGAAGGCCGGATCGCTGGATGAAGCGCGGCACCCTGGGCGCGAACGAGGACCAAGGTTCATGCACAATCGCGCAGCTTGACAAAGGATGTGATATAATATCTCATTGCCTGGAAAGGAGGCCGTTATGTCCCTGCCTTGGCTGATCCAGCGCCCCTGCCCCTATATCGACCGGCTCGAAGCGGTGGTGGAGGGCGACTATTGCCGGATGTGCAAGCGCCAGGTTCACGATCTGACGGACATGGACGAGGCCGCGCGCACCGCCTTTCTGGCTGCCTGCAGCGACACACCCTGCGTCTCCTACCGGCTGAACGTGAGGCCGGCGATCGCCGCCGCCTTGATCGCCGCCTCTGCCGCCGCTCTGGCCACGCCCGATCCCGCGCTGGCGCGCCGGCAGGGTGTCAGCCGACCCCACCAGCCGCCGCGCATTCCCCGGCCGCCCCGGATCGAACCTATGGTCCCGATCGTGACCGCCGGGATTCCCGTCCCGGTCGACCCGCCCCGCGAGCCGGTCCGCGCGCCGGAAACCGAGCAACAGCAGCCACCGCCGCCCAAATGAGCCACCCTTCATCTGCGGTTAATCTGGAAAAGCACTTTCTGGAACAACCGCATAGGAAGAGGAGACGTCCCATGGGCTCTAAGCGTACCTTCATCCTGATCGCCGCCGCGGCCCTCGCGATTCCCGCCACTGCCTCGGCGCAGGAAACGGAGCATGTCTTCGTCACCGGCGCGATGCAGGACACCGGCAGCCGCATCATCGTCGTCGGCGCGACTCAGGACCGTGAGCAGCGCATCACCGTCAGCGGTGCCGCGCAGGACCGCGAACCGACGGTCACCGTGATCGGTGCCGTCAACGACCGCCGCACCGCCAGTGCCGAGGCGCCGGCCGACCGCAATCTGCGCACGCTTCCGGTCGTCTATGAAGACGAGCCGGCGCCCGCCCCTGCCCCCGCCCCGGCGGCGCGGCCGGGCCGCTAGGCTGAACGAGATCAGGCTGCCGGCCTCGGCCGGCGCCTGACCTCCACCATCGCATCCCAGTTGAGCAGGCTGGCGAGTTGGCTCGCCGCCATGATCGCGCGCGCATCGCCGTCGCCAACGGTCAGCGCGATATGCGTCGAGTCGAACCGCTCCAGCGCGAGATCGAAGCTCTTCCACCGACCGTCCACATAAGCGACGACCCAGCTATGCGGCATGAAAGCGTTGGACGTGCCCAGGATCGGCATCCGCGAATAAGTGAGCCCGCTGACCACCCGGGTCGGGATACCCGCTGCACGGCCCAGAGCGGCGAGCAGGACCGCCGACTCGGTGCAGTCTCCCGCCCGCCGCTCGATCGCTTCGAGCGCGGAGAAATGGCCGGCATAATCGACCCGCGGAATGAGCGGTAAAGCGCGGGAGAGCAGCATCTCCATCTTGCGCGTTTCGGATACCTGCATCCGCGCCACCGGCATGGCGATCGCCTGCAGGCGCGGATGGTCGCTCTGCATCCACGCATTGGGGCGGCGCGCCTCGGCGAGGCTGGCGGCATCGGTGGCGAGGCCCGGCCCGCAGCTCTGGCAGATGTCGACGATCACCGCATTGCCCTCCGCCCGCACTCTTTGCTCGCCGGTCTGCGGCAGCGGGAATTCGATCCCGTCGCGGAAGGAGAAGCGGAAGCGGATATGCCCGTACACCGCCTCGATCGGCACCCTGTAGGGCGCGCGGACCATCGCATTCTGCATCCCCTGATAGGGGCGGTGTGGCTGCCTCGCCTCGGCGCGGCTGGTCTCGCGGGTGGTGATATGGGTCCCGAACATCGGCTGGGTGATCGAGACGATGCGCCGATCGCGGCCGAGCAGCAGGCGGGACACGGCGCGCAGTTCGGTCCCGTCATAGCGAGTCCGGAGCACCGAGACCCGTCCCTCGGCGTCGGGCGCACCATTGTTCAGCGGGGTGATCACCACCCGCTCCGGGGCCTGGGCGAGCAGGTTGAAGTTCGCAAATTCCAGCCGCGGCACCGCCCGCATGTCCCAGCCCGGCAGCAGCCCCTCGCCGCCGTCGAAGCGAGTGCCGGGCGGCAGCGGCACGCGCACCGTCCGCCGGTCGCCGCCGGCGATGCGGATCAGTTCCGCCGTGTCGCCGCTGACCCGCACCTCGACCGACGACAATATATGGCCCATGCGCGACGTATCGCTGATCGAGACGACCCGCCCGGCCCGGTCGAGCTGCGTGACGCTACGGTCCGTGATCCGCCAGATCGGGTTATTATCCTCCTCGCGCAGCCGCACCTCGCTGACGTCGATCACCTGCCGGCCCTCGGGCGTCTCCACGATCTCGCGCGACGAATAGCCGATCCTGAGGCCGTTTTCGGCGGCAATGGCATACCAGAGGGTCGCGGGTGCCTCGGGCGCGCCCGGCGCCCGCGCCGCGACCAGCAGCGGCGCCGAGATCACCATCCCATATCTGAATGAGCGCCGCATATCCGCCTCCGCCAGGCCACCCCCGTTCTTTGGCAACCGGATGGAAGGGAAGGACATTCCGGCTTTCCCTGCCATGAACGGCCGCGTTCAGCCTCTAGGCTGCTCCCGTCCCGATCCGGGGCACCCTTTTGTTAACCCCGTTCCGACCTCGACACGAACCCCGCTGCGGGTCACTTCCGTGGGCATGAACCGGCTTTACCTCGTCCTGCTCGCTTCGGCCTGCGTCGCCGTCGCGGCCACGCCCTTGCCCGCCCAAACCAGGGCGGGCGGCGCCCCGTTCGTCATCCAGGAGAGCGGCGAGACCTTCGACAATCTGGCCGACGCGGTGAACGCGGTCGGCGGCGGCAACGGCACGATCATGATCGCGCCCGGCACCTACCGGATGTGCGCGGTGCAGAATGCCGGCCGCGTCGCTTATGTCGCCCGCGAGCCCGGGACGGTGATCTTCGACGGCGTCGCCTGCGAGGGCAAGGGCGCGCTGGTCCTCGGCGGCGAATCCGCCCGGGTCGAGGGCATCACCTTCCAGAATATCCGCGTCGAGGACCGGAACGGCGCCGGCATCCGCCTCGAGGCCGGTGACCTGCTTGTCCGCGAGAGCCTCTTCCGCGCTGGCGAGAATGGCATTCTCGTCGCCAATGATTCCGGCGGCACGATCCGCGTCGACCAGTCGACCTTCTCCGAGTTGGGCGGCTGCCCCGAGGACGTCGGCTGCTCCCACTCCATCTATAATAGCGGCACCGGCACCCTGGTCGTCACCCGCAGCCGCTTCGAGCGCGGCACCGGCGGCCATTATGTGAAGAGCCGCGGCACCCGGATCGAGGTCACCGATTCCAGTTTCGACGACAGTCAGGGCCACGCCACCAATTATATGATCGATCTCTCCAATGGCGCCGTCGGCACCATCGCCCGCAACACCTTCGTGCAGGGCGAGAACAAGGAAAATTACAGCGCCCTGATCATGGTCGCCGCCGAGGGCACGCGGCACAGCTCGGCCGGCCTCGCCATCACCCAGAACGAGGCGGGCCTCGTCCCCGGCCTGCAGCGCCGCACCTCCTTCGTCGCGGACGAGAGCGGCCAGCCGATCACCATCGAGAATAACCGGCTCGACCCCCAGATCACCCGCTTCGAGCGGCGCTGACAGCAGCGCCTTCGCGCAGCTGTCCGGCCAGCCAGTCGCTCATCCGCACGTCCAGCACCAGATGCACCCGGTCCGTGTCGCCGTCATTGTCGACCGAGTGCGGATCCGACAGCCGTAAGTACCAGAGCTCACCCGGCGCCATCGGCACCTGCGTCCGGTTCAGCAGGAAGGCCACCGCATCATTGGTGATCACCGGGACGTGCAGCCGCACATTGATATTGATCTCGTCCGGATCGTAATCGTCATGCTCCAGGATCCGTGAGCCGGGCGTGAGCCGCATCAGCCGCACACCCCTCAACGCGCATTCCATCCGGGCGAGCAAGGCCCGCATGGCCGGCGCCCGGTCCAGATAGGCGGTGTCGACAAAGCCCTTTGCCAGGGGGTGCGTCCCGATCATCCGCACCGGGTGGGTTTCCCCGGCCGCCGCCCGCAGCGGGATGACGCTCCAGCTGCCCTCATAATTGCTGGGCACGAAATGGCGGACCCATTCCTCTTCCCCGAACGCCGCGAGATCGGCCGCCAGCGGCGCCGGATCGAAGGCAAGCGGCAGGCGGATGCGGTCGGGCAGGCCGTCGAGGGGGTGGGACATTGCACCATGCTAGGCGAGGGCGCGCCGGCGGGATAGGGTCCGCGCCGTGACCGCTTTGCTCGACAGCTTCCGCCTCCTGATCGCGGCCGACGATGGGCTGCGCGCACAACTGTCCGCGACGAACGATACGGCTGCATTTCTGGAGACCGCCCTCGCCATCGCCACCAGGTACCGAATTGCGCTCCAGCCGGAAGACCTCGCCCCACTCACCGCGCCCGATCCGCTCGGCCTGCTTCAGCACGAGCCGCCGCCACTCCTCTGCCAGGGCTGGCCCCCGCTTGGCTGGCTACCTTATGCCTTGTCCGCGACCGCCGTGGACTGGGCCGATTTCAGCGGCGTCACGCTGGATGGCGGCTTCCAGACAATCGCCACCGGCGCCGCGCTCGCCCGGCCGATCAACCGCCTGCTCCGCTGCCGCATGGGCATTGACGCTTTCCTGCGCGGCCCGCCCGAGGGCCTGCGCCTGCCCGACGGCCTGGTCTTCCACATGTCGCGCTGCGGCTCGACTTTGGTCGCGCGCATGCTCGCCGCCTTGCCGGGCAGCTACGCGGTGAACGAGGCGGAGCCACTCAACGCCCTGCTCCGGATTGCCAGGGATTCGCCGGAGGAGCTCCGCATCGCCGCACTCCGGGCGATGGTCGGCGCGCTGGGCCGCCGCCCGTCCCGGCGCTGGTTCCTGAAGCTCTCCGCCTCGTCGGCTCTGGACCTGCCGCTCTTCCGCCGCGCCTTTCCCGGCATTCCGTGGACCTTCCTCCATCGCGACCCCCCCGCGGTGATCGCGTCGCAGATGAAGCTGCGCGCGCCGGAGTTCGAGCCGATCATCACCCCGCCGGCTTATTTCGGCCTCCCGCCTGACGCCGCGGACGATGAGGAGGATTATGTCGCGCGGGTTCTCGCCCGCTTCTGCGAAGCCGCACTTGCCGCGGATGGTAGCGGCTTCGTCGACCATGCCGATCTGCCCGACGCCTTCACCTCGACGATCCTTCCCCATTTCGGGATCGGCGCGGACGAAGCGGACGCGGCGGCCTTGCGCAATCTGCCGCGCTGGCATGCCAAGCGGCCCGATCAGCCCTGGTCCCCGGACAAGGCCCCGTCCGACCCGGCCACAAAAGCCGCCGCGGACCGTCATCTCGCCCCGCTATTTGCGCGCCTCAAGGCAGTGCAGCGCGGCGAATCCCTGCTATAGCCGCCCCGCAATGACCCGCCTGTTCGCTCTCCTCCTCGCCGTCCTCGCTGTATTCGCCGCCGCCGCGCCCGCCACGGCGCAGCAGCCACGCACGCCGCGCATGAATGTCAGCCTCGCCGCAGAGACCGCGGTGGTGCAGCCCGGCACGACCCTCACCTTGGCCTTCGTGATGCGCCCGCAGGCGGGCTGGCACGGCTATTGGCGCAACCCCGGCGATGCCGGCGCAGAGCCCCGCGTGACCTGGCGGCTGCCCGAAGGCTGGCGCGCCGGCCCGCTCCAATATCCGGTCCCGCACCGGCTCGTCGCCCTCGGGCTGATGAACTATGTCTATGAGAGCGACCATGCCCTGCTGGTCGCGATCAATGTTCCTCCGGACGCGGAGCCCGGCGTCGTCTTCCCGGTCGACGCGCGGCTCGATTATCTGATCTGCACCACCGAGATCTGCGTGCCGGAGACCGCCAATGTCACCGTGCAGGCGATCACCGGCCGCCCCGGCGCCCGCAACGCCGCCTTCGATCTCTATCGCAGCGCCTTGCCCCGGCCGATCGCCGAGCCTGCCCGCTTCGCCGTCGAGGGGGGCCGCCTCCGCATCGCCATCCCGCTCAGCGCCGGGACCCGGCTCCCGGATCCCTATGTCTATGTCGCAACCGCGGACACGATGCGGCATGGCGAGCCGGAGAGCATCTCCCGCAGCGGCGATCTGCTCATCGTCGAGGCCAGTGCCGGCATCCGCGCCGCGCAGCAGCAAAGCATCGAGGGCGTGCTCCAGCTCGCTCCCGGCGACGGACTCGCGTTCACCGCCCGCCCGGGCCAGGTCCCGGCGGCGGGCACCCCGGTCGCCATGCGCGGCGTCGGCGCCACATCTGGGGGCGCCGCGGGCGAAGGCGGCCCCAGTTTCCTGCTCGCCTTGCTTGGCGCCCTGCTCGGCGGCCTGATCCTCAACATCATGCCCTGCGTCTTCCCGATCCTGAGCCTCAAGGCGCTGAACCTCGCCCGGGCGGGCGGGACGGAGGCCGCGGCCCGGCGCGAGGCTCTGGCCTACAGCATCGGCGTGATCGCGACCTGCCTCGCGCTCGGCGCCTTGCTGCTGATCCTCCGGGCGAGCGGTGAGATGGTCGGCTGGGCATTCCAGCTGCAGGACCCGAAGGTGATCCTGCTCCTGCTCCTCTTGGTCACCGCCATCGCGCTGAACCTGGCCGGCCTGTTCCAGCTGCCGATGCTGACCGGCGGCGGCAAGCTGGCCGCGAAGGAGGGCGCGCTCGGCGCTTTATTCACCGGTGCGCTCGCCGCCTTCATCGCCACGCCCTGCACCGGCCCGTTCATGGGCGCGGCGCTCGGCGCGGCTCTGGTCCTGCCCGCCTGGCAGGCGCTGACGCTCTTCGCCGGCCTCGGCCTCGGCCTCGCTCTGCCTTTCCTCCTGCTCGGCTTCGTGCCCGCCTTGCGCAGGCGCCTGCCCAAGCCGGGCGCATGGATGGAGAAGTTCCAGCGCATTCTCTCCATCCCGATGTTCCTCACCGCTTTGGGTCTCGCCTGGATACTCGGCCGCCAAACCGGCGTGGACGGCATGACGCTCGGCCTCGCCGCGGCTTTGGCGCTCGGCATCGCGCTCTGGTGGCTCGGCCGCGGCGGCCGCTTGGTCGCCTGGGCCCTGATCCTTGCCGCCGTTGCGGCCCCGATCTGGCTCCTCCGCCCGCTCCCGCCCGAGGCCCGCGCCGCCGAAAGCCCGCTCCCGGCCGAGCCGTTCAGCGAGGCGCGCCTCGCGCAGCTGCGCGCCGCCAACACCCCTGTCTTCCTCTATTTCACCGCCGACTGGTGCCTGACCTGTAAGGTCAATGAGCGGGGCGCCATGGCCTCGGCCGAGGTCGCCGCGCATTTCCAGGCCCGCGGCATCAAGGTGCTGGTCGGCGACTGGACCCTCGGCGACGCCGCCATCGGCCGCTTCCTCGAGGCACAGGGCCGCTCGGGCGTCCCCCTCTATCTCTATTACGCGCCGGGCCAGGCCCGGCCGCAGGTCTTGCCGCAGCTGCTCACGGCGGGGCAGCTCACCGCGCTCTAGCCGTCTCCCGCGACCAGACGACCCGCCCGCCCACATAGGTCTCCAGCACCCGCGTCTCGCGGACCGCACGCTGGTCGAGATTGGCGAAGATGTCGCGGTCGATGAAGATGAAGTCGGCGAAGCGGCCCGGCTCCAGCGTACCCAGCCGGTCCTCGGCGAAGCTGGCGAAGGCCGCCGCGCGGGTGAAGGCGGCGAAGGCCTGCTCCATGGACAGGCGCTGCTCCGGGAACCAGCCGCCCGGCGGCTGCCCCTGGGCATCCTCGCGGCTCACCGCGGCGGCGAGGCCGGGGAACGGGTTCGGATTCTCGACCGGAAAATCGGAGCCGAAGGCGAGCGGCACCCGGTTCTGCAGCATCGAGCGCCAGGCATAGGCGCCGGCCAGCCGCTCCGTCCCCATCCGCGCCTCGGCCATCAACCGGTCGGAGGTCTGGTGGGTGGGCTGCATCGAGGCGATGATCGAATTGCGGGCGAAGCGCGGCAGGTCCGCGGGATTGACGATCTGTGCATGCTCGATCCGCCAGCGCCGGTCGCCCCGATAGGTCTCCGACAATTCCTCGATCGCGGCGAGCAGGTTCGCATTGGCCTGGTCGCCGATCGCGTGGACGGCGACCTGGAAGCCATCCATCGCGGCGCGGCTCATCATGTTCTTGAGCTCGGTGTCGCTCACCAGAGGCAGGCCGCGCTGGCCGGCCGCATCGCGATAATCGGCCTTCAGCCAGGCGCCGCGCGAGCCGAGAGCGCCGTCCAGATAAAGCTTCACGCCGACCATGCGCAGGCGCCCGTCATAGAGCCAGGGCGTCGGCCGCGTGCCGGCAACGGCGAGCAGATTGTCGATGCCCGAGGCATAAGAGAAAATCCGCATGCGCAGCATGCCCGCATCGCCCGCGCGGCGCATCACCGCCCAGTCGGCGGCGCTCGTCCCCATGTCGGCGGCGCTGGTGACGCCGTAGGAGAGCAAAATCTCCTGCGCCCTCTCCAGCGCCCGGTCCCGCTGCAGCGGCAGAGGCGGCGGCACCGCCCGCTCCATCAGATTCATCGCCATGTCGACGAAGATCCCGCTCGGGTTGCGCCCGGCCCGCTCGATCCGCCCGCCCGCCGGGGCCTGGGTCGTGGCGGCGATGTTCGCCTCGCGCATGGCGAGCGTGTTCGCCCAGCCGGCATGGCCGTCCACCCGCTCCAGCCACACCGGCCGATCCGCCACCGCGGCGTCGAGATCGGCGGCGGTCGGGAAGCGGCCGAGCCGCCAGCGCTCCTGGTTCCAGCCGCGCCCGACGATCCAGCGCGGGCTCGGATTGGCGGCGGCATAGGCCCGGATCCGCGCCTGCGCCTCCTCCAGGCTGTTCGTGTCGCTGAGGTCGATGAGCAAAGCGCTCATGCCGAGGCCCATGATGTGGCCGTGCGCGTCGATCAGGCCGGGGATGAGGGTGCGCCCGCGCCCGTCGATCCGGAAGGCGGTCCGCGCCGGCCGCCGGTCGCCCGCCTCGAACAATTGCCGGACCTTGCCGTCGTCGCCGATCCACATCGCCTGGAAACGGACCAGCCTCCCGTCCTCGCGCAAGGTGTAGCCGTTGACATTGTCGACCAGGATGTCGGCGGCGGCGGGAGTCGCGCCCAGCAGCAGGGCGGCGAGGAAGAGAAAGAACCGGCTCATGGCGTCGGCGATAGGGCCTGTTTGCGCGCCGCGCCAGATGGGGCCGCAATTCGATGACGGGCGTGAAACATTCACTTATCCCCGCCCTTCTGCCCTGCGCCGTCTTCGGCTAGGGCAAGGCCATGGCCACGCCCGCTCCCGCTCTGGACCTTCCCGTCACTCTGGCCGATGTCGAGGCGGCGGCCGCGCGGATCGCGGGCGCGGTGGTGCGCACGCCCACCTTGCCGAGCCCCCTCCTCTCGGCCCGAACCGGGGCGAACGTCTGGCTGAAGCTGGAGAACCTCCAGCACATCGGCGCCTATAAGGAGCGCGGCGCGCTCAACAAATTGCTGCTGCTGCCGGCGGCGCTCGGCGCCCGCGGTGTGATCGCGGCCTCGGCCGGCAATCACAGCCAGGCGCTCGCCTTCCACGCCAGCCGGCTCGGCATTCCGGCGACGATCGTGATGCCGGCCTCCACCCCCGCCATCAAGGTCAGCCAGACCGAGAGCCACGGCGCCGAGGTGATCCTGTTCGGCGAGCGCTTCGACGACGCCCATGGCGAGGCCCTGCGCCTCTCGGATGCGCGCGGGCTGAGCTTCGTCCATCCGTTCGACGACACCGAGGTGATGGCGGGCCAGGGAACGGTGGCGCTGGAAATGCTGGCCGACGCCCCGGCGCTCGACACGCTCATCGTTCCGATCGGCGGCGGCGGCCTCATCGCCGGCATGGGCGTCGCCGCGAGGGCGCTGAACCCGTCCATCCAGCTGATCGGCGTCCAGGCCGCGCTCTACCCAAGCATGTACGCCAAATTCTCCCGTCAGGCTTTGCCCTGCGCCGGCGACACCCTCGCCGAGGGCATTGCCGTCAAGGCGCCCGGCATGCTGACCTCCGGCATCGTCAACCAGCTGGTCGACGACATCCTGCTCGTCTCGGAGCGGCAGATCGAGCATGCGGTGGGGATGCTGGCGGAGACCGGAAAGGTCGTGGCCGAGGGCGCCGGCGCGACCGGCCTCGCCGCTTTGCTCGCCAACAAGGAGCGCTTCGCCGGCCGCAATGTCGGGCTGGTCGTCACCGGCGGCAATATCGACACACATCTGCTCGCCAACGTCCTGCTCAGGAACCTCGCCCGCTCGGGGCGGATGGCACGGCTGCATATCTCGCTGCAGGATCGCCCCGGCGCGCTCGCCGGCGTGGTCCGCCTGTTCGAAGAGAACATGGTCAACATCGTGGAGATCAACCACCAGCGCGTCTTCACCAGCCTGCCGGCCAAGGACGCGGCGATCGAGGTCGTGTGCGAGGCCCGCGACCCCACCCAGCTGGCGCGCCTCACGGCCGCTCTGCAGTCGGCCGATTACATCACCGAGTCCCGCCCGATCGAGTGAGGGCGTAGAACGATGATGTGCTCCGGCGAAGGCCGGAGCGCTGGCGGAAAAGGTCGCCTCCAGTCACGCAACGCTCCGGCCTTCGCCGGAGCACGACCATGGCAGATGGACAGGATTCCGCGCCCTTCCCGTTCGCGGTAACTTTCCCTATTCATGACTGTGGAGGCCGGCCGTCCCAAGCTGACACGGACCGTCGCATCGGGCCCTGCCGGAGGGCGATCGCGCTTCCCAACCGCGCACACGCGGATCATAACGAGAAGAGGCAATCAGGCCGTCCGTCCGGTGGAGTCGAATTGAGCGCACCTTTCCGCTTTCCGCGGTTCTTCGTGACCACGCCCTCGCCTTGTCCCTATATCAAGGGCAAGACCGAGCGGAAGGTGTTCACCGAGCTCTCCGGACCGCATGCGGGCGAGCTCAACGACGCGCTCGGCCGGATCGGCTTCCGGCGCAGCCAGAACGTCGCCTACCGCCCCTCCTGCCTCGATTGCTCGGCCTGCATCTCGGTCCGCGTCGTGGCCGCCGATTTCCAGCCCAACGCCACCCAGCGCAAGCTGATCAAGCGCAATGCCGACCTCGAGGTCACCGCCTGCAAGGCCTGGGCGACCGAGGAGCAATATGAGCTGCTGCGCCGCTATCTCCGCGCCCGCCATCCCGAGGGCGGCATGGTCGAGATGGACGAGCATGATTTCAGCGACATGGTCGAGCAGAGCCCGGTCAAGACCTACATCGTCGAATATCGCGAGCCTTCGATCGACGGCAGACCGGGCCGCCTCGTCGGCGCCTGCCTGACCGACCAGCAGGCCGACGGGCTCTCGATGATCTACTCCTTCTTCGAGCCGGACGCGGAGGACGGGCGGGCCGGCCGCTCCGGGCTCGGCACCTATATCATCCTCGATCATATCGTCCGCGCGGGCCGCGCCGGCCTCCCTTATGTCTATCTCGGCTATTGGGTCGAGGAGGCCAAGCGCATGGCCTACAAGTCCCGCTTCCGCCCGCTCGAGCGGCTCGGCCCGGGCGGCTGGCGGCGCTTCGATCCGGAGCAGCGCGAACTGCCGCTGGCCTAAGGGCTCGCGCCTGTCCCTGCGGGCGCAGGGATTCCAAGGTAAATCCCGCATTTAGAGTCTTGTAGCCGTCACACGGCGCTGACATCCTCCTGTCATCAAAAAGGGGGATTCGCTCCCCCGTTCGCGTCGCGCCCTTTGGCGCAGCGTCATCGAGACAGGGGACCTCCGAAATGAGAATCAAGCCGCACGTGCTCCGTACTGGCAACGAGATTTTGGCCGACAAGTTCGAGGCCTTTCGGACGGACCATGTGCGCCTGACCGATCATCGCGATCTTGCGGCGAGGGACCTGATCAACGTGTCGCCCCAGACGACGCAGGTGCTGGCCAGCGACCCGGTCTTCGCACCGCAGGTAGGACCGCAGGCCCTGGCCTTCACCCCCGGCAATATCGTCGTATACCGCGTTGGCGACGGCGTCGCCGCCCTGAGCAACGCCTCGGCAGCGGTCTTTATCGATGAGTATACGATTACGGGCGCGTTCGTGCAGACCATCGCTCTGCCGATTGCGGATTTGGGCGCGAACCAGACCCTGACAGCCGCCGGAACGTCAACTTCGGAAGGCCTGCTGACGCTCAGCACCGATGGCCATTACCTGCTGCTGACCGGCTACGATACCGCGCCGGGTCTGGCGAGCGTCAGCGGCACCACCGGGGCCGCGGTCAACCGGGTGATTGGACGGATTGGCGCGGACGGGTCTGTCAACACGACGACGGCGCTGGCCGATTTCTCCAGCGGCAGCAGCCCGCGCGGTGTTGCCAGCACGAACGGGACCGACATCTGGATCGGCGGCGGCGCCGGCGGCGTGCGCTACACGACCATCGGCTCGACCACGTCGACGCAGATCAGCACCACGATCACGAACATTCGTAGCGTCGAGATCTTCGATGGGCAGCTTTACGTCAGCAGCATGTCGGGCGCGATCCGCCTTGCCACGGTCGGGACAGGGCTCCCGACGACCGCCGGGCAGACGATCAGCAATCTAGGCGGGCTCCCGACCACGGGCAGCACGAACTCTCCCTATCAGTTCTTTTTTGCCGACCTCACGTCGTCCGTGGCCGGTGTCGATACCCTCTACATTTCCGACGACGCCACCGGCCTGCTCAAATATTCGCTCGTTGCGGGCACCTGGACGTTGAACGGAACGGTCGGCGCCAATGCCGACGATTATGTCGGTCTGACCGCAAGCGTGAGCGGCACCACGGTGACGCTCTACGCGACCCGGCTGAGCGGCGGTGCGGCCGATACGATCGTCAGCCTGGTCGACGCTGGCGGCTACAACGCCAACTTCAGCAGCCTGACGCCCAACGTCATCGTGACCGCCGCCACCAACACCGGCTTCCGCGGCATCGCCTTCGCGCCGACACCGGCCGCAGGCGGTGCCGGTTCGCTTGCGATCGACGACGTGACCCATGTCGAGGGCAATAGCGGGACGACGACCTACACCTTCACCGTCACCCGCAGCGGCGGCAGCACCGGCGCGGTCACCGTCGACTGGACTCTGGCCGCCCCGGGCGGCGCTGGCGTCGCCGATTCGACGGACTTCGCCCCGGGCCAGCCGACCAGCGGCACCCTCAGTTTCGCCGATGGCGAGACCACGAAGACGATCACCATCCTCGTCCAGGGCGATGTCACGATCGAAGGCCTCGAGACGTTCAGCGTCAACCTCACCAACGCCACCGGCGGCGCGACGGTCAGCGATGCGTTCGGCACCGGCACGATCACCAATGACGACTTCCCCACCATCTCCGTCGGCGACGTCACCCAGCTCGAGCAGAATGCGGGCACGAGCATCTTCGCCTTCACGGTGTCGCTCAGCGCGCCGGCGGGCCCCGGCGGCGTCACCTTCGACATCACCACCGCCGACGGCGTTGCGCTGGCGGGCAGCGACTATGTCGCGCAGTCCCTGACCGGCGTGACGATCGCCGCAGGCCAGTCCAGCTACACGTTCAACGTCGTCGTCAACGGCGACACCACGTTCGAGCCGGACGAGAGCTTCTTCGTCAACATCAGCAACGTCACCGGCGCGACCGTCGCCGACGGCCAGGGCCTGGGCACGATCACCAACGACGATGCAGCGCCCAGCCCCGGCTCGATCTCGATCGGCGATGTCGATCTGGCCGAAGGCAATAGCGGCGCGACCCTGTTCACCTTCACAGTGCTGCGCAGCGGCGGCAGCCTCGGCGCGGTGAGCGCGACCTGGACCGTCGATGCGCCCGGCGGCGCCGGTATTGCCGATGTCTCCGACTTCGTCCCCGCCTCGGCGCTGACCGGAACGGTCTCGTTCGCCGACGGCCAGACCTCGGCGACGATCACCGTCTCGATCCAGGGCGATGTCACGTTCGAGGGCGACGAAACCTTCCTCGTCACCCTGTCCGCCCCGCAGGGCGGGGTAACCATCGGCAACGGCAATGGCACGGGCAGGATCCTCAACGACGATGCGCCCCCGGCCGGCGGCTTCTCGATCAACAACGTCACGCTCTCCGAGGGCGATGCCGGCACGACCACCTTCACCTTCACCGTCACCCGCAGCGGCGGCAGCGCCGGCACCGTGACCGTCGATTATGCGACTGCGAACGACAGCGCGGCCTCCGGTTCGGATTACGCCGCGGCCAGCGGCACGCTCACCTTCCTCGACGGCGAACTCACGAAGACCGTCACCGTCACCGTCAACGGCGACACCGATGTCGAGACCAACGAGACCTTCTTCGTCAATCTCACCAATGCCACTGGCGGTGCCTCGATCACCGACGGCCAGGGCATTGGCACGATCACCAATGACGACATTCCGCCGGCTCCGGGCAGCGTCAGCGTCGGCGACGTCAGCATCACCGAGGGCAATGCCGGCACCTCGATCCTGACCTTCACCCTCACCCGCACCGGCGGCAGCGGCGCGTTCGACGTCAATTATGCGACCTCGAACGGCGGCTTCCCCGACCACGCCTCGGCCACGGCGGGAAGCGACTATGTCGCCGCCAGCGGCACGGTCAGCTTCGGCGCGGGCGTGAACACCCAGACCGTCTCGGTCACGATCAACGGCGACACCCTCGCGGAGCTCAGCGAGGAGTTCACGCTGACCCTCTCCAGCCCGACCAACGGCGCGACGATCAGCGACGGCACCGCCATTGGCCTGATCGTCAATGACGACACGCCGCCGGCCAGCGTGCAGATCTTCGGCGAGAATTTCACCGGCTTCACCGGCGGCGGCTTCGCGCCCGTGCCCGCCGCCGGCCAGATCGATTCCGACATCTGGCGCGTGGTGGGCCTCAGCGACATCACCAATCCGGCTTATGGCTTCACCGCCACGACCGGCGATTTCGCGCGTGGCACGATCACCACCAACGACCCGACCACCGCTGGTGTCTATTCGATCAGCGGCAATGCGGCCATGGTCCTTCAGCCGACAGGCGGGGAGCTTGAGGCTGGCGGCTTCATCGAGGCGCGGATCACGAATACGAGCGGCAGCACCGCCACCGGCTTCGACGTCGGCTTCGACTGGGTCTATCGCAACAATGCGGACCGGGCGAGCGCGCTCGAATTCTCCTATTCGACCGACGGCACCAATTTCATCACGGTCCCCGCCGCCGCCTTCACCACGCCGGGGGCGCTGGCCACCGGCGCGACCTTCACCCTGCAGAACGAGACGCTCAGCCTCAGCGGCCTGTCGGTCGCCAATGGCGGCTTCCTCTACATGCGCTGGACCCATGTCAGCTCCACCGGCAGCGGCAACCGCGACGAGTTCGGCATCGACAATGTCACGGTGAGCACGACCGGCGGCGCCTCTGGCCCGCTGGTATCGGTCTCCGATGTCTCGGTGAACGAGTCGGCCGGCACCATGACCTTCACGGTCACCCGTTCGAACGTCGCCATGGGCGCCTTCACGGTCGATTATGCGACCTCCAATGGCACCGCGCTGGCGGGCTCGGACTATGCCCCCGCCATCGGCACGCTCCTTTTCGCCGACAACCAGGTCAGCGCGACCGTCACCGTCACGATCAACAATGACGGCACGCCCGAGCTCGACGAGACGCTCTTCCTGAACCTGTCCGGCGCGACCGGCGGCGCGACCATCGCCGACGGTCAGGCGCAGGGCACGATCGTCAATGACGACGGCACGCCGATCCAGGTCTCGGTCAACGACGTCTCGATCGTGGAGGGCCAGTCCGGCACTTCGATCCTGACCTTCACCGTCACCCGCACCGGCGGCACGGGCGCATTCGACGTCAGCTTCGCCACGGCCAACGACACCGCCACCGCGGGCAGCGACTATGTCGCGACCTCGGGCACGCTGAACTTCGGCGCAGGCGTCAACACCCAGACCATCTCGGTCACGATCAACGGCGACCTCACCCAGGAGCAGACGGAGCGCTTCTTCGTCAATCTCTCCAACCCGACCAACGATGCGATCATCATCGACGGCCAGGGCATCGGCACGATCGTCAACGACGAGCCGACCCTGATCCACGACATCCAGGGCACCGCCTATTTCAGCCCGCTGCTCGCCGGCGAGGGGATCAACGCGTTCAACATCGCCTCGACCAATGCCTATACGGTCCGCGCGATCGTCACCGCGGTCGACAATGTCGGCGCCCGCCAGGGCTTCTACGTCACCGAGGAAATCACCGACTGGGACGGCAACACGTTCACGTCGGAGGGCATTTTCGTGATGACCCGTAACGACGCCAATGTCGGCACGGTCGTCTCCGGCGTCACCGTCGGCGATCTCGTCCAGTTCAGCGCGAACATCATGGAATATCAGTCGTTCCAGAGCATGCCGCGCACCGTCCTGGTCAACCCGACCGGGTTCAGCGTGATCAGCCAGGGCAATGCGCTGCCGACCGTGACGCTGACCAACATTCCCAATTCGATCATGACGGTCGCCAATCCGGACTATTTCGACTCCGTCGACGGGGCCGGCGACACGTTCGACGCCTCGCTTTACGCACTCTCCTATTTCGAGACAGTCGAGGGCATGCTGGTCACCGTGCCGAACATGGTGGTGGCCGACGGCTTCGTCGGCTCGTCGGGCGGCGATATCTTCTTCCAGGCCTATTCGCTCGACAGCGCCAATCCGGAGCAGATCAACAGCCGCGGCGGCTACACGATCGCGGGCGATCCGCCGCTCGCGCCGCCGGACACGCCGAACCCGAACGACGGGACGGTCAATGGCGGTCAGGTCCTGCATGACGGGGACGTCAACCCGGACATGATCGAGGTCGACTTCACCGACTTCGCCATCTCGGCGCCGGCCGGCCTCTCGACCAGCGCCTCGATGGGCGACTTCCTCGGCAACATCACCGGCATCATCGATTTCGACTTCACGGCCCTCAAGCTGTTCGTCACCGATATCAATGCGGGCACGTTCATCGACCGGACGACCACGGTCGAGACCAGCGGCTTCGGCAGCGATGCCCGCAGCCTGACGGTCGCGACCTTCAACGTCGAGAATCTCGATCCGGGCGACGGCGCCGCGCGCTTCACCGCCATCGCCAATGCGATCGCCAACAACCTCAAATCGCCCGACATCATCTGCATCGAGGAAATGCAGGACAATAATGGCGCCACCGCCTCGGGCGGCGCCGACGCCTCCACGACCTGGAACATGCTCGTCAGCGCGCTCAACGCGGCGACCGGCAAGGTCTATCAGTGGGTGGATCAGGAGCCGAACGGCTCCGAGGGCGGCGAGCCGGGCGGCAATATCCGCGTCGGCTTCCTCTACGACACCGGCCGGGTCCAGCTCGGCAATCTCGACGCCAATGCGTCGCTGGCCGAGCGCCGCGCCTTTACCGACCGGATCGGCGACGGCGTCCGCGACGCGGGCGACCTGCTCGCCTTTGACGATTCCATGCTCGGCGGCGAGATCAATACCACCGACTGGGCGGGCACCCGCCGCTCGCTGCTCGGCGAGTTCACGTTCAACGGCAACACCGTCTACGTCACCGCCAATCACTGGCCGGCCAAGGGCGGCTCGGGCGAGTTCTGGCAGGTCGACCAGGCCGGCGGCGATCCGGCGAACAGCGACTGGGCGCAGCGCAACGCGGTCGGCCAGGACGTCTACTCGATGATGAACCTCATCCAGCAGACCAACAGCCAAGCCGGCATCGTCGCGGGCGGGGACTTCAACGACTTCTACTTCTACCGCCCGCTGACCACGGTCACCGGCTATACGATGGCGGACGGCACGGCGCGCGTCGGCGGCGCCCGCTTCGAGAATCTGACGCTGACCCTGCCGGAGGCGGAGCGCTACACCTACACGTTCGACGGGCGCAGCCAGGCGATCGATCATATCATCGTCAACGGCATTCTCGGTGCCGTCGCCAGCTATGACGTCGTCCACCTCAACACCGGCTTCAACCCGACGGGCAACCCGCAACTGTCCGATCACGAGCCGGCCGTCGCGAGCTTCGACTTCCGCAGCCTCTCCGAAATCCTGATGGGCACGGCGGCGAACGATGCGATCGAGGGCTTTGGCGGCAATGACCGCCTGTTCGGCAATAACGGCAACGACTATCTCGACGGCGGTGTCGGCAGCGATATCACCACCGGCGGCGCCGGCGACGACGTTCACGTCATCGACAACGCCGGCGACCGGGTGATCGAGGCCGTGGGCGGCGGCAACGACCTCGTCTTCACCAGCCTGAGCTATGCTCTGGAGGGCTCCCAGGAGATCGAGGTCCTGGCCGCGCGCGACAACAGCCAGACCGTCGCCATGGCCCTGCTCGGCAACGAGTTCGCCAACACCGTGCTCGGCAATAATGGCGCCAACTTCCTCGACGGCGGCGCCGGCGCGGACGTTCTCGCCGGCTTCGGCGGCAACGACAATTACGCTGTCGACAATGCCGGCGACCAGGTGATCGAAGGCGCGGGAGGCGGCAATGACGCCGTGTTCAGCACGGTCAGCTACCAGCTGGCCGGCGGCAGCTCCGTCGAAATGCTGGCGGCCCGCGACAACAGCCAGACCACCAGCCTTGCCCTCGTCGGCAACGAGATCGCCAACACGATCCTCGGCAATAATGGTGGCAACTTCATCGACGGCGGCGCCGGCGCGGACATCCTCGCCGGCTTCGGCGGCAACGATGTCTATGCCGTGGACAATGCCGGCGACATCGTGGTCGAGGATGCCGGTGGCGGTACCGACACCGTCTATGCCTCGGCCAGCTTCGCGCTGAATCTGGGCACGTCGGTGGAGACATTGTCGGCGCGGGACAACAGCGCCACCACGGCGATCAACCTGGTCGGCAACGAGATCGCCAACATGCTGACGGGCAATAACGGCGCCAATTATCTGGACGGCGGCGCCGGCTCCGACGTGCTGGTCGGCTATGGCGGGGCGGACATGTTCGCCTTCACCACCGCTTTGGGCGTGAACAATGTCGATACCGTCGCCGACTTCGTCAACGGCACCGACAAGATCGGGCTCGACGATGCGATCTTCACCGGCCTCGGTGCCACGCTCAATGCCAATGCCTTCGTGATCGGGGCGACCGCCGCGGATGCGGATGACCGGATCATCTACAACAGCGCGACCGGCCAGCTTTATTATGATGCGGACGGGTCGGGGGCGGGCGCGGCGGTGCAGTTCGCCACGCTCGCGGGCGGCCTCAGCCTCACCGCCAGCGATTTCGTGATGATCTGAGCCGCCTCCGGCGAAAATCGTCGGGCCGGCACCGCCGCGCGGCGGTGCCGGCCCTTTGCTTGTTGATGCAGATTGGCTTCCGCGCGCCCCGATCTTCATTGGGATAACGGGGCCGGAACTTTTGTGCCCAGCCGCGGTTTGGGACCGCCGGTGGCACGAGAGACCGCCCGGTAATCGGCAGGGATAAATCCTTCGTCGGCTTGCGAGCTTTTGTTCGCGGGGCGTGCTTGGCTGCGCCTTTTCGCCTTCCGGGATTAAAAGCCGTTTCCCCGCCGTTTCACCGCCAGAAACATGCAGGGAGCATCAACCATGCGCGGACTTTCCAACGGCCGGACCTTCCTCAATTCCCGCTTCGACACTGTGGTCACCGACGTCGACAGCTTCACCCGCCTCGATATCCGGTCCGCCGCGAGCGGAACGGCGCGGATGGACGGCGCCGCGTCGCCGCTCCCCGAAAACATCCTGGGCATCACCCCTGACGAAGCCGGCGACGGCATAGGCCTTCTCCCCGGCAACCCGTTGCTCGTCGTCGACGCCGCCGTGCACAGGATCGGGACGGTCGGCACGATCGGGGACCAGGATTATTATGCGGTCAATCTGGTCGCCGGAACGACCTATGAAATCGGTGTGTTCGGCCATTATCCGGGCGGGCCGAGCCTCTTCCCGCTCTCGGACTCCTATGTCGAGCTGTACAATGCGTCCGGGCAGCTGCTCGGCTCGGCCGATGGCGGCGCGAGCACGGACCTTAACGTGGTCAATTCGGGCTTCGACGCGCTGCTGACCTTCACCGCGACCACCACCGGCACCTATTATGTGAACGCCCGCGCCTTCGACCAGGACGCGACCAACGGGACGGCGGGCGACTTCGTCGGCGATTACGAGGTGTTCGTGAACTCCGTCGATCCGAACGACCCGAACGTCTATCACCCCTATTACGAGGCCTCGAACCCGCTCTACGCGATCGACTGGGGCTCGCAGGTCAATCACGTCAACCAGACGGCGCGCAATCCCGATGGCAATGAGGGCACCCGCGAGACCGGCAACGCCCAGGGCACGCCGGTCTTCGGCAATCCGACCCTGATTTCCACCCTAGCGGCCGAGCAGGGCGTGACCATCACCGGCAAGAACGTCGTCACCATCTATTTCGCCAAGGCCGGCGACATCTTCACCTCGATCGAGGATCCGACCAGCCCCGGCCTCCCGCCCGCGACGATCACCGCCACCGGCGTCCAGGGGTTCGAGCATGATGCGGTGATGACCGCGCTCGGCGAATTCTCCAAGGTCGCCGACATCGTCTATCTCGAGGTGCAGGACCGCGCCCAGGCGGATTTCGTCTACACCTCCTACCAGGGCACTCCGGGGCCGGGCGTCTCGCTGCTCGGCTCGATGAGCCCGCCCGATGAGCCGGACGAGGGCCTCGCCCAGTTCAACTCGGGCGACGAGCGCTGGAACGCCGTAAATCTGGCGCAGGGCGGCTTCTCCTTCGTCACCCTGATCCACGAATTCGGCCATGGCCATGGTCTCGCCCATCCGCACGACAATGGCGGCCATTCGGGCGTCATGAACGGCGTCGAGAGCGACGGCCCGGTCGCCGATTACACGACCGGCGACTTCGACCTGAACCAGGGCGTCTTCACGATGATGTCCTATGAGGATGGCTGGCAGAGTTCGCCCTACGGCAATGCCGAGACCGATGTCGGCTATGGCTATCTGGGCGGCCTGATGGCCTTCGACATCGCCGCCATCCAGGACAAATATGGCGTCAACGAGGAGTGGGCGACCGGCAACGACACCTATATGATGAAGGACGAGAATGCCGCCGGGACCTATTTCTATTCGATCTGGGACGCGGGCGGCAACGACTCCATCGTCTATGGCGGCGCCCGCGACGCGACGATCGACCTGCGCGCGGCGAGCCTGCAATATGAAGCGGGCGGCGGCGGCTGGGTCTCCTTCGCCGACGGCATTTTCGGCGGCTTCACCATCGCCAATTCGGTGGTGATCGAGAATGCCTTTGGCGGCGCCGGGGACGATGTGATCACCGGCAATGCCGCCGCCAACTTCCTGGATGGCGGCGCGGGCGACGACACGATGGCGGGCGGCGCCAATGCCGATATCTACCTGGTCGACA
>Ga0268266_10000585_pt1 | contig 50418 bp, 46 predicted proteins | sample KBSS13metaG_FD_190356 | JGI IMG/M metagenome (GOLD analysis project Ga0268266, IMG submission 190356) | Switchgrass rhizosphere microbial communities from Kellogg Biological Station, Michigan, USA - KBS S1-3 metaG (SPAdes) (version 2) | ecosystem: Host-associated > Plants > Roots > Rhizosphere...
GGTGTCTTTGCTCACGCCGATGATCCGGCCCGGCATTTTGCGGGCGAATTCCGTCTTGGTCGACATGTACGCCGCGTGCGGCCCGCCGAATCCCATCGGCACGCCGAACCGCTGAGCGCTGCCCACCGCGATGTCCGCGCCCATTTCACCCGGCGGCACGATCAGCGTGAGCGCGAGGAGATCAGCCGCCATGACCACCAGCGCGCCGGCGGTCTTGGCTTTCTCGATGACGGCTTTGTAATCGACGATGCGTCCGTCGCTAGTCGGGTATTGCAGCAGCACGCCGCAGAAACCGCCGAGCGTTGCAGTCGACTCATCGCCCACCACGCACTCAATCCCCAGCGGCGTCGCACGACCTTTGACCACCGCGATAGACTGCGGATGACAATCCTGCGAGACAAAAAACTTCGGCTTCTTATGATCCCCGAGAGCAAAGCACATGCTCATCGCTTCCGCCGCCGCGGTGCCTTCGTCGAGCAGGCTCGCGTTCGCCAGCGGCAAGCCGGTCAAATCCGCGATCATCGTCTGAAAATTCAGCAGCGACTCCAGCCGCCCCTGCGAAATCTCCGGCTGGTACGGCGTGTACTGCGTGTACCAACCCGGGTTCTCCAGAATATTCCGCTGAATCACGGGCGGCACGATCGTGCCGTAGTAGCCTTGGCCGATGAGCGACCGGAAAACCTTGTTCTTGCTCGCGATCTGCTTCAGTTCCAGCAGCAGCTCGTGCTCGCCGCGCGGCTCGCCGATCTTGATCGGCTCCTTCACGCGAATGGCGGCCGGCACGGTCTGATCGACCAATTCGTCGAGCGAATCGCAGCCGATCGTCGCCAGCATCTGCTTGATGTCGTCGGCATTCGGCCCGATGTGCCGGCGGACGAACGTATCCGACGGGTTGAGCAGCGAACCGACGGGCGTGGAAGACGTTGTGATCGTGGATTGCGTCATGGTGTTTCAAAAAACGGTAGAGCGCTAGTGGCTTCGCGTTGCAACAGAGTCGGGCCGCGCCGCGGACACTGGATTGGCCGGCAATACCGCAAATCCCTGTTGCGATTCCTTCCGGCCCGCACGTCGGCCGATGAAGTACCCGAGCAGCACGCCGCCGCCGAACAGGATGGCGAAGATCACCAGCAGAACGAGAAGCAGCATCGGGGCTCGCGTTGCCATTAATGGCCTGTTTTCTTCAGGTACTCTTCAACCGGCAGCAGTTTATCCAGCTCGGCGGGGTTTTTCACTTTGATCTTCACCATCCAGCCGGCTTCAAACGGCTCGCGGTTCACCAGGCCCGGGTCGCCGGCGAGGTTGTCGTTGATCGCGGTCACCGTGCCGGTCACGCCGCTGTAGAGATCGCTGGTGGCCTTTACCGATTCGATCTCGCCGAAGCGCGCGTCGGCCGTGATTTCGTCGCCGATTTTAGGCAGTGCGACGTAGGTTACATCCGTCAGCTCGTCGGCCGCGGTTTGGGTGATGCCGATGGTGACGACGTCGCCGTCGAGCTTGTGCCATTCGTGACTGACGAGGTATTTGCGATCGCTGGGAGTGTCCATTTGTCTTCTCTCTGTAGGGTGAGCATTGCCCACCGCGACTGGGAATGGTGGGCAGTGCCCACCCTACACAGGTTTCTTATAGAACGGCAACTTCACGACCGTCGCCGGGTTGATTGTACCTTTAAGGTCCGCGCCCAGCGTTGTGCCCTCGGCCGTGAAGGCAGCGTCCACATACGCCATCGCGATGCTCTTCTGCACGGTCGGCCCGAACGTGCCGCTGGTCACTTCGCCGACGACGGCTCCGTCTTTGACGATCGGGGTGCCCTGCCGGGCGATTCGCCGGCCTTCGAGCACCAACCCCACTAGTTTTCGTTTGGGCCCGTCGGCGGCAATCTTCCGCAGCGCCTCCGCGCCGATGAAATCATGATCGAGATTCACCGCCCAGCCGAGGCCGGCGGAAATCGGGTCGATCGTCTCGTTCAATTCGTGTCCGTAGAGGGGCATGCCGGCTTCCAGCCGCAGCGTGTCGCGAGCACCCAAGCCGGCCATGCGGAGGGTGGCCCCTTCGCTGTCGCCCTTGCCGCCGAGCATTTTGATCGCCATGCCGGCCATCTTCGCGGGGATGACCAGCTCGATCCCGTCTTCGCCGGTGTAGCCGGAGCGGAAGACCGTGAACTTGATCATCATGAAGCTGCTGGTTTCAAAGTGATAGCGTTTGATCGATTTCAAATCGCCCGGCAGCACGCTGGCCAGCCGGTCGATCACCTTCGGGCCTTGGATGGCGACCATCGCCGTGCTCTCGGTGTTGTCGGCCATATCGACATCAAACCCGCCGGCCTTTCGCACCGCGGTGAAATGCGCCACCAGCTTGTCGCGATTGCTCGCGTTGCAGACCATCATCCAGTTTTTCTCATCGCGGCTGATGATCACGTCATCGAGAATGCCGCCCTGCTCGTTGCAGATCAGCGAGTACTTGCTCTGCCCGACGTACGTCTTGCTGATGTCGCGGACGGAGAGCTTGTTGAGGTACGCCGTTGCGTCTTTTCCCTTGAAGCTGAGCCGGCCCATGTGCGAGACGTCGAAGATCGAGCCGCTCTTGCGCGTCTGCTCGTGCTCATCGATGATGCCGCGGTAGAGGATGGGCATTTCCCACCCCGCAAAATCCACCATTTTGCCACCGGAAGAGACATGATAATCATAGAACGGCGTGCGTTTAGGCATCGTCTGCGCGACACTATCCGGACGGGTGGGGAGCGTCAAGAAATCAGCGGACGAACCGATGTTTTTGGGGCGTGAGTAATGCGGCGCGAAGCTCCGTCTCTGATAGACTTCAACGCTCACCCGGAGATCACCGTGCCCAAATCCGTTCTTGCCGTTATCAGCCTGCTGGGAAAAGACCAGAAAGGCGTCGTCGCGTCGTTCGCCACCTACATGGCCGACCGCGGGATCAACATTCAGGACATCGAGCAGCGCGTCGTGCGGGGGTTCTTTGTGATGGACATGCTGGTGGATCTGCAAGACCTGTCAGTCCCGCTGTCGGATCTAATCACCGGACTGCTTCAGCTCGGGCAGAAGATCGACATGGAGGTGAAAGTTCACCTGCACAACGAGCGCAAGCAGCCGCGGCTGGCGGTGCTCGTCAGCAAGGAGCCGCACTGCCTGCAGCATTTGATCGAAGACGCCAAGGCCGGTCGGCTGCGGGGGGAGATCGTCGTGGTGCTGTCGAACCACCCGGCGTTGCGGACGATGGCCGAAGACGCGGGACTGACGTTCCTCGATTTCCCGGCCGACGATTTGCCGTCGCACTTTGAGCAGATCAGCAGCGCGCTCTCGCAGCACCGCGTCGATTTAATCGTGCTCGCCCGTTACATGCGCATCCTGCCGGCCAGCATCGTGAAGGCATACCCCAACCGCATCATCAACATTCACCCCAGCCTGCTCCCCTACTTCCCCGGGGCGGCCCCGTACAAGCAGGCGTACGACTCGGGCGTGCGCGTGCACGGCTGCACGGCCCATTTCGTCACCGAGCAGCTCGACCAGGGCCCGGTCATTCTGCAGGACGTGTTTCACATCAACGTGGGCACCGACTCACTCGACGACGTGAAAAACAAGGGCCTCGACCTGGAATCGCAGGTGCTGAGCAAGGCCGTCCAGTTGTATCTCGACGAAGAGCTCGTCGTCGTTGACGGCCAGGTGATCTTTAAACCCGGCATCAGCAGGTTCCTGCGCAAGGCCTGACGGACGTCTGCTCGACAATCACCCCGACAAGCCCCACAATCATCGGTTCACGATGTTTCAAATGCCGAAAAACACGATGCACGTTCACCCGGATTTTCAGCCGTTGATCCGGGCGATCGGCCTCACGCCGGAGGGCATTTTCACGTCGACCAAGATCGTTCCATGGCGCGTGCTGCCCGATCGCGAAAACTGCACGCTCGACGTGGAGTTTGAGGGCAAGCCCCTTCGGCTGCACGTGAAGCGGTACAAGCCCCAGCGCGGCTACAAGTCGCCGGCCGAGATCGAGTTCATGGGGATGGCGGCGCTGGCGTACGAGAAAATCCCGTCGGCCCCGCTGATCTGCTGGGGCAAGATGATGGACGGCCGCAGCTTCGTGGTGCTGCAGCATCTGGAAGGTTACACGCCGTCAGACAAGCTGGTGGAGAACGGTTTTCCCTTCGACACGCTGCTGATGCCCACCGCCGACCTGGCCGCCAAGCTGCACATGCGCGGGCTACACCATCGCGATCTGTACCTGTGCCACTTTCTCGCCAAGACCGACGGGCCGGAGATCGATCTGCGGTTGATAGACGCCGCCCGGGTCGCGCGGCTCACCAGCATCTTCACACGTGGGCGATGGATCATTAAGGATCTGGCGCAACTTTGGTACAGCACTACCAAATTGCCCGTCACCGACGCCCAGCGCGACGCGTGGATCAAGCGCTACGCCGAGCAGCGAGGATTGCCCGGTTACGCCGGACTCAAGACCGCCATCCTGCGAAAAGTCGCCCGCATCGCCAGGCACGACAGCCATCTCAACCAATCGCAGCCGACACGAAACATCTCGATTCCGACCGAGACGGCTTCGAACGTAGACCAATAATCATTCGCCGCGGCGCAAATCGCCGCATATTCGATTCAGAATTGCCATTTGACGAAAATACGTCGTATGATTCGCTCACGCGAATTGAATTCGCTGCGATGGGGAGCAGCTTGTAGAGGGAATCGTTGAGAATCGCACTGGCCATTTTAAATGCCGATCCGCGACGCGGCGGTGCAGAACGGTACACCGTCGACCTGGCACGCGGGCTCACCCGGCGCGGCCACCAGGTGTCGATCGTGGCCACGAATTTCCCCGTGATGTTCAGCGACATCACCAGCGTCCACCTGCCGGCCAACGGCATGACGCGCACGGGGTTGTACAAGAATTTTCTCGACCTGTTCGATCACCACATCCATCTGGCGCCGTACGACATCGTTCACGCGATGCTGCCCTTCCGCCGGTGCGACGTGTATCACCCGCACGCGGGCCTGGCGATTGAAAAAATGAGCGCCGACCAAAACCGCGGGATTGTCCAGCGGACGGTCTCGATGCTCCTGAACCGAGTGAACCCGCGACGGCGCGCGTTTGCGAAAGTCGAACAGCGCCTGCTGGCCAGGCCTCGTACACATAGGCCGATCGTGTTGTGCCTTTCGGATTACGTGAAGCAGTCGGTCAAACAGTATTACCCGCTCGACGACGAGCATCTGGCCACGCTGTTTAACGCGGTGGACCTTCAGAAGTTCGATCCCGCCGCCCGCCCCACCGCGGGGCAGGAGCTGCGCGACAAGTACAAGCTGCCTGCGAACGCGACGGTCGCCGTGATGATCGCGCAGGATTTCGCCCGTAAGGGATTGGCCGAGGCGCTGCGGGCGATGGCCATCGCCGGCGCCGCCGGGAAGCACATCAAGCTCCTCATCGTCGGCAGCGGAGACGTCACGTTCTACCAGCGGGTGGCGATCCGCGCCGGCGTAGGCAGTCAAGTGATTTTCGCCGGCCACACCGACGACGTGTACGCCGCCTACAAAGCCGCCGACTTCTTCGTCCTCCCCACCAAGCACGACCCGTGCAGCCTGGTGGTGCTTGAGGCACTGGCCATGGGCGTGCCGGTCATCTCGACCAAACAAAACGGCGCCACCGAAATCATGGAGGGCGGCGTGCACGGCTACGTGCTGCCGAGCCATCGAGACATCCCCGCCCTCGCGCAGGCGATGCAAAACCTCACCGACCCGGCGACACGACAGTCCATGAGCGACGCGTGCCTCGCCCTGCGGCCCAGGCTTTCATTCGAGACGCATCTGGATGAGCTGCTCGCGATTTACGATCGCGCGCCCGGTCACTGGAGCTGATCCGCTGCGGCGCACCGTTCACACCCGCGTCGGTTTCTCGGCCGTCAGGTACGCGAATACGTCGGTCGAACTGGATCTCCCCGCTTCAATCGTCGGCCGCATGTATTGCTCGAAGGTCTTTCGCTCCGCCTCTGAAAACAACTTCGCGAGGATCTCCCGCGGGGCAGGGGCGAGCGGGTGCGGCGAGGTGTTGAGGTAGACCTCCCACTCGGTCGCCAGCGACGGCCGGGCGTCCATGTGGAGTTCCATGTGGATCTTCGAAAACCCAATCTCCTTCGCCATTTCAACCAGGTCTCGCTCGGTGAAGTTCGTCAGCGGATTCGCCAGCGTTGCGTCGACCGTCGACGGAAACTGTGCCGCCTGCAGGCGGTGTTTCAATCGCAGAAATTCGGCCTGCGGATCATACGGATTGGCGGCCATGAACTTTTGCAGCGCGATCAGTTGCAGCGACGTGTCTTGAAGAATCGGCTCGCCGATGGAGAGGCGTCCGCCGGGCTTGAGGACGCGGAAGATCTCGCAGAGGGCCGCGTGCTTGTTGGCGACAAAGGCCAGCGCCGCGCGCGAGACGACGACGTCGACGCTGGCGTCCCACAGCTCGTCCTGGTGTTCGGCGGTGCAGGTGTGGAAGCTGCATTGTGCGGCAATGCCGCGGTCGTCCGCAACGCGTTGCACGTGGCGGAGGATGGGAGCGGAGATGTCGGTGAAGATGGCGCGGAGCGACGGGCCGATGCGGTCGATCGCGCCAAGGCCGAGCAGTCCGTCGCCGGCGCCGAGATCGAGCAGCGTGATACCTTCGCACAAGCCGGCAGCATCGAGAATACGGTCGCGCATCTGCTCGAGATGATCTCGGAGGATACGGTGGTATGACGCGCTCCCGCCGTCGCGACTGAGCAGCCATCGCGACCACGCGTCGTCGGCGATTTGGGGTGAATCGACGTCGGCTGGCATCGCGTGAATGCTATTCAACTCGCATGACCTGACGATGACGGGAAGGCGCCGCGATTTTCCGCCAAAAACCCTCGCCGCGTGCGGCCAATGGGCTTTTTGCGTTTCGGCCGAAAATCGGCCAATTTTCGCATTTTTTGGCCGACTTTCCGGATCGGCGGCGGTATAGATTGAAGGGTTGCTCGGGGGCGTGCCCAGCTTGGCTGGGCACGGGACAAGAGACGATCGTGCCCAGCAGAGCTGGGCACGCCGCTGAGTGAATGACAAGGTTGTTCGCGATAGGCGAGCCGCCTCTGGTGCCTCCCTCCAAGGGATGGCACCAGAATGCTCTTTGACAAGTGAATAGCGGAAGTCAGGTGTCCAAAAAGTGTCACGTTTGCGCACCTTTGCGCACCTTTTGACACCTTTGCGCACCCGGTCAATTCAGGCCAACTGCTGGCCGGGCCGGGGGTTAGACCTTTGGTCGGAGATTTGAGGTGAATTTGTTCATGGTTTGCGTCGTGGCCCCGTCTCACAACCCCTTGGCGAGCATCCGCAGCACGGCGGCTTCGTCGTCGTCGAGGGCGTATTGCTTGGCGATTTTCAGCTCGGCCTTTGCGCGGCCCTTCAGGCGCTGGGCGAGATCGCCGTCGATGTACGCATCGAGCACGGCGGGATGGATGTAGCACTTGCGGCAGACGGCCTTGGTGTTGCCTAATCGCTCGGCGACTTTTTCGATCGCGGCGATCATGTTCCGCTTGATCGCGGTTTTGCTTCCTTCAGCTTCCATTTCTTTAAGCGCCTTGGCGGCAAGCACCGTGCCGGCCCAGGTGCGGAAATCTTTTGCGGTGAATTCCTTGCCTGCTATTTGCCGGAGGTAGTCGTTTACGTCCGTGGAGGTGATGTCCTTCACCTCGCCGGCGTCGTCGAGGTAGTTGAAGAGGTCCTGGTTGGGAAGTTCCTGGCATTTCTTCACGATAGAGGCCAGTCGCGCGTCGTGCAGGTCGATCTCGTGTTCAACGCCGCTCTTGCCGCGGAAGTTGAAGGTGATTTTCTTCGCCCGCACGGTGGCGTGGCGGTTGTGCATCGTTGTCAGGCCGTACGATTTGTTGGTCTTGGCGTACTCGTCGTTGCCGACGCGGATGAGGGTCTTCTCCATCATCTGCACGACGGCGGCCAGCACCTTTTCTCGCGGCAAGCCTTTCTTGCGAAGGTGTCGCGACGTGACCTGGCGGATCTTGGGCAAGGCGCGGGCGAAGTCGAGCACGTGATCGTACTTGTGATCGTCGCGGGCGACGCGCCAATCAGCATGGTACTTGTACTGCTTGCGGCCACGGGCATCACGACCGACGGCTTGGATGTGCCCACGCGGGCTGCGGCAGATCCACACGTCCTCCCACGCCGGCGGGATGGCGAGCTTGCGGATGCGATCGAGCGTGGCTGAGTCGTGAATCGCCTTGCCGGTGGCCGACTTGTAGACGAAGCCGGCGCCGTTGCGGTGTCGAGAAATGCCCGGCGATTCGTCGGAGACGTAAGTCAGCCGGGCGGATTTGATGGCGGTTTTGATTTCCGGCGGCGCGTCGTTCAGGGCAACCATGCACGACTTTAGGAGTGCTCGAAGCGGGAACTGACTCAGGGCTGCTCTGGAGGGAGGATCGGGGACGACGCTCGTGCCGCTGCTGATTGACGTTCAGCCCGATCGCGACGTAGCATTTGGGCCATGCTGGCAGACGGGGAATACGCACCGGTGGTCTATCGAACGCTCGCGCTGATCGGCGTGGCGATCGTGCTCTTCCTGGCGGTCACAGCCATTCGCAAGTGGCTGAAGGACGACACCTCACCGACGGCCGGCGTGGGGTTTTCACTCTCTGATCTCCGGCAACTCGTTCGCGAGGGTAAAATGACTCACGAAGAGTTCGAGAAGGCCAAAGCAATCATCCTGGCCGCAGCCCATAAACCGGCGCCGGAAAAGAAATCGACAGACGATCCACAGTTGTGACAGAGTTATGAGTCGCCGGCCGATAAGAACGTTGATTAGTTCTTGAAAATAAGGCCGAAAAATAGCGTTTTCTTTTTAACCGCGAGTATGGTTAAGATGGCCGACGCACATGGTTCGACGCATGGAGGCGGTGGCTGATTCGATGGGAATTGGCGGTCAAGTCCCTCCCCGTCGATACACGATAGTACAGGGCTGGCTCGCTTTTTTTGATGACCTCAAAACGCGGCGAGGAACCAGTACATAACAATCGATCGGACTGCGGCTTATCGGCCGCGACCGGTTTTGAGGAAGGCGAATCCACGATGGCAAACACGACTCGTCCCGGCGGTGGCAACGGCGGCAATCAGCAGCCCCCTTCGGGTGGCGCTGGTGGAGGCGCGGCCGGTGGAGCCGGGGGCGGCGGCGCGGGAACTCCCCCGCCGGGCGGATTTCGTGGTCGTCGTATCACCACCTGCAGCTTCTGCGGGAAGAGCAGCCGCGACGTAGGACCGATGGTCGAAGGGCCTTCGGATGTTTACATCTGCGCGAACTGCGTGGATCTCGCTCACAACATCATCCGGCAAGAAAAACGCAAGATGACGTCGGCCGGGCCGCTGTTCAGCAGCATCCCGACGCCGCGCCAGATCAAGGAATATCTCGACCAGTACGTGGTCGGCCAGAACTACGCGAAGAAGGCGTTGTCGGTTGCGGTTCACAATCACTACAAGCGACTGAGCACGCAGGAAGCGACGGCCCCGGAAGGCGCTGCTCCCGCGAACGATGTTGAAATCGACAAGAGCAACGTGCTGCTGATCGGCCCGACCGGTAGCGGCAAGACGCTGCTCGCTAAGACGCTCGCCCGCATCCTGAACGTGCCGTTCGCCATCGGCGACGCGACCACGCTCACCGAGGCCGGCTACGTCGGCGAAGACGTTGAAAACATCCTGCTCAAGCTGCTGCAGAACGCCGACTACGATCTGGAGTCCGCCCAGCGCGGCATCGTGTACGTCGACGAAATCGACAAGATCGGCAAGACGCAGAACAACGTCAGCATCACCCGCGACGTGAGCGGCGAAGGCGTGCAGCAGGCGCTGCTCAAGATGCTTGAAGGCACGATCGCCAACATCCCGCCGCAGGGTGGGCGTAAGCATCCGGAACAGCAGTACATTCAGATGGACACGACGCAGATCCTGTTCATCGCCGGCGGAACGTTCGTCGGGCTGGAAGACATCATCCGCAAGCGTTTAGGCAAGCGCATGATCGGCTTCGGCAGCGAGAACACGCCGATCGAGTCGACCCGCGAACGCTCTGACGTGCTGGCCCAAGTGCAGCCGGAAGATCTCGTCGCGTTCGGCATGATCCCCGAATTCGTCGGCCGCCTGCCGCTGTGTGCGACGCTCGAGCCGCTCGACGTGCCGACGCTGGTGAACATTCTCACCGAGCCGAAGAACGCGATCGTGAAGCAGTACAAGAAGATGTTCCGCCTGGAAGGCAGCGAAGTGGAGTTCACAACCGGCGCGTTGGAACTGATCGCCGAGCGAGCCTTGAAGCGCGACACCGGTGCCCGAGCCCTTCGCGCTGTCTGCGAAGAGATCATGCTAGACCTGATGTACAAGCTGCCGGATCATGGCCAAGGCGGCAAGTACACGATCACCGAAGACATCGTGGAAGGTCGCCAGAACCTCTTCGAACTGAAGCCCGAACGCCGCAAGGAATCGGCGTAAGCGAGCGAATCTAACATTCAACCATACCAAGGCCCGGGCGATGCAAATCGCGCGGGCTTTTTTCTAGTCCTGTTGGAAACCTTCGTTCAAGATAAGCGTCTGTATGCTGTATCGCATGCGGTTCATTCTCCCCCTGCTCCTACTCTGCTCGATCGCTCGCGCCGGCGATGGATATCAGCGATTCGTCTGCATCGACGATCCCAGGCTCACCGTGACATTGCTAACCAAGCTCATCGCATCGCCGGCGGATGAAGAGTATGTGGGATGGGAATTCGACAACCACACGAAGCAGCCGCTCACAGTGTCGAACGCGCACTACCGTCTCGACCAGGTTGTGAAGTCTGATCGCGCGACCGGCAAGGCAATCTCCAAGGGTAGCATGGCCTCAGGAGGCTCGTACGATCTGTTCCGCCGCGACGGCGACCCGGTTCCGCCCGGCCCGTACGACGACATTCCACCCGGCGTGTCGAGGCATATGAATTATGCCAGCGTGTACAGCCTTACGATCACCGGCTTCCCCAGGCAAGGCGCATGGACACTGGCCGGGCAGGCGCATATTCAGATCACGCTGGCGGACAAGACGAACCTCGCCACGCCGCAGGACGGCGTCCCATTCCACTTCGATCTGCTCGCCGCCGACGACATCGCCGTCGCCGCGATGAGCACGCAGCTCAAACGCCGTCTCGCATCGCCTACCGATCCGTTCGGCGACGCCTACGCATTATCCACGCTGTTCGAAGTCGATGCGGTCGCAACGAGCGTCGATATCACAACACTGCTGGCCGGCCTGAAGCGGGCGCACTTTGTCAGCAGCGGCGCGATCGTGAAATACATCGATCGCGTTCACTTCACTGACGAGCAGACGATTGCGTTCTGGATCGACGCCGTGAACCGCGACGACTACAACCTGCTGCGCGAGATCGAGCCAGCTACCAAGGTGCGGAGCGAGAAGTTGATCGAGCCACTGGTCGCCTGTATCGAGCGATGGGAACACAGTGCGGGCTACTTCGCCTTGCGCATCCTGCACCGTCAGCGCGACCTCATGCCTGATCGTGCAGCGGTCGCAAAACGCGTAGGGCCGCTGGTTCTCAAACAGTCACCCTGGCTGGAGCGCGGCGAAACCGACTTCGAGAAGCACATCGTCTGGCAGGAACAGATGGACAATCTCGCCCTCACCGGCGACCCGGCCATGACGAAATACTTTTTGCCGTACCTCGATTGCACCGACGTGGTGATCAACGCTCGTCAGATTTCTTTGATGAACAGCGGTGTTTCCACACGCGCTTGCGACTATGCCTATAACGAACTGCTGGTGCTGCTTGATCGCCCGAGTGAGCCGTTGACAATGTTTACCGATCGAACCGATCCGGCCAAAGAATACGCCCGGCGAGACGCGCTCATTGAAAAGCTCAAAGCCGACCTATCCGCTCACCATTAGAAATCATCGTCAGGCGCTTTTGATCTTACTGCACCCTGCAAGACTTCAAACGCGTGGCCATCAGGCACTGCGTTTCTTCGTCCACGCACCAGCACGGTTCCGGCAAGATAATCCGCGAGCGATCGCCCGCCGTTGAGGGCGAGCACAATGCCAACCACGTTCAGAACCAAACTTACGACCATCGCCGGGAAGAGAATGCCAAACACGCCGTCGGAGAAGTGCCATAAGCGAGCCCCACGGGCGGCCATCAGGAAGCCCGTTGTGGACGCGACCAGCAGCCATAACCGGCGGACCGCCATCCGCCCAACCACCTGTCCCACCGAGGGCTCCGAGAAATCTGCCCGGGCCACGCGCAGCTTCATCGACAGCATGCCCGGTGATGCACTAAACACCGCTTCGATCACGCACGGCACGAGCATCCACGTTGCGATCGCAGCGTAGCCGATCCAGTCTGCGATTTGCGATTGGCCGAGAATCACCGCCAACACCAACTGTCCCGCAACCACCAGCACCACGTCGATCACACTGGCCATGATGCGCTGAAACCCCTCGTCGATCGGCACCACTGAAGGCCGAACAACGACACCCTTCATCGCATCCGCTAGTTCACGCAGATCATCCATGCGGCCTAGCCCTTTTCGCTCGGCGTCACGACATTAAACCCAGCGTCCTTCGACGTCTTCAGATCGAGTTCGCGGATCACGGCCGTGCCCGCCCAGCGGTCGTAGAGCGCCAGCTTGCTTGTCGTGCCGCACCACGTGAAAGCGATGAACACCAGCAGAAACACGATGACCACCGCCAGGTTGCCAAAGGTAACGATCGGCTGCGCGGCCCGGGGAAGGTATCCAAAGTCGATCGCCAACGACACGCTGCTCACCGCAGCCGCCAGCAATTCAGGGGATCGCCGGACACGCCAACGCTTGGCCCGCTGCGTGAGCGTCGACGGCGTGAAGTTCTGCTTTGCGATTCGCGTTCCCGTCAGCATTCGTCCCGGCGTGCCCGCGTAAAATACTTCAAGCGTGGTGTACAGCAGCCACGAGTAAACCAGGAATGAGGAAAAAACCGCAACGGCACGAAAGGCGGGCATGCGCAGCGATCGCTCCATCGCCCGCTCAACGCCGAATCCGAAAAAGATGACGGTGAACAGGATGGTCAGCGCGAACCAGATCACGCCGTCGAGCATTCCTGCGCCGATGCGCACGTCGATATCGGCCCGCTTGAACGTCTGTTCCTGCGGAACTGCTTCGCGGGCGGCGAACTCCAGTTCGGCCAATTCATCGACAGGTTGAACCGCTCGCGGAAGCGTTGGATCGACAACCGCATCTTCGGCCAGAGTGTTGTCTTCGACGGGCTCAACCGCCGCCGCATCAGATTCTTTGTCAGAATCGCCGGCGTCGCCCGGCAAATCGTCGACGATTTCCAGCGACTCCGGGTCGGATTCTTCGGCGGGCGGCGTGATTTCGTCCTCGTTCCCCACATCCACATCATATCCGATCCGGCTTTTCTTTATTCACCCGCGGCGGGTTGTTACACTCGCCGGTCGCTCATGGCCTACACCGTTCTAGCCCGACGCTACCGCTCGACGACCTTCGATGAGGTCATCGGCCAGGAGCACATCTCGCAAACGCTCAAGAAAGCGATCTCGTCGGGCCGAATCGCCCACGCGTTCCTCTTCTGCGGCACGCGCGGGACAGGCAAAACCTCCACCGCCCGCATCTTGGCCAAGTGCCTGAACTGCACCAGCGATGACAAGCCGGTCGCCGAGCCGTGCAACAAGTGCAATTCGTGCCTGTCGATCGCCCGCGGCGAAGACATGTCGGTCATCGAAATCGACGCCGCCAGCAACACAGGTGTGGACAACATCCGCGAAGTAATCGAAGGCGCGTACAACTCCCCACCCGGCCGGTTCAAGATCTACATCATCGACGAAGTGCACATGCTCTCGAAGAGCGCGTTCAACGCCCTGCTCAAGACGCTGGAAGAGCCGCCGGCCCACGTGAAGTTCATCCTCGCGACGACCGAGCCGGAGAAGGTGCTGCCAACGATTCTCTCGCGCTGCCAGCGGTACGATTTTAGAAATATCCCCACGCGCGAGATCGCCGAGCACCTGAAAGACATCTGCAAGAAGGAAAAGATCAAAGCTGACGAAGACGCCCTGCTCCTGGTCGCCAAGGCCGGCGCCGGATCGATGCGCGACTCGCTCTCGCTGCTCGATCGCCTGCTGAGCCTCGGCGAAAAAGACCTGAACGTCGGCATGATCGAGCAGTTGCTCGGCCTGCCCAAGACGCAGTTGCTATTCGATCTCGCCGACGCCATCGGGCAAGGCGACGTCGCCGCCACGCTACAACGGGCCAACGGCATGATCAGCGGCGGCCTGTCGGTCGATTCGCTCATCGCCGCGCTGGTCGATCATCTCCGCAACCTGCTAATCCTTCGCACCTGCGGCGCAAGCTCCAACCTCGTCGAAGTGCCGGGCCTGCCGCTGAAGGATCTGGTCGCACAAGCGGAGAAGTTTGACGCAATGATCCTCTCGCAGGACATCGCGATTCTGGAAGAACTCCGCCGCCAGGTCCGCGTCAGTCAGGCGGGCCGAGCCCTAGTCGACGCAACCCTCGCGCGGCTGGCGATGGCGGAACAGTTCGCCTCGATTACCGACCTGCTCAGCGGCGGTTCGGCGCCCGCCGCTCAAAAAAAAAAGCTTGAGCTAACCCCGCGCGTCGCTCCGCCACCGCCTCTACCGACTCCCGAGCCTGAAATTCTCGAAGTACCTGCACCCGTGGCGACGGCCGATGAAGAGGTCGACTCGCTACCGGCCGTCGGCAAGGTTCACGAGGGTCCGAAGCGGTCGATGTTCGCTGCGTTCAAAGCCAGCACCGCGCCGCCGCGACCGGTTGAGGCGCCGTCGAACGTTGAGCATGTAGCCGCCGGCGAATTCAGCGAGAAATGGTCAGCGGTTCTGTCGGGCCTGAAGGACAGCTCGCCCGGTGTGCACGGCATCCTCTCGCAGGGGCGGCTCATCGGCGTGGAAGACAACTGCGCCGTCATTGAAGTGAACCCGCAAGTCGAATCGCTCATCCGCAGCTTCGACCGCAACGGCAAAAAGGAAATGATCCGCGGCAAGATCGCCGAAACATTCGGCGCCGGCGTGGGCGTGAAGTTTCGCATCAGCGAAGGGGCCGACACGTTCGCGCCGCCTACGCGGCCCTCGCCGTCGGGCGCGCCGACGAGTGGGTCGCCGAATGCAGACAGCGGTTCCGCGGCGCCCGCGCGAAGCCCGCAGAATTTCGGTCGTCCTCAGCCGGAGGCCGCCCCGCAGGCGCCGCCGCCGGCACGAATTACGCCGGAGCAGATCGAAGCCGCAAAGCAGGATCCGCTGGTGCGGGCCGTGCTCGAACAGTTTGGGGGAACCATCGTGAAAGTGGAGTCGTAAATGTTGGACGCGTTCAAAAACCTGGGCAACCTCGGCGAGATGATGAAAAAAGCCCAGGAAATGCAGGGTAAAATGCAGCAGATGCAGGATGAGTTGAGCCGCCGCCAGATCACCGCCGAAGCCGCGGGCGGTATGGTATCGGCCACCGTCGACGGCAAGCTGCAGCTGATCAAGCTGAAAATCGACTCGGCGAAAGTAGATCTGAACGACATCACGTATCTCGAAGACGTCATCGTCGCAGCGGTAAGCGCCGCACAGGCCAAAGCCGCCGACGTGATCAAATCGGAGATGAGCAAGATCAGCGGCGACATGGGCATTCCGCCCGGGATGCTGCCGTAGAGACTGCACAGTTGCTTCCGCATTTTGGAGAGCCCATGACGCTGCCGCGTTGGCGAGGCTTTAACTTGCTCGAGTTGTACCGGCACGACCGGGAGTTCGGCGCATTCCGCGAGAGAGATTTTGATCTCATCGCCGAGTGGGGGTTTGATTTTGTCCGCCTGCCGATGAGCTATCGCTGTTGGTCGACCGCTGAACACCCGCGTGAGATCGACGAGACAATCATCGCTCACATCGACCGTGCGATCGAGCTCGGCCGCGCACGCGGCATCCATGTGAACGTGAATCTGCATCGCGCGCCCGGCTACTGTGTGAACGCGCCGGAGGAGCCGCGCGATCTGTGGATAGACCCGGCCGCGCTGGAGGACTTCACGTGGCTGTGGGGCTGGTTCGCGCGGCGGTATCGCGGGATCAGCTCGGCCGAGGTGAGTTTCGATCTACTCAACGAACCGCCGAATTCTCCTGCCGAACCGTACGTAAAAGTGGTGACGGCGGCGGTTGCAGCAATTCGCGCGGAAGACCCTGAACGCTTGATCGTGGCCGACGGTTTGAAATGGGGAAAGTTGCCGGTACCGGAGTTGGTGCCGCTCGGAATCGCACAGTCCGGCCGCGGGTACGAGCCCGGCGGTGTCAGCCACTGGAAGGCGCCGTGGGTCAAGAGCTCCCTCGCATGGCCGTGCCCCACCTGGCCGCTGGTCACTGCGGACAAAACGTGGGACCGCGTCGCACTGTTCGAGCACTACGAGCCGTGGCGACAGCTCGCGGCATCCGGCGTCGGCGTGCACATGGGCGAGTTCGGCGCCTACCACACTGCGCCGCACGACGTCACCCTCGCGTGGCTGACCGACCTGCTCGCCGTCTGGAAGCAGGAAAACTGGGGGTGGGGCCTGTGGAACTTGCGCGGCGCCTTCGGCGTGCTCGACTCCGCGCGCACCGACGTCGCCTACGAGTCGCTCGGCGAGCATCAGCTTGATCGCAAAATGCTAGAACTGCTGCGGGCAAACTGAGTCAGCCCCGCTCGCGAAACGCCGCCGGAGAGACCCCCACCCGTTGCTTGAATTGTTTGCTGAACGTGAACGGGTCGGCGTAGCCGAGCGCATACGCGATTTCCTTGTTGCTCAGCCGGTGCTGCGTGATCATCACTTGTGCCTGCTCGATCCGACGACGGATGCGGTACTCGCCGGGACTTTGGCCGGTCCGCTGGCGGAAGATTTTTCGGAACCGCTCGTAGCTCACATCCATGCCGGCGGCCATTTCGGCGACGTCGAGCTTCTCGTGCAGATTCCGGCCGAGTTCTGAGCAGGCTTGTTCGATCATCGCCGTCTGCGGATCGACCGTGGCTCGGCGGCGGTCGGCGAGGTGAATCACCACGAGCAGTTCATGCGCGGCCACCAGCGTGCGCGGAAGATCGCGGTCGGGCGTATCGCGAAGATCCGAGCGCAGGCGGTCGAACCGTTCGAGGATGGCGCGATCCAGTCCCGGCCGAAGCAGCGGTAAGCTTTCGTTGATCGAGCCGAGGTCGATGAGCGTTTGTCCAAATCGGCCGTCGAGCGTGAGCCATGCTTCGGTCCATTTGCCGTCGGGCGTTTGAACGACCGAGTGCCTTCGACCGGCCGGCATCTGGATCGCGCAGCCGGCGTCGACTTCGTACCGCACGCCGTTCCAATCGGTGAACACGCCGGTGCCTGCAAGGACGTACACGAGTGCGTAAGCCGTTGAGACGCGATCGACGTATTCGCCGCGCGACGTCGGTTTGGTGGCGATCGCACAGCTCACCACCGGCGATCCGGACCGATAAGCGTTGCCGAGCTCAATTCCCTTGAGAACACCCTGCTTCATATGCCCAAATATGACATGCCGCCGCCCATTTAGGCAATGGTAATGCCTGATTTTGAGTTTTACCGTATGCTTTCCCAAACCAAACACGACAACCGGAGAACCGTTTCATGAACACGATCAACTGGGGCATCATCGGCTGCGGGTCCATCGCCAAGGCGTTTGCGACCGGCCTGAAGAACGCGCGCACCGGCAAGCTGTACGCGGCCGCGTCGCGCGACCTGGCCAAGGCGGAGAAGTTTTCCGCTGAGAACGGCGCGAGCAAGTCGTATGGCAGTTACGAGGCGTTGCTCGCGGACAAAGATGTGCACGCCGTGTACGTCGCCACGCCGCATCCGCACCATGCGGAGTGGGCCATCAAGGCGGCTCGCGCGAAGAAGCACGTGCTGGTGGAGAAGCCGTTCGCGGTCAACCATGCCGAGGCGATGGCGATGTTTGAAGCTGCGCTCGCCAACGACGTGCTGATGGCAGAGGCGTTCATGTACCGCTGTCATCCGCAGACAGCCAAGCTCGTTGAACTGCTGAACGCCAAAGCGATCGGCGACGTGCGGATCATCCAGGCCACGTTCAGCTTCCATGCGGGCTTCAACGCCGAGAGCCGGCTGTTCAAGAACGAGTCGGCCGGCGGCGGGATCATGGACGTTGGGTGCTACACCACCAACGTCTCGCGACTCATCGCCGGCGCGGCGCTCGGCAGGCCGTTTGCCGATCCGATCGACGTGAAAGGCTCCGGCCATCTCGGCGAAACCGGCGTGGACGAGTGGGCCGTCGGCACGCTGAAATTTGAGGGAGACATCCTCGCAACCATCGCCACCGGAATCGCTGTGAACCAGGAAAACGTGGTGCGGATCTTCGGCAGCGCCGGAAAAATCTACCTGCCCGCTCCGTGGATGATGAACCGCGGCGGGATCGACACCGGAAAAATCATCGTCACCCGCAACGGCCAAAAGGAGCCGGAAGAAATCGTCGTCGAGGCGACCAATTCCAGCTTCGGTTTGGAAGCGGATTTCTTCGGCGACGCGGTGTTCGCGGGCAAGCGTCAACCTGCCGCGCCGGCCGTTACGCCGGATGACACGCTCGGCAACATGAAGACACTCGATCGCTGGCGCGAACAGGTCGGGCTGCTCTACAAGATCGAAGAGCCCAAGGCCGTCACACAAACCGTCAGCCGCTCGCCGCTCACGGTGCGCAGCGACAACAACATGGCGTACGGCAAGTTCCCCCACTCCGACAAGAAGGTTTCTCGCCTGGTCATGGGCTGTGACAACCAGGTGCTCATGTCGCACTCGGCGATCATGTTCGACGACTTCTTCGAGCGCGGCGGCAACTCGTTCGACACGGCCCACCTGTACGGCGGGGGCAAGATGGAACGCCTGCTCGGCCAGTGGATCGTCAACCGCGGCGTACGCGATCAGGTGAGCATCATCGCCAAAGGCTGCCATACGCCGTGGTGCACGCCGAAGTACCTCACTCAGCAACTGCTCGAATCGCTCGAGCGGCTGCAGACTGATCATGCCGAGCTTTACTGCATGCACCGCGACAACCTCGACGTACCCGTCGGCGAATTCGTCGACGTGCTGAACGAGCACGTAAACGCCGGCCGCATCAAATCGTTCGGCGGCAGTAACTGGACAATCGAGCGCATCAACGAGGCGAACGCGTACGCCAAGTCGAAAGGGCTGCAGGGCTTTTCGGTCCTCAGCAACAACTTCAGCCTTGCGCGAATGGTCAACCCCGTCTGGGGCGGATGCATCTCGGCGAGCGATCCGGAATCGCGCGCATGGCTGACAAAAACGCAGACGCCGGAAATCGCGTGGTCGAGTCAGGCCCGCGGGTTCTTCACCGAACGGTCCGCGCCCGACAAGCTCACCGACAAGGAACTCGTCAACTCCTGGTACAGCGACGACAACTTCCAGCGCAAGGCCCGCGTGTACGAGTTGGCCAAGAAGCTGAACGTGCAGCCGATCTCGATCGCGCTGGCGTACGTGCTGCATCAGCCGTTCCCTACGTTCGCGCTCATCGGTCCCCGCTCGCTCGCCGAAACGCGAACGAGCATGGAAGGGCTGAGCGTCAAACTCTCACCTGATCAGGTGAAGTGGTTGAACCTGGAAGCCTAGCGCCAGGACTGCTATTCACTTGTCAAAGAACAACGTACGGAGCCGGGCAGGTTCAACCCACGTTGAACCCGCCCGTACAAGCTGCTCCGTACGACTACGTCTATTCAATTATCAAAGGATAAAAATGAGTGTTGGCGCGGCCCGCATTACGCGGGCCACGCCAGTCTTGGGGAGTGAATGTTCACTCCCCGTCACCCATAAGCTGTTGAAGGCGCGCCGTTAACTCATGGTCGGGCGCCACATGTTCGAGCGTACTGCAATAACTTTCGGCCGCTTTGCGGTCGCCCTTTAGCAAGTGGTACTCACCAACGACTGCCGCGAACGCCGCGAACTCGCTGATGTGGTACTTTGTGCGGTGTGGGTAGAGCAGCTTCAGATCAAAGTGGTTGTCGAAGATCCGAGGGACCGCTTCAAATTTTCCGGCCAGCAGGCAGAGCTGGGCGTACTGCACTCTGGCGAACAGGTATTCCGGTGACTGCTGATAGTTCTTTTCAACCATCAAGAACGCGTCCTTCATCCGCCCCTGCCGGCTGTAGGCAGCGGCGAGGAGGTTGTTCAGGACGGCGACATCCGGGTGACGCTCGGCCAGCATCTCCAGCCTAGCGACTGCGGCCGGGGTGGCGAGCTGGGCCAGTTCGACCAAGTCCTGATATTGGCTGGCGATCTCAGCCGGCATCGGCTGGGACGATTCCGCCACCGGTTTATGGGTGACTTCATACGCCCGCATCGTGCTGGTTCGGATTTTCGGGCCCCCCGTCGCAAACACTGGCGAACCCTCCGAGCGCCAGTGCTTGTCGACGACCGCATGGTAGTGATCAGCTTTTACGTGCTTGTTCTGCATCTCTTTGTCATTCCTATCGTTAGCGCGTTTTTTCTGACTCTGCCTTCCCATTCGGATCCTTCCAAAAGCCCTCGGCAGCGGCCGTGCTGCCGAACTCCCGACGACCGGTCTCGGGCTTTGCAATATGGTTAGTGTTGACTATTGTGCAAGGTTAAAAACCCCCTTTGGAAAAATAAAAATCGATCGCGAAAAACAATCGCGGTTTAGGCGCCAAAATCCGCGATTTTTACGAGCACTGCGTTCCAACCCGACACACTTGCGTTCGCGGCTACGACAAAATTGGGTTCGTTTGTTCATTCTTTTTCAAACTCCCTTGCACGGTTCTGAATCACGCTCACAATCGTTCCCATGTCCGAATTGGGTTCGTTTGTTCAAACGCTTGCTGTGATCAACGACGGGATGCAGCAATCCCTGCACGTCGGCGCCCAGATATTCATCTCCCAAGCCGGGCAAACCCTGCTCGATACCGCCGTCGGGCTCGCCCGGCCCGGGGTGCCGATGACCTCCGACACGCTCATGATGTGGATGAGCAGCACTAAGCCGGTGACCGCCGTCGCGATCGCCAAGCTCTGGCAGGCCGGGAAGTTACGGCTGGATGACCCGATCGCCACACACCTCCCTGAATTCGCCGCTCACGGCAAGGGCTCGATCACGATCCGTCACGCCCTGACGCACACCGGCGGGTTCCGGGGGATCGCCAGCCGGTACGACTCGGTGCCGTGGGCTCAGGCGATCGCCGCCCTGTGTGACGCTCGTCCCGAGCCGAACTGGGTTCCCGGCAAAAAGGCCGGGTATCACATCGCCAGCAGTTGGTACGTCCTGGCTGAAATCGTCCAACGGCTGAGCGGCGTGCCGTTTTCGGATTACGTTCGCGATCAGATTTTCCTTCCGCTCGGGATGCGTGATTCGTGGATCGGGATGCCGGAAGCGACTTACTCTGGCTATGGCGATCGGATCGGGCTGATTTACCAGACGGAAGGCGGGAAATCCGAGCCGCATGCGGGGTTGAACGCTCTCGTAGCGACTGTGAATCCGCGACCTGCTGCAAATGGTCGGGGACCGATTCGGGAGCTCGGTCGCTTCTATCAGGCGCTGCTCGACGGGCTGAAGTCCGTGGTCAGCGGAGCTGACCACGCCGGCGAGGTCGGGCTTACGTCTCAAACGATTGAGGCGATGGTCGCCCGACATCGCACCGGTCTTCGCGACCTCACCTTCCAGCTCACGCTCGACTGGGCGCTCGGGTTCATCCCCAACACGCAAAACGACGACATGCAGCGATTCGGTTACGGCTTCGGCCCACACGCATCTCCGCGCGCGTTCGGGCACGGCGGGAACCAATCGAGCCTCGGAATGGCCGACCCGGAACACGACCTGGTCGTCGCTGTCGTCTTCAACGGCCTGCCCGGCGAAGCCGCCCACGCCGGCCGCATGCGATCGCTGATGACGGCGATTTACGAAGACCTGTCGCTGACTTGAACCCACTTGGCGCCGCTGAATCTGCTCACTGACCCTGTTTTCTTTGCTTTCCCGTCACGTCAAACCTTTAACGTAGGGCGGGCCGAGGGTTAGGCCGTTTCGCGCGGGGGTACGAAGGTGCGCCAAGGTGCGATTAGGTACGTTTAGGTACACAATTCGACACTTTTCGCGCAAGTCGTCGTTTTGCTATTCACTTGTCAAAGAGCATTTTCGGCCCCTCTCCCCGGAGGAAGACGAACCAGAAAGTCGCTCCGCTTTCGCAAAAGCAACCGTGTAATCTATACCGCCGCCGATCGCGAAAGTCGGCCAAAAAAAATGCTGAAAATCGGCCGATTTTCGGCCATTTCCGCAAACCTTGGCCGGGCCACGACTTGGGCCGGCGAGGTGACGTTCACGCAACTCTACACCCAACAAAAAAAACCACGGGCACTTCGTTGGAGAGCGAAGCGCCCGTGGCGGTCAGGTGAAACGTATGCGCGCGGGCAAAGACACCCGAACGATTCAATGCATCAAAACACTCACGGCCCGATGGCCACGCTGCCGGTTTCGCCGGTGCGAATCCGGTAAACCTCCTCCAGGCTGACGACGAAAATCTTCCCGTCGCCGATCTTGGGCGTGTCGCTCTTGGCGGCCGTCAAGATCGCGTCGATGGCGGGCTTTACGTAGTTCTCGTTGACGGCGACTTCGATCTTAATCTTCGGAAGAAGACGGATCGGAATCTTTCCCCCGCGGAACTGCTCGGAGTAGCCCTTCTGGCTGCCGCACCCGTGCACGTTGGAGACGGTCATCAGGTGAATTTCCTTGGCGTCCAGAGCGTTCTGGACGGCCTCCAGCTTTTCAGGCCGGACAATGGCGATAATCAGTTTCATATCTCAATCCCTGTAAAGAGTTTGACCGGTGGGACGGGACTGTCCGTCCCACCGATCAAACGTTTCTGTCTGCATAACCCGTCAATTAGTGAGCCATGACGGAGGACGTGTGAAGCGCCGAACCAGCGTTGACCAGTTCCGCCGGCATGCCCGAAGGAGCAGCCGAGGGAGAGAGCACGTACTCGGGGTAAGCCGAGATGCCGTGTTCGTGCAGGTCGAGGCCTTCGATTTCGCCTTCCTTGCTGACGCGGAGCAGGCCCATGATGTTCAGCACGCCGAACACCGCCATGGCGACTGCGAAGGTCGCGATGACGATGATGCCGTTGCCGATGACCTGAGCTTTGAGGACGGTGATGCCGCCGCCATAGAACAACCCTGTCAGAGCGGGAGTCGCTTCGGTAATAGCGGTCGGACCCGTCGAGCCGGTCGAATTGAACTGACCGGAAGCGAACAGACCGAGCGACCACGTGCCCCAGATGCCGCACACGCCGTGCACGGGCCAGGCGCCGATGGGATCATCGATGCGGAGGAATTCGAGCACATCAGCGGCGACGATCACGATCACGCCGGCGATGCCGCCGAGCGCCACAGCGCCCGTCGGGCTGACCCAGTAGCAGGGGCAGGTGATCGCCACGAGGCCGGCCAGGAAGCCGTTCGTGATCGCGCCCGCGTCCCACTTACCGGTCCGCATGTAGACGAAGAAGATCGAAGTCATACCGGCAGCACAGGCAGCCAGCGTGGTGTTGGCGGCAACGCGGCCGCAGCCTTCCAGGTCCATCGCGGACAGCGTGCTGCCCGGGTTGAAGCCGTACCAGCCGAACCACAGGATGAAGCCGCCGATCACGCCCATGACCAAGTCGTGCGGGAGCATCGGGCCGCCGCCGTCTTTCTTGAACTTACGACCAAGCCTGGGCCCAAGGACGATGCCACCGGCGAGGGCGATCCAGCCGCCGATGGAGTGAACCACCGTCGAACCGGCGAAGTCATGGAAGTTCATTCCGAGCGAGGACAGGAAGTGATCCGGGCTGCCCATCGTGTACAGGAAGCCGTCCGGACCCCAGGCCCAGTGGCCGATGATCGGGTAGATGAAACCCGACACGCAGACGGAGTAAAGGATGTCGCCCCAGAAGTTGGTGCGGCCGATCATCGTGCCGGAGCAGATGGTCGACGCGCAGTCGGCGAACGCGAACTGGAACACCCAGAAGGCGAGGAACGACACGCCGGTCGTCTCGTAGGTGCCCGGTGCGCCCTTGAGGAACCACCACGGGGTGATGGTGTTGTCCGCATTCAGTCCGCCCCAGCCGATGAAGCCGTTGCCGTGACCGAACATGAACGCAAAACCGCAGGCGTAGAAGAGGATACCGCACAGGCAGGTGTCGAAGACGCATTCAACGAGCACGTTGACGGTTTCGCGGCTTCGGCAGAAGCCGGCTTCGAGCATGGTGAACCCGGCCTGCATGCCGAACACCAGGAACGCAGCAACCATCACCCAGAGGGTGTTGAGCGGGTTGATGACGGTAGTGGGATCGAACGCAGCAGCCGCGGGAGCGGTGGTTTGCGCGTGGGCCGTACCCGAGAGCAGGCTCGGGACGATGGACACCGCAGCCATGATGGCAAGGACGAGCGCAACGCCCATCAATTTGCCGGTCACGAGCAGTGCACCGTATCGACGCCACTCACGGTCTCGCATTCGATGAGCGAGGCGTGAACACTTTTGGGCAAACGAGAGGTTCGCTTGCTCTTTGAACAGGACGCGCATAACACCTTCCTTCAAGGGTTGTCACGCGCGGTTGGTTAGGGGGAGTATGTATGCGATCGCTACTCTCCAACACAATCGGCACTCTTCGCAATCTGGAATGGGTCAGTTCCCTAGTTACTTTGATGCGACGCAACTCACGCGGGCCGTGTACGTTAGATTCGTGTGTTATCCGCACCATAGAATGCTATATTGGCCCGGAAACCGCGAAACGCTCCCCCCCGAGGATTTCGTATTCACATGGCTGTAACGTACGCGCAAAACCCCGATTCACCGCGTTCCGCGACTGCGCCGGACCCTGTCGCGGGCGCATCGGATCTCAACAGCCCCCCGCCAGCTACGCTGGGCGCGCGACTCGGCGTCGCACACGTCGACCGCCGACTGATGCGTTACGGCATTGCAGTGCTGGTGGTGATCATCGCGCATTTCCTGATCGCGCTCACGTGGCAGGTCATCAGCACCGCGCCGTACACGATGTACCTGGCGGCTGTAGTGATCGTTGCGTTTTACGGCGGGCTCAGGCCGGGCATTCTGACCGCGACTCTGGCGTGCCTGGATCTTGATTACAACTTCATGCCGCCGTTCGGATCGTTCGTCGTCGACTTCGACAACTTCCTCTATATCGGATCGTTCCTGGTGAGTGCGACGGTCGTCGGCTCATTGCGCGAAAAGCGACGACGCGCCGAAGACTCGCTGCGCTTGGCGCACGAAAAACTCGAGCAACGTGTCGCCGAACGAACGGCCGAGCTGGTGCGCAGCCGCGAGCAATTCAGCTTGCTCGTGAACGGCGTGCACGATCAGGCATTTTTCATGCTCGACCGCGAAGGCAACATCGGCTCATGGAACGCGGGCGCGGAGCGATTGCTGGGGTACCGGCAGGATGAAATCGTTGGCCAGCACGTGACTAAGATTTGGCGCGACGGCGTACGCATCGAGCCGTTGCAGGAGGCGGTACTGCCGGGCCGGGCGAACGATCGCTACGAGTACCACGACTGGATCGTGCGGCGTGACGGCAGCCGCTTTTGGGGACTGATGTTTGTGATGCAGGTGCAGGACGACTCCGGGCAGCCGCGCGGGCGGGCGATTTCGGTCCGCGACATCACCGAACGAAAGAGCCTGGAGCGAGACATTCTGGACATCAGTGACCGCGAGCGCGTGCGCATCGGCCACGATTTGCACGACGGCCTCGGCCAGGAGCTGACAGGGCTTGCGATGCTCAGCACCGCACTGGCCGAGCGATTACCCGGCGAAGCTGACGCGGCTGACGCGGATCAGATCGCAGAGCTGATTCACGAAGCGATCCAGCACACGCGCGACCTCGCCCGCGGGCTGAGCCCGATCGACCTGGAAGACGAAGGCCTGGTGGCGGCGCTGCGGCATATTACCGATCGGCTGGCCAAGCTGCCGAAGTTCAAGTGCAGCTACGAAGCGCCGCACGAGCTGCGGGTGAGCGAAACGGTCGGGTCGCACCTGTACCGCATTGCCCAGGAAGCGATCAACAACGCCGTGCGGCACGGGAAGGCCAGCACCCTCAACGTCAGCCTGACCGAAAACGGCGGGCGGATCATTTTGATGGTGGCCGATGACGGCGTGGGCATCACCGACGCCGGACGCAACACCGGCATGGGCCTGCGGCTGATGAATTACCGCGCCAAAATGATCCGCGGCAATCTCGACATCCGCCGTGGCGACACGGGCGGAACGGTTGTCACCTGCATGGTTGATCCGACGATTGAAACCGCGGAGACTATGAAAGAGAAACTCTCATGACCGACCGACCCAAAACCACCGCCGCTGCTCCGAGCACCGTACCCGGATCGCCCGACGCGCGAACGCGCATTCTTGTTGTCGATGACCATCCGGTGGTGCGGCACGGGTTGGTACGGCTGATCGAACAAGAGCCCGACCTGATGGTGTGCGGCGAGGCCGAGAGCGTGGAAGAGGCGATGACCGCGATCGCCGAAACAAAGCCGACGGTGGCGCTGGTCGATCTCTCTCTGCGCGACACGCCGGGCCTGGAGTTGATCAAGCGGATTAAGGCAGACTACCCGGACATGCCGGTGCTGGTGCTGTCGATGCACGACGAGTCGCTCTGGGCCGAGCGCGTGCTGCGCGCCGGGGCGTGCGGTTTCGTGATGAAGCAGGAGCGGCCGCGGGTGCTGATCGAAAAACTCCGCCAGGCCGTAACAGGCGGCCTGTGCCTGAGCGACCAGATGACCGAGCGACTGCTGCGAAAATTCACCGGCCAACAACCCGCCACGCCCGCCACCAGCATCGAAGGACTCGGCGACCGCGAGCTCGAAGTCTTGCAACTGCTCGCGCAAGGCATGGGCAGCCGCGACATCGCCGCCGCCATGCACGTGAGCGTGAAGACCGTCGACGCGCACCGCGAAAACCTCAAGCGCAAGCTGGGCTTGAGCAGCGGCGCCGAGCTTCTGCGGTACGCAGTTCTGAAGTTCCTTGGGGAATAACCTTTCCAACAACGCAGCAACGGAAGTCGTGGATGGGGTTAATCACCCGCGACTCCCGTTGCGGCAAACCTATTGGGATTGTCTCTCACATCACCCGAGCAGCTCGTCCACTTCGTTGATCGTCTGCAACCCGAACAGCGACGACGAAATGTTCGCCGGCGCGGCGAACGTCACGATGCCGTCGTCGTTGTTGCCGGTGCCGTCGATGCCGACGGAGAAGCCTGCGGTGTTGGTGTCGCCGTCGCCGTCGGTGACTTTCACGACGAAATCAAGCTTCTGATCGGGCGTCGCCTGAGCCTGCGTGATGTCGAATCCGCCGATATCGAACTTACCGGCGACGCCTTTGATCAGCACCCGGTCATGCGCCGCGGACGTCGTCCATTCGATCGTATCGCCAGCGCCCAAGCCGCTGACCGTGGCCACGCCGCCCGAGAAGCTGATGTTCGCGGACGTGTTCGCGCCGCCTGCGGTCTCGGTCACGGTCGTCCCGTTCGCCTTGTGGATCGTGATGCTGGTGATGGATACCGCCGTACCGATTCCTGCCGCCCCGGCGGTGTTGATCCCGTCGACAAACGCCTTCTGCTGCGGGCTGCCCGCGACGTCGAACGTCGAGATCGTCATCGTCCCCGGTGTCGGGCCCTGGGTCTGCGAGATCGTCATCGACGCGCTCGTCGCCGACAGCGTGCCGTTGCTGTACTGGATGGCGGCCGAGTCGTTCGCCTCGCCCTGATCGAGGTTCGCTCCGACCAAGCCGCTGGGAGAACCCTTGACGTAGGTGAAGAACACGCCTTCGCCGGGGTCCACCATCTGGCTATCGACGCCAATCGTCGCCCCAGTGCCGCCCTGCGAAGTCTTGACCGCCTGGCCGGAGGTGTCGAGCGTGCCGTCCGCCTTCAGTTTCGGGTGCTCGGCGATGATGACGAGCGCGTTGCTAGTGTCCCCGATGGTGCCGAACAGGTTCGAACCCGAGTGCAACTGGTTGAAGTCGAAGTGCAACACCGTCGGCGGAGGCGTCGCAAGGACGTCAAATGTGTAAGTGCCGGCTCCGGTCTGGCTCAGGGTCAGGCGGTACAAGGCCGTGTCGCCGGTATTGCCAAACGTCGTGTCGCCGCTGGTGTCTGCATAATACGTGACGGACTGCTTGTTGCCGGCGAGTACGCCGCGCAGCTCAAGGCCGTTGACGGTGATGCTGGCCGTGAAGCTGTCGATGGTGTACGCGGCCGCATTCGGGTCGGCGCCGACGGCGCCGTTGAGCGTCTTGGTGACCGACGAACCGACCGCCAGATCGACAAGGCCATTATCGATCGGCCCGATGGTCGGCGCGTCGTCCTTGAACACCAGCAACTGGCCGATGTTCAGTGCAGTGGAGGCGCTGTCGCCGTCCTTGTCGTTGGCGGTGGCGGTCAGCACCACGAGGTTGGCGGCCGAGAGCGTCTTGGTCTCGTTGATAGCGTTGGGATCAGAATGCACGACCGAGCGGATCTGGTCGAGCGTCACGACGCCGGTGCTGCTCACGCTCACGGTGAACACCAGCAGGTTGCTCGTCGCGGTGCGGCCTTGGATCTGTCCACTGGATAGCGACAGGTTAACGGCCTGCCCGCTGGCCGTGTCGACCTGGCCCGACGCTCCGCCCGGGGTCGACAGAGCGTAGCCGACCGGCGTTGCGCCTTGGCCGTCCGCGCCGAACACCGGCGTGAACTGGCCGGCAAACGCGCCGGTTGCGTTGGTGGCAAAATCGGACTCGTCGACGGTCATCGTAGGAGCGCCCACAAGCGTCCCTGTGATCGACGGCCCGTCGTCTTTCATCACCAGCAACTGGCCGATATTGAGCGACGTCGCGGCGGTGTCGCCGTCTTTGTCACTGGCGGTCGCGGTCAGCACAACCAGATTCGACGCCGAGAGCGTCTTGGATTCGTCAGGATTGCTGGTCGGATGGACGATCGCGCGCTGCTGGTCGAGCGTTACCACGCCGGTGCTGGCCACGCTCACGACGAACACGGTCGGACCCGACGCCGCAGCCGCGGCATCGGCGCCGGCCTTGCCGACGATGTCGTTGCCGACCTTGAACAGGAACACGCTCAAGCCGGTCGCGGTATCGACCAGCCCGGAGTTGCCGCCCGGCGTCGACAGCGCGTAGCCGACGGGCGTTGCGCCCTGGCCGTCCGTACCAAACAGCGGCGTGAACTGACCGGCGAAAGCACCCGTGGCGTTGGTCGCCAGGGTGCTCTCGTCGACGGTCATCGTCGGAGCGCCCGAGAGCGTCCCCGTGATCGACGGCCCGCTGTCCTCGAATCGAACGCCCGTCAGCGGCGTGACAGCCGATGAGGATTCGTTGATAGCGAATCCGCCGATGTCGAACTTGCCGGCGACGCCTTTGATCAGCACCCGGTCATGCGCCGCGGACGTCGTCCACTCGATCGAATCGCCGCTGTCCAGGCCGCTGACCGTGGCGACCCCGCCTGCGAAACTGATGTTCGCGGACGTGTTCGCGCCGCCTGCGGTCTCGGTCACGGTCGTCCCGTTCGCCTTGTGGATCGTGATGCTGGTGACCGCCACCGCCGTCCCGATCCCTGCCGCCCCGGCGGTGTTGATCCCGTCGACGAAGGCCTTCTGCTGCGGGCTGCCCGCGACGTCGAACGTCGAGATCGTCATCGTCGCTGTCCCGCCGCCCTGGGTTTGTGAGATCGTCATCGACGCGCTCGTCCCCGCCAGCGTGCCGTTGCTGTACTGGATGGCGGCCGAGTCGTTCGCTTCGCCCTGGTCGAGGTTCGCGCCGACCAAGCCGCTGGGAGAACCTTTGACGTAGGTGAAGAACACGCCCTCGCCGGGGTCCACCATCTGGCTATCGACGCCGATGGTCGCCCCAGTGCCGCCCTGCGAAGTCTTGACCGCCTGGCCGGAGGTGTCGAGCGTGCCGTCCGCCTTCAGTTTCGGGTGCTCGGCGATGATAACGAGCGCGTTGGTGGTGTCACCGATGGTGCCGAACAGGTTCGAACCCGAGTGCAACTGGTCGAAGTCGAACTGGAGCGACGAACCGGCTCCAACGCCGAGACCGGAAAGGCTGACCGCGTCGTCAGGATTGCCCGCACCGGGATTGGAGATCGCCTCGAACTGAACGACCCACACCTTTGCGCTCGCCAGGCCGCTAGCCGGATCCAGGAACAGCGCGAACACCTTGTCGCCGGCGGTATCAACACCGACGACCATGCGATTGCCAAGGACCGAATCGGCAAACAGGGTGATGGCGCCGCCAGTCACGGCGCTTAAGCCGGAAGCAACGCCGGGATCAGCTCCGCCGAGAACGGGAAGTGCTGATCCATCGGCCTTGGTAAAGCCCAGGCTGGTGATCGTGCCTGTACCGGTGACTGCGATGAAATTATCGGCGCTCTTGGCGACCCCGTTTTGGGTTGCGAAGGTCGTGCTGAGCCCCAAGCCCGTGAAGAGACGAGTGTAGAAGGTCGGCGCCTGGCTCTGCAGCGTGCTGAGCGCGACGTCGTTGTCATTATTGTCTTCGCCGGCCACCGCGACGCCGCTCACCTGCAGGCCCGCCGATTCGTCCAGCGTAACGGAACCGTTAATGGCCACCGCCGCGAAGAGCCGCCGTTCCTCGAGCCGCTCGCAAACGGCCGGCCATAGCGAAGAGCAGGCGCGGGACGCCGCAGCGCCTACCCGCGGGTAAAGGCACTGTTTTGCAACGATAGAAGAAACAATAGATTTGGACGAGCCGCGCATGAGGAGCCTCCCTGAAAAATGCAGTCGTACGATGGCGCTGGAACTCCAGGCGCAACCCGTAATCAACCGCTGCTCGCGGACGCCCGCGAGAACCCACAGAAATGGAAAAAACAAAAAACCCTACATCCGCAACAGCCACTTCAATACCAATTCAACCTACCGACGACTTGGCTGCCGAACTACAAATTCACCGTCTCACATCCCCGATTACAGCACTATTTTTGATGTGACTGCGTGTCGCTTTCACGCCAGTCTCACTATGAAAAGTTCTAGATGTGAAGTTCATGAAAAACCGAATTTTTTATCACATATTTGCCAGCCCTTGATGAACATGGGAGATCTGTACCGCCTATGAAAGACGTGTTTTATTAATCTTGCGTTTCCAGACGTTGTAATTGCGGAAAGCTGCTGCGCGGGGCCTAAGTGGGGCGGTGAATGCTACTTCATAACCCCGAAGCATCGACGCAAGGTTTTGATAAATACCTGCAAAACCAAATCGCCACGGCAAACCACTCGCGGTATGCTTCACGCCCCGGCAAGCATTGATGCGAGCCGGCCAAGTCCGCATCGCCGACACGGAGGTCGCATGTCTTTTCCGCGTTCACAGTTCATCTGGCTGATTATTTTCGGTCTCACGCTGCCGCTGGCCGTCGTGTTTTCAACCAACCTTGCCCGCCGCAGCTTTGAGAAGGTGCAACTCCGTGATCAGGTGATCAGCGTGAAAGGATACGCCGAGCACGACATCGTCTCCGACCGTGCCACGTGGTCGGCCTCGGTCACGCAGCGTGATCCGGTACTGGCCGAGGGATACGCGCGTCTTGAAAAGAGCCGTACCGCATTGATGCAGTACCTGAACGACCACGGCTTCCCGGCTGACAAGGTCGACCTCAATCCGGTCAGCGTCGAAATCGTCTACAAGCGCGACGACAAGGGGAACCGCACCAACGTCATCGAGTACTACTCGCTCAGCCAATGGCTCGGCGTGAGCAGCGGCGAAGTGCAAAAGGTCGCCAAGACGGCCAGGGAATCCAGCTCACTGATCAAAGACGGTATCGAGCTGACGAGCATGGCCCCGCAATACATCTACACGAAGCTCAATGAGCTGAAGCTCCAAATGCTCGGCGACGCCTCCGACAACGCCCGCCAACGCGCCACCCTCCTCGTGCAGCACGGCGGCGCCAAGCTCGGCCCGATGCGATCGGCCAACCAGGGCGTCTTCCAGATCACCCCCGCGTTCAGCACCGAAGTCTCCGGCTCCGGCGAAAACGACACCGGCAGCATCAACAAGGTGATCAAAGCCGTGGTGACACAGGAGTACGCGATCGAATGATTTGGTATATTGGGCCCATCAAGGGGTCCACATGCTTGAAATTCTTTTCCTGGTTTACCTCTGCAAGCAACTCGGCAGGATCGCGCGCGACAAAGCCCGCTCGGCGGGTGGATACCAGTTCATGCTCGTCGCGTGCTGGCTGATCGGCGAACTCGGCGGCGGGACATTCGCTTCGGCGTTCTTCCAATCCAACGGCCCGGTCTATCTGTTTGCGCTCCTGGGCGCAGCGGTCAGCGCGACGATCACCTTCGCGATTGTCAAAAACCTCGCCCCGCTCAACGCCACGACGGGCCCTCGCGGCTTCCCTGTCACTCCGCGGTCCAACACCGGCGACGCCAGCACGCTGTAGATTCCGCGGCGTCGCAGCCTACTTGCGGTACGCGACAGCCGTATCGCGGAATTGTGATCCTCCGAAACTACTCCGCGCCAGATCGAACTGTGACACTCTCTCACCGCTCACGGCAGCGTTCGAGCGGCTTGGGCGGCGTGGCTCAATCTGCGATCTCTATTAACCGTTCTAGAGACCATTTGATGAACTTGCCCTATCCTGACACATCTCCCCTACAATCGCCCGCTTGACTCATCAAACCCTCCTCATCGGCGTCGCTGGAATCATCGTGCTCGGCGTGACCGGGCAGTGGCTGGCGTCTCGACTTAAAGTGCCGGCGATTTTGTTCCTGCTGCTGGCGGGTATTCTCGCCGGGCCGGTGGCGCAGATGGTGCTCGGGCACAAGCTGATCGACCCGGCCACCATCTTTGGCGAGTTGGTTTATCCGATCGTCTCCCTTTCCGTTGCCGTCATTCTTTTTGAAGGCGGGCTCACGCTGAACCTCTCGGAGCTGAGCGAAGTCGGCAAAACGCTGATTTACCTTGTCACCATCGGCGCCGCCGCCACCTGGCTGATCGCCGCCGTCACGGCGCACTTCATCCTGGGCATGCCGTGGCCGCTGGCGATTCTGCTCGGGTCGATCCTGGTCGTCACCGGCCCTACGGTCATCGGCCCGCTGCTGAGGCACATCCGCCCGGTCGGTTCGGTCGGGCCGCTGCTGCGGTGGGAAGGGATTGTCATCGACCCGATCGGCGCGTTGCTGGCGCTGCTGGTGTTCGAATCCATCCACGCCACCGCCCTCCCCCACATGGCTGGCGTGATCGCGCTTTCCATCGCCCGCACGATTCTCTTCGGCAGCCTGATCGGCTTTGCCGGCGCGGCGCTGCTGGTGCTGATGCTCCGAAAATTCTGGATCGCCGACCATTTGCAGAACCCCGTCACGCTCGGGCTGCTCGTCACCGCATTTGCCGGCGCGAACCTGCTGCAGGACGAATCGGGGTTGCTGGCCGTGACGGTGATGGGCATCGCGCTCACTAACCAGCGGTTCGTGCCGGTGAAGCACATCCTGGAGTTTAAGGAGACGCTCAGCATCCTCTTGGTGAGCAGCCTCTTCGTGCTGCTCGGGTCGCGGCTGGATTCGTCGCAGCTGTCGCAGCTTGGATTCTCAACGCTTGTATTCGTCGGCGTGTTGATCCTGATCGCCCGCCCCGCGGCCGTGTGGCTGGCGACGATCCGCTCGAACCTCGGGCGCAACGAGCGGATCTTCCTGGCGTTCCTCGCGCCGCGCGGAATCATCGCGGCGGCAGTCGCGTCGGTGTTCGCGCTGCGGCTAAGGCAAGCCGGCGTGCCCGGGGCAGAGCGGCTGGTGCCCACCACCTTCGCGGTAATCGTGGCAACGGTGCTCGTGTACGGGATCGGCTCGCCGCTGCTGGCGCGAAAGCTGAAAGTCGCCACCCGCGGCCGCGGCGGATTCGTCATCGCCGGCGCCAACCCGCTGGCCGCCGCCATCGCGATGGCGCTCAAAAATGAAAAGCAGGACGTGCTGGTCGTCGACACCAATCACGCCCGCACCAGCGCCGTACGATTGGCCGGCGTGCCGACGCTCACGATGAGCATCGTCAGCAACGCCGTGATCGAACGTCTTGAAGACACCGGAATCGGCCGCCTACTCGCGCTGACGCCCAACGAAGAAGTGAATACGCTTGCGTCGATGCACCTCGCGCGCCTGTTCGGCCGCTCGCGCGTGTTCCAACTCGCCACTGAGAAAAAGGAAAAGAAAACCGACCACCGCACCGTCAGCCACGACTTGGCCGGGCGAATCCTATTCGGATCGACGCACACGTTCGAGCACCTGAGCCGGCGCATCGAGCGCGGCGACGTCTTCAAACGCACCACCTTCACGCCGGGGTTTTCGTACGAGAATTTCCAGATCCAGCACAGCCGCGATGACATCCTGCCACTGTTCTACAGCGGAGAGTCGGGCGAGCTGTTCGTCATCGCGATCGATGAGCCGTTCAAGCCCAGGGTCGGACAATCGCTGATCTACCTGACAGGACCGAAGGACGAGCCGGCCGAAGTAAGCACGGATTCGCAAACGGCCGAGTCGGGCGCGGCCTCTTTGTAGGGTGGGGTTCATCCCCACCGTGCGAGGAAAAGGTGGGGATGAACCCCACCCTACAAGAAAGGCGAGCTAGACCGCTTTCTCAAACACGCTCTACAGTTTTCGAAACGGCGCCAGTTCGCGAACGCGTGCGTCGCGGAACCACAGGCCGAGCCACACGATCACGCCGAAGACGAGTGGGAAGATGAACGGCTCGCCGGCGCGGACGTGCGTGCAGACGGCCCCGCCGAGGTAGCCGGTGAGAAGGATCGCGCCGAGGACGGCCGTCTGCGGAATCACGTACAGGACCACGCACGCCATCTCGACAAAAAAGATCGGCTTAGCGACGTTCTCGGGGAAGCCGTACTTGGTCATTCCCTCTTTCATCATCTCGGGCTTGGTGAAGAAGATAACCAGGCCCATGACGCCCATCATCAGAACAGGAATGGCGCTGAGGACTCGGCCCGTCCACAGCATGGCTTTGGAGGGCTTGGGAGCGGGCGGGGTTGCGTATTCGAGGGTCATGATCGGTTTCCTTTCGTGTTTTTTTGGTTGTACGCCGCGTTATGACTTCCTGAGTGAGACACCAACAGTCCGCGACTGAGAATCGTCATCCTGAGTGTACTCGCGAAGGATCTGCGTCCCAGAGCGACGAGGCCAGATCCTTCGCGAGTACACTCAGGATGACATCTTCATTTAATTTTCGCACCTAATCTTCACGCCTTCGCCAGGTACGCCGCCAATTGCTCGAAGGTGCCGGTCCACCCGCCCTTCATGCTGTTGTGGTTGTCGGTGAACGTCTTCTGTTCCGCCGGCGACGCGTTGTACGCTTCGGATCTTACCGTCACGGTGGTTTGGCCTTGGTGTTCGGTGAGCGTGACGGTCGTCAGCATCTCCGCCGGCCAAGTGGGGGCCATGGGGTGGCGCGTGGTGCCTCCCTTTTCGTCGGAGAAGGAATTGATCCACACCAGCTTGTCCGGCGGCGTGATTTCCTGGTAGACGAACTTGCCCCACATCGGCGAGCCGTCGGGGGCTTCCAGCTTGTAGAGCATCATGCCGCCGGGGCGAATATCCATTTTCGCGAACGGCATAGTGAACCCCTTCGGGCCGAACCACTGCTTCAGGCGATCGAGTTCGGTCCACGCCTTCCACACCAAATCGCGCGGGGCTTTGTACGTTCGCGAGATGATGAACGGCGGATGCTCGGCCGACAACTTTGCGACTTCCTCGCCCAGGCGCGTGACCGTTTGCACCATGCCTTTGTCAGCCTCGTAAGTCTTGATGACAAACTCCCGCGCCGCGGCCGACGGGAAAGTTCCATGCATCGTCACTTTTGTTTTGCTTCCGACCGTCTCGATGGTGACGGTGGTTTGAAAGTTCACCGGCTCGTGGTCTTTCTCGCCGCCGTGCTTGTAGACGAGTTTGTTCGGGGCTTCGATCGAGATGTACGTGACGACGTTGGGATAGTCCTTGCCGTCGGGCCCGTGCATCACGTGTCGCCACACGCCGCCGGGCTTGAATTCGAAATTCTGCGTGGTGGTCGTGAACCCCTTCGGCCCCCACCACCGCGCAAGGTGTTCGGGATCTGAAAACATTTTGAAGACGGTCTCGCGCGGCGCGCTGAACAACCGAGTGACGATGAGCTCGCGATCGCCCCGCAGCGGCGGCTGCGCGATCGCCGCCTCCTCCGCCGCCAGCTCGGTCAGCTTGTCGAGGCTCTGCGACCAACCGGCCGCCATGCCCTTGAGGTACTGCTCTGCGTTCGGCCCGCGGCTGAGCACCCGGGCGGTGATCGTAACCGTTGTCCCCTTGTCTTTGGCCGCGAAAGTTGCCGTGTTCTGCACTTCAAACATCAGCTTGCCCGAGTCGTCTGGCACGCCGCAAATAAATACGAGCTTTTCGTTTGGAACGATTTCCTTGTACGTGCCCACCATCGGATACAGCGTGCCGTCCGGCCCGCGCATCTCCACATGAATCGCCCCGCCGGGCCGAACTTCCCACTCGCTGATCGGGTTCGTGAAATGCTTGGGCCCCCACCACGCGGCCAGGTGCTTGGGATCGGTCCATAGCTTGAACATCAGCTCGCACGGCGCATCGAAGAAGCGCGTGGCGACGAATTCCTGCTGGGATTGGGTTTGTGTTGCGCTCATTGCGACGGCTCCTTCTTGCTTTCTTTGTAAACTATTTCGCTTCGACGATTGTCTTCATCGACGCCAATCCCTTGGCGAAATCCTTGCCGACCATGTCGTCCATGTTCATGAACAGGCCGACCATCTTGAACATGAAATTCTTCTTGCCAGACATGCTCCACGTCACGTTCGTCTGTCCGTCGCGCGGCTCGAAGGTGAAGTTCGCAACGTTATTGGCTTTGAAGGGTTTGAGGAACTCGAGGTTGATCACCACGCGTTGGCCGGGCTGGCTTTCGGTGATGTTCATCTTGCCCGAACCTACTTTATTGTCGCCCTCCCACGTGTAGATCGCGCCGACGCCGGCCGGTGAACCATCGAACGTCTTTTTCATAGTCGGGTCCATCTTGGCCCACGGCGACCAGCCGTCCCAGTTGTGAAAGTCGTTGACCTGCTCGAAGGGCGCGCCGGGCGGTGCGTCCATGAGCTGCGTTCGCGTGATGGTAAAGGCCGACGGCCGCGAGGCGACGAACAGGATGAACAGAACGATCAACACCGCAACGCCGCCGAGTACGTACATGAGCATGACGATTCCTTCCTACTTTGGTTTCTGGTCTTCTTTTTCTTTCGCCTGCAATTCGCGGAGATAGTCGTCGAGCCGATCGAACCGCTCTTCCCAGAACCTGCGGTATTGCTCCACCCAGTCGGCCACGCCGCGCAGCGGTTCGGCGGCGAGACGGCAGGGTCGCCATTGGGCGTTGCGGCTCCGCTCGATCAGGCCCGCGCGCTGCAGCACTTTCAGGTGCTTGGAAATCCCCGGCAGCGTCATCTTGAACGGCTCGGCGAGCTTGTTGACGGTGGTTTCGCCGGACGCGAGCCGCGCCAGGATCGCCCGCCGCGTCGGGTCGGCCAGCGCCGCGAATGTCGCGCTCAAATTGTCGTGTGTCCCATGCATTTTGCCTTTTGGTTAAATAACCGATTGGTAAAATATGGGTTTGGCGAGGATCTGTCAAGGATTTTATCGAAAAACCGTCGATCTGGACCCAAAAACAGCGGTTTCGGCACCCCGTTGTCGATTTTGGGCGATTTGTTAGTCGGGCAATCCCCCAATCGAGTACACTCCCCCTACCTGATTCTCCCAACCGCGAATTTGGTCAATGATCTTCTAGTCCCTCGTGTTGGCCACTGCGTACCCAGTCAGGAAGTGTTGTATGTCCGAATTGAACTCCCGATTTTCGCCACAAATGCTTGATAAAAAACCATTTACGACTGCTCATGCTGAGTCTGATTTGCCGCTCCAGATGCCTCAGACAATGACGCTGATCGGCACCTATCCCCCCCGGAAATGCGGAATTGCCACGTTTACCCAGGACCTCCGAAACGCCATCGCCGGACAGATCAGTACTGAAGCCACCCGCGTCATCGCGATCGACGACACTGGGAGCTCATACGAGTACGACCCGTCGGTCGAATTCCGCCTGCCGCAGCAGGACCGCGCCAGCTATCGGCTGGCCGCTGAGCTGATGAACGCCAACCAGATCGACGTAGCCCTCGTGCAGCACGAGTACGGCATCTTCGGCGGCGACGACGGCTCGCACGTGCTCGACCTCATCGGCCGGCTCCGCATGCCGGTCATCACTACGCTGCACACGATCTTGAGCAAACCAAGCCAGGGCCAGCGCGACGTGCTGATGGAAATCGCCGCCCGCAGTTCGCGCGTCGTCGTCATGAGCCAGCGCGCGGTCGACATCCTGAAAGAGACTTACTCGATCCCGACTGAAAAAATCGCCTACATTCCGCACGGCATTCACGACCTGCCGTTCGTCGACCCGCACTACTACTCCGACCAGTTCGACATGCTCGGCAAGCGCGTGCTGCTGACCTTCGGATTGCTCAGCCCGGGCAAAGGAATCGAAGTGGTCATCCGCGCGATGCCCAAGATCGTCGAGCAGAACCCCGAGGCGATGTACATCGTGCTGGGCGCCACCCACCCGCACGTCGTTCGCAATGAAGGCGAACGCTACCGCGACTACCTCAAGCAACTGGCCAAAGATCTGGGCGTTGAAAAGCACGTACAGTTCCACGACCAGTACGTGACGCTGGAAACGCTCGGGCATTACCTCGGCCTGGCGGACCTTTACGTCACGCCGTACCCGAACCCCGCGCAGATCACCTCCGGCACACTCGCGTACGCCGTAGGCGCCGGGAAGGCCGTTCTTTCTACGCCGATCTGGCACTCAGAAGAGCTGCTCGCTGATGGGCGCGGCGTGCTCTTTCCGTTCAACGACCATGAAGAACTCGCCCGCCAAGCCAGTGCCCTGCTGAAGGACGATGAAGGCCGCAATGTGATGCGCAAAAAGGCGTACATGCACGGCCGCGCGATGATCTGGCCGGAAATCGGCAAGGCATACGTCAACCTCGGCGCCACCGTGCTGGCCGAGCGCCGCTTCGGCCGCGTGCAGATGAACGGGCCCGCCATTGGCGCGCTCACACCCAGCTTTGACGACGAGCCGAACCTCGATCACCTTGAGCGCCTGACTGACGACACCGGCATGCTGCAGCACGCGCTGTTCGCGATCCCCGATCGCCGGCACGGCTACTGCACCGACGACAACGCCCGCGCGTTGATCACCGCCGTGACATATGACCAGCAGATCGTGGACCCTCGCGCGGAAAAACTCGCCGAGCGGTATCTCACTTTTTTGGCCTATGCGTTTGACGACAACAAGAAATTGTTCCGGAACTTCATGGGCTACGACCGCAAGTGGCTGGAAGAAGTCGGCAGCGACGACAGCCACAACCGCGCCGTCTGGGCGCTCGGCTGCACGGTCGCCACCGCGAAGTTGGAAGGCGTTCGCCTGCTCGCGTACCGGCTCTTTAAAGCCGCCATGCCGGCGGTGGCGAATCATGCGTCGCCGCGGTCGTGGGCGTTCTGCATCCTTGGGATGAACCTGTTCAAGCAGTCGGTGAGCATCGACGCGGCGGTCAACCAGCTTTACGCGTTGACGGCCAAGCGACTGAAACTGTTCTTCCAGTCCGGCATGACCGAAGCGTGGCCGTGGCCCGAGCCGGTACTGACGTACGACAACGCGCGTCTCCCGCAGGCGCTGCTGCTGGCCGGGCATGATTTGGGCGATCCGGAGATGATCGAGATCGGCCTGAAGTGCCTCGACTGGCTGGCGGAGCTGCAGACCGGCCGCGACGGAGTGGTCTCGCTTGTCGGCCACGAAGGCTGGACCGCCGTCGAGCACACCCGCACGATTTTCGACCAGCAACCGGTTGAAGCAACGGCCATGGTGGAAGCGTGCGCGAGCGCGTACCGCATCACCCACGAGGCCAAGTGGTTCGATCTGGCCAAGCACTTCCACCTCTGGTTCCTCGGCAATAACGCGATGGGCCTGCCGCTACGCGACCCCAGCACCGGCGGCTGCGCCGACGGCCTGCAGGCGGGCGGCGTGAACTTCAACCAGGGCGCCGAATCGACCTTGGCGCTGCTGCAGTCGTCGCTCACCATCCGCGATCTGTATAAGCGGGCGGTGGAGTCATCGACGAGCATTGAGCGCGAATCGGTGGCGTAAACGCCATTGAAATGCAGAATGATGAATGATGAATGCAGAATTGATCTTAATTCTGCATTCATCATTTTGCATTCTGCATTTGATACGGAGAAGTGATGTCCATTGAGCTCGGTGTCCACCCTGATGTTCCCGTCCGCCGCCTGCCGGTCTATTTGCACAGCGATGACCGCCGGGTGATCGTCCGCCAGTTTGCCGCGGCACCGCAGCGGGTGCAGCGGGTGTTCGACGGCATTTCGAAGATGTCCGAGGAACAGGTCGGGCACATCATGGAATGGGTGGAAGCCGCGTACCAGCACCGCCACCGCGCGCTCCCCGGCGCGTTGCTGGAGCATTACGAGCTGGGTTCAAAACTCATCAATTGGCACCCCGACTGGTCCGGCCAGCGCCGGCTGCTCGCGGGCGCTTATCTGACGATGGAATACTCCATCGAATCCGCAGCTTTGTTCAATCCGTCGGTCTGTCTGCACCCTGATCAAACCGGCGTGCCGCAAGGTGCGGTGCGGTTCATCATGAGCCTGCGGGCCACCGGCGAAGGGCACGTCAGCTCGATCGTCTTCCGCACCGGCATCATCACGCCCGATGACGCCGTCACGCTCGAAGCCCTGCCGAGCCGGCTGCACCGCTCGCAGATGTCTCCCGATCGCCGCTACCTCAAGCCGACGTTCATGCGCAAGCTCGCGGAGATGGGCATCGTCAGCGGGTTCGTTCAACGCGTGATGGCCTCGCTCAACGACCATTTCACGCTGCAGGAGTTAATGACCGTGTCGCAAAGCGTCGACATCGCGGGCGAGAACCCCGTTCGGGCCGAGGCGTCGCTGCGAACCATCATCTGGCTGGCCGAGAGCAACTACCACATCGAGCTCGCGCCCGACGCGCGGCTGGACGAGCTGGTCATCTTCCCCATGAGCTCCGAAGACAGCCACGGCATGGAAGACCTGCGCATGACGCGCTTCATCGACGACGACCAGACCGTCAGCTACTACGGCACGTACACCGCCTACAACGGCGTGCGTACGCTGCCGATGTTGCTCTCCACCAACGATTTCAAGCGGATTGAATTTCATTCCCTCAACGGCGCGGTGGCGCTGAACAAGGGGATGGCCCTCTTCCCCCGCCGCATCAACGGGCTGTACACGATGTGCTCCCGCATCGACGGCGAAAGCCTCTACATCTCGCAAAGCCAAAGCATGTATTTCTGGGAAACGGCCAAGCTGCTGATCGCCCCCAAACACCCGTGGGAACTGATGCAGATCGGCAACTGCGGCGCGCCCATGGAAACCCCCCGCGGCTGGCTGCTGCTCACGCACGGCGTAGGCCCGATGCGAACCTACGCCATCGGCGCCATGCTGCTCGACCTGGAAGACCCCACCAAAGTCATCGGCCACCTGCGGCACCCGCTGCTTACGCCCACCGACGGCGAACGCGAAGGGTACGTCCCCAATGTCGTCTACACCTGCGGCAGCATCATCCATGGCGATGATTTGTTCATCCCCTTCGCGCTGGCCGATACCTCGACCAGCTTGGCGGTGGTGAACGTGGAAGCGCTGATCGATCAGGCGATCAAAGATTTTAACGCGTGATCAATCCGTCCCGGCCGGCGCTTCCGATGTGGTGGGAGACTTCTTACCCAGCCCTAGAAGCTTTTGCTCTTCCGTTTGCTGGGCCTGATACCCCTGAAGCACTTTCTGCAGCGCAACCCTTGCCTCGAACGCGGGCGATCCCGCGACGGGCGAGAGCTGATCCTCTGCGCGTTCAAGCGGCGTGAGTTTCGTGTCAAAGAAACGCCCGTCGGCATACAGCTTGAACTGCGTATCGCGCGCCCACTCGCCGGTGGGCGAGTTGCGCCCCTTGGCGTCGTACCACATGTACGCCGTTTCACGAGGCGCGCCGGTCCCCCCGTCGGGGCCGAGCAGCGACTTTCCGTCCAGCTTCAGTTCGGGCGGTTTGACGATGCCGGCGGCGCTAAGCAGGGTGGGGAAGAAATCCGTGAAATCGACAATGCGGTCGGACGTTTCGCCCGGCTTGATCTTGCCCGTCCACCGGATAATGAGCGGCACGTGCGTGCCGGCGTCGGTGAGGTGGCCCTTGTCGCCGCGTACCGGGCCGTGCGTGGTTTGACTGGTAATCGACTGCGCTGTGCCGTTGTCCGCGACGAAGATGATCAGGGTCTCCTCGTCCACGCCCAGGTCGTGCACCTTCTTCACCAACTGGCCGACGAGTTTATCCGCGTAGGCCACGTCGTCGGCAAAGTTGGCGGGGTCGTGCTTTCGCGGCCGATCGCCCGGCGAATCGGGCGTGGGCATGAACGGGTCGTGCGGCAACTCCAGCGCGTAGTACGCCACGAATGGCTTGTGATCCTTCACTGAGTTCTGCATGAAATCGGAAATGAACTTCACCTGAAGGTCCGGCCCGTAATCGTCCTTGCCCACGGCCAGCTTCTTTCCGTTTTGTTCGATGACCGGATCCCAGTAACGAGAACCCCTGCCGTTGAGTTGCCAGAGGCTGTACTGATCGAAGCCGTATTGATCGCGAATGACCTCCGCCGTGACGTTGGGCGCGTGCGGATGGTTGCGGATGACGGATTTGATATCAGGCGCCGACAGTTGCCACTTGCCCGCCATCGCCGTGCTGTAGCCGTGCTGCTTGAACACCTCGGCGAACGTCGTCGTGTCGGGATTGAGCCAATCGAACGATTCGTAGTTTCGAAAGTTGTACAGACCGGTCATCAGCTCGTTGCGCGACGGCGAGCAAAGCGGCGTGGCGTAGCAATAGTTGTACTGCCGACCCGACTGCGCGAGCGCCGTGACGTTCGGCGTTTTGTATGACGTCCCGCCGTAGCTGTTGAACGCCTCAACGCCAACGTCGTCGGCCAGGATGAGGAGGATATTGAGAGGCGCGGCCTGCACCGGCGCGGGACTGATCGCGGCGATACCGGCCGACACGGCCAGACTGCACAACGCGCTCCGCGTGAATCTGTTCACGGCGACCCTCGTAGAAAGCTTGACCCGCCTTTGCCGGATGATACCCCGCCTCTGCCCGGACGCTATGCCATCAGACTTTTACATTACCTTCCGTCGCTGAAGGAAAACAGCCTCGCCGTATCGTTCGGCCGGCCGCAGATTTCGTCGCAGACGACTTGCGCGGCGATCGTGCTGAACGTAATGCCGTTGCCGCCGTAGCCGAGGGCGAGGTAGCAGCGGTCGACGAGGTCGATCGGGCCGATGTACGGCAGGCCGTCGGGCGTGGAGGCGAACACACCGGTCCAGGCGTAATCGGCCGTGGCGCCAGCGAGTTGGGGGAACAGGTCGCCGAGTTGGGAGAGCAGGCGGTGCGTAGCGCCTTCGATCGCTTGCGCACCGGGCAACTCGCCGGTAAACGGAACGTCCTCGCCGCCGATGATCACGCGGCCGTCCGCGGTCGTGCGAAGGTAGAGATACCGCTCGGCCATCTCCCACATCACCGCCCGGCCCGGCCACAGGCGCGACGGATCGACCGGCGGCGTGGCGAGTGCGAAGGTGGCGGTGAGCGTGCAGAGATCGAATAGTTCCGGAAACATTTCCGGCGCTTCGTAACCGGTGGCGAACACGACGTGCTCGCAATCGATCGTGTGGCCGGTCGCGGTTTTCACGCTGGGGCTCGCGCTCTTCCATCGCCGGTCGGCCAAGGGCGTTTGTCCGAACACGCGGGCGCCGGCGGCGATGGACCGTCGCCATAGTGCGCGCGTGAATTTCAGCGGGTCGATCTCCATCGCGCGGGACGAGAGGATGGCCGCCGGACGGTTGATGCCGAACTCCTGCTGGAGGCGGCGCTGATCGAGGAGTTCTGCATCGATCCCAATCTCGCGCCGCGCCTGCGCCTCGGCCCGCAACGCCGGCACGTCGTCGGCTGCTCGCGCGAGGTAAAGGCTCGGCCGCTCGGCAAAATCGCACGGCAGGTCGAGGTCCTGCACCAACTCCCGGAGATCGAGTAGCGCCTGGTACGTGCAGCGGTACGCGGCCTGCGCATCCGGCACACCACGGAGCCGCGAGAGTTCTGTGAGGGACGAGTCCAACTCGTACAGGAGCAATGCCGTGGATGCCGCCGTGCTGCCGCGGGCGATCGGACGCTTGTCGACGACGACCACGTCCATGCCGGTGCTCACGAGTTCATGGGCGATCAGCGCACCGGTGATGCCGGAGCCGACAATGAGCACATCGCAGTGTAAGTTTTGAGAAGGCGGCTCGCACGCCAGGTCGCTTGTCGCAAGGTCGAGCCAGAGGGGATCGTCGCTGCGCAACTTCATGGAGGATGCTCTTGGCGATTATCGCATCTTCAGAATGACCGACGTCACCTCAAACGGCTTGGTCGGATCATTTGGTTTGGATGCCTCGGCCGGGTCCATGTTGTCGCTGCTGAGCAGGACCGAGAGCGTCCGCAGCAGCGGAATGTGTCGGCCGATGACGACCATGCACGCGGTCAGCGGCATGGCGAGGATCAAACCGACCGGGCCCCACAGCCAGCCCCAGAAGAACGTCGCGATGACCACGCCGATCGTCGACACGCCGGTACTGTGCCCGAACGCGAGGGGCTCGATCAGCCCGTAGGTCACGGCTTCAGCCAGCACGAAGCAACTGATCACGAGCAGCGCCGGCGACCAGCCTGGGAAAATGGCGATCGACAGCGCGATCGGCAAACTCGCGGCGATCCACGGCCCGATGAACGGCACGTACCGCAGCACCGCCGACAGCACGCCCCACAGAATTGCATTGGGCACGCCGATCACCGCCAGCACGCCGGCGATCACCACGCCGTACCCGCCGTTTACCATCGCCTGCATGCGTAAGTAGCCGCCGACTTTCGTAAACGCCTCGTCGATTGCGTCGAGCGGAATGCCGAGTCGCCAGTGCTCGCTCACCCAGTGCATGCGTCGGCCGACGACTTCGGAATCGAGCAGCAGGAAGAACACGAGCACGAACACCACGCCGGTTTGCGTGATGGGCGTGAGAATCGGATCGACGATCGCCGAAGCGATGGACATGAAGTCCCAACCCGTCTGAGCTGCGGCGGTTTTTTCCTGTTGGGCTGAAACGACCGGCGTCGCGGCGGGTGCGGGCTGGGTCGTTGAGACTTCCTTAATTTTTTCGATCGCTCCGCTGACTTTTCCGAATTTGGACTCGACCGATTCGCGAATCACCTTCATTTTCTGCGTCAGATTCTGCTGGTAGTTGGGGAGCTTGGCGGTGAGATCGACGACCTGGGCGGAAAGCAGAAATATCATGCCGCCAATGACGGCGGCCGTCAGGCCCGTCGCCAACAGCACGGCGATCGTCTTAGGAACGTGCCAGCTTTGCAGCCGAACCACGACGGGCTTGAGAAGGAACGCCAGCAGCGTGGCCAGCGCCAGAGGAATCAGCAGCTCGCGCCCCCAGTACAACACCGCAAGGGCGAGTACACCCGCCCCGAAGACGGCTGCGCGGCGAATGGCATCAATGGACGAATTCGACATAAATATGCGTCAGTGTGGGCCACTATCACGCTCGAAAAAAACCAACTTGTCATCCTGAGTTTACTTGCGAAGGATCTGGCCCGATCGTCGTGGAACGCAGATCCTTCGCGAGTACGCTCAGGATGACGATTGTGCGTTCTTCACTTCGATCTCACGCACTACCTTCGGTCGGGATCGAAGACGGTTCCACTTCGCCGACCGATTGTTTCGCAAAGTGGCTCGCGGCGAACTTGCCGGCCAGCAGGACCGCCGGCTTCGCCAAGCCCACCAGGGACATCGACAGGCGAAGCGTTTTCATGATCGCGGGATGCGAGCCCGATCCCATCAGGAAGCCGCTGACGGCCGCTACACCCACCGTGGTGTAGGGGTGCTGGCGGAGCGGTCGCAGCGGATCCACACGCTGTGCAGCTCGCAGCAGCTTGTCTTTCGCCTGGTCCACCTGTTCGGTCTCATCAATCTTGTTCTCGGCCATGGTGACCTCGCGTTGACATAATGGCCTTGATGGTCACCGCGCCGACGCTAGCCAGCAGCAGCGCCACCGCGCCGAACACTGCCGCCGCTCCGGCGCGGGAGAGGAAGGTGCTCGTGTATAGGTACTCGTAGAGGCTGTACAAGAGGAAGCCGAGGCCGAGCAGGGAGAGCAGCATAATGACGATGCCCAGCGCGATCGCCGTGACCATCTTCATCAACCACTCGCGCAGCATGCGCCCTTCAGCCTCGACTAACTCAAATGCCGCCACCACGAGCTGAACGATCGACTCCACGGTTTACCTCCCACGGTCTACCGTTTGTGGCTGAACATTTTCGCCAGCAGGAACCCGACGCCGACTGCGATGAGTGCACTGGCCAGCGGGTTTTCGCCGATCTTCTTGCCGATCGCGTCAACCTGTTCGCCGCCGCGTTCCTGCCAGTCGGTGAGATGGTCCTTAATGCCCGACACCGCGTCCGACGCAGCGCCTGCGGCTGTGTCTTTCACTGCGTATCCGCTGGACTTGCCGACGCCGACAGAGTCGCTGATGAGTTTCATGACATCGCTCCTGAGCTTCGAGAAGCTCGATTTGAGATCGCTCATATCGCTCGAGAGTTTGTCCTTGGCTTCGTCCTTGATCTGTCGAAGATCGTCTTTAATGGCTGACATGGTGTGATCCTTTCACAAAAACTTCTTTGGTCCGGTTGCCGTTGCCCAAAATTACGGGAGCGGCTTCACTTCAATATCATTCTGTGAGCGGTCGACCTCGTGGCCATCGGCCATAAGGATGCCGATCACGCTGTACGTGCCCGGCTTGTCAAACGTCACGCGTGCGACGCGGCCGGCTTCTTCGGTTTTGAGGGCGCCGCCGGTTGTGGTCCAATCAATCTTCGCATCGCGACCGAGCGTGTTCTCAGTGCGGGACAGGAAGGTGACGGTCTCGCCGACCACGATCGAGTGTGAGCTCGGGCGGACCTGCAGGCTGATGGCCTTGTCCTTGCGCGAGTAATCTTCGCTCGAGTGGCATCCCGTTGCCGCCACGCCGCCCAAAAGCGACAGACTGACAAGACAGGCTTGTAGGTAACGATTCATGATGATCTCCTTGGCCCAGGTATTAGTTGTGTTTCGAAGGTTCGCGCTCTTACACGACCGGCGGTTTCTTGCCAGTTAGTAGCGAGTAGAGCAGCGAGACGACAAACAAAACAATAAAGATAAAGAATAAGATTCGGGCGATGCTCATCGCGTCGCCGGCAATGCCGGTGAATCCCAGAACGCCCGCGACCAATGCCACGACGAGAAACACAAGTGTCCAGTAAAGCATGATGCACTCCTCGGTCAGCACGACCGTTAAATAACCCGCGAGTCCTCATTCGCTCTAACCGACTCTAGTCCGGCTGAGCTCGTGTGAACATCAGGGAATCGCTGATGCTTCGTTTGTTCCGTTTTCGGCCCGAAAAATTCATGTTTTCCAACAGAGCAGCCACGCCGTTTTGAGGCGGCGTGGCTGCGTTACGGCTTAGGCCGCGAAATCCCGAATTAGTCGGTCTTCGCTTCGGTCGACCGGTAATACTGGTCGACGCTGGAACGGAACGTCGCATCGGCGAAGTCCGGCCAGTTTTCCTTGTTGAAGCCAGGGGCGGCTTTCAGACGATCCTTCGGCACGTCGAGGACGAACTTGTCGTCGTCGGCCTTGGTCTGAAGTGAACCCATGGGGATCGCGAAGAGCTTATCGCCCAGGCCAAGCACGCCGCCGAACGAAAGCACGGCGTATTGAACCGTGCCGGTGCTGGCGTTGATGACCAGGTCTTCGATGTCGCCAAGGTTTTCGTTGGCGGGGTTGCGAACGTCAGCACCGATCACGGCGCTGGCGCGGCGAGCCCACGGAAGGCCTTTCTTCACCGGGCCGTCGTTCATGGTGACGTTGTCCTTGGCCGGCATGCCCGGCTTGTTGGAGTCGATCACGACCTTGTCGGCGGCACGATAGTGCGCGTCGATCTGGGCTCGCATCGCCGGGTCGGCCATGTTCGGCCAGTTGGCTTTGTCGAAGCCCGGGCCATTTTTCAGCGTGTCTTCGCTGACGGTGAGGAACATCTTGTCCGGCTCCACCGCGCGGGTTTCAAATGCGGTGAACGGCAGAGCGAACAGCTTGTCGCCCAATCCCATCAGGCCGCCGTACGAGACGACCATATAGGATATGCGATTTTCGCTGCCGTCGAACACGACGTCCTTGATGTCGCCGATCTTCTTGCCGTCCTTGTTGTATACGTCCTGGCCGATCAACTTGCTGACCCGCTTGGTCACAACCTTTTGATCGGCGGCTTTCATGTGGGAATCGGGCGCTCCGGCCATCGGTTCCTCAGCAAAACAGATCCCGCCCGCCATCAGCGGCATGGCGAGCACGAGTGTGGCAATCTTACGTTTCATGGTACGGCTCCTTTCAAAGTGTCCGTTCCCTTACATGTCCTGCACTTGGCAGCGCAGCCGAGACATGTCCTGCGACTAAGAAATGCTAGACCGCCCGATCGATTTAGAAATCAGGCGTGTGGCTTAGACGCGCTTAGGGAGATTGCGATCGAACCGTCAGCCTTCCCCCGATGCCCCCGATGGGTAAATCCGCTTTACGGCGTTGTATGCCCGTTGCGTCTGTGTCAGCGTTCCCCCGATGGGCAGAGAAAATGGGATGACCTATTGTTGTTCGCGTCGTGATTAAGAACAGAACGCTTTAGTGAAAAGGAGAATCAACATGGATCCGATCACCACCATTGCAGCGATTTATCCGGCAGCCGCGGCAGGCTACTCGCTTCTGTATCTGCTGTTCGGCGGCGGATTATTCGGCGCAGTCGTCATTTTCGTTGTCGCGAAGATGCTCGGGAAGTAAACGGGCTTCACGTCGGCGGACTACGTCTGCGGAATTCAGTTTGGGATCCAGTACTACACTTAGTACTGGAAGTATTACGTAACGATGAGGAAGAATTATGTGGACGCCTACTTATGTCGCACGTCGTGTGGGAGATGAATATATCCTGGTCCGAGTGGATCCCGAGGGCGTGATTCAGCGCGCGGGGTTGGCCGGACTTGGGCTCGGAATGATCGGGTACGGCCTGCTGCGGCGGGGCGTGTTCGGCTCCGTCGCGTGTGCTGCCGGCGCTGCGCTGGCCTACACAGGGTGGACGGGGCGAAGTCTCATGCCTAAGAGTCATAAGTCGCCATGCAACCCTGGAACCGACGAGGCGACCCGCGGAACCACGCTCACCGGCGCGGCTAAACAGCCTTCGAAACAGGACGTGATCGACGAAGCGTCGATGCAGTCGTTCCCGGCCAGCGATCCGCCAGCGTCGACCCGCACAGATGCCGTTCAATAGATATGACGGTCCCCGGGAACGTTAGGGACCTAACAAACGACGGCAATTTTTCATCAACACGCCTGCCACCGATTTGGTATATTACTTACCGAATCGGTGGCAGCTTTCATTGGGCAGTCCTTCATCGTTTCCGCGTCGCGGAGCTCAGCCTGAATGAAAATCCAGACGCGTCGTCGCGTATGCACCGGAACAAGGGATCGATGGCCAGTGTCTTTCTAGTTGACGATCACGCCGACGTCCGCGATGTCGTGGGTCAATTGCTGAAAATGCATGGCCACACCGTGGAATTCATCACTTCCGGCGAAGACGCCATCCAGCGACTTGATTCGGTCTGTCCCCATGCCGTCATCGCCGATCACCGCCTGCCGGGCATGAACGGCGTAGAACTGCTCCGCAAGGTCCGCAGCGACCCTCGCTGCACCGGCGTCTGCTGCATCCTCTTCAGCGCCGACGCCGATACTCGACATCTGGCTGAAGAAGCCGGCGCTCACGCGTTCTGGGTCAAAGGCTCCGACGCCGTCTTCGACTCCATCGCCCAACTCGACTCTCTCATCTGCGACAACAGCAAAGTCTCTCGCTGAGCTTCCTCCCCCGAATTGAATCGAGTTGATCAGGGCAGCCCCGATATTCGGGCAGTCGGGCTTAGCCATAAACTTCCCAGCATTACGGATTGGGCACCACGAGGCGCTCAACGCGATGCGAAAACTCTTTTTCTCGGGAGGCTACGATGGCCACGTACAAGACAATTCGGTCGACGATTCTGGTGGCGCTCATGAGCGTCATCCTCGTCTCCATGACCGCCTGCAACACCACCAAGGGCGTTGGCAAGGACATGGAGCGC
>Ga0268266_10000587_pt1 | contig 50211 bp, 55 predicted proteins | sample KBSS13metaG_FD_190356 | JGI IMG/M metagenome (GOLD analysis project Ga0268266, IMG submission 190356) | Switchgrass rhizosphere microbial communities from Kellogg Biological Station, Michigan, USA - KBS S1-3 metaG (SPAdes) (version 2) | ecosystem: Host-associated > Plants > Roots > Rhizosphere...
CGGATTTGGCCCCAGGCAGTGCGACCCACTGCGTGGTGTTTACATCGGTGTAGCCCTTGTTTTTCTTCCATACATCAAGAATGCCGTCGCCATCGCTGTTTTGCACTGTCGAGCTGAATACCACCGCGCCCCAGTTCACGCATCCACTGTTGGAGCCTGACGGAACCACGGAGGTCGTTGCCGTTGCATCGTCGGCCTTGACGGCGTTGCCGAAGGAATTCACCAGCCACGTCGGGTTGTCCCATGATCCGCCGCCGGTCGAAGAAAAACTGTTCTGGTTGTATACGCCGGGAAATGCGGGAATTGTGTTTCCGTAAGGCGATGTGAGGGTGGTGCCATTTACCAAAACCGTTTCGGCCTTGTTTGGTTGACCGTTTCCAACAATGTGGGTGATTTTGGCCACGGGCGATGCCGAGGCTTGGTAGAAACCGACCATCGGCAACGTCATGAGCGCCGCCTGGTTGTTGGGAGCCAGCGAGCCATCGTAGAGCACGATCGAATTTAACGGCGTACCGGGAGACTGCAGCCGGTAAATAACAACCAATGTCGCGCCAAGTGTTAGAGGGGTGCCGCCGCCGTTGCTTCCGCTATCCGCTAGCTTTACGGCATACGTTCCATTCCCAAGGGTATTCCCGTTTGCGTCCACATTAAGATATGGCCGGACGTCTGCGCGATAGACTCGCATGGTCTTCGAACCTTGCGCCGATCCCGAACATCCGCCAGTGCTCCACGACGTCGGTGCGTTTGGATCGCCGCGAAGGACTCCCGTAATCGGGTAACCATTGAAGGAGCCGTTTTGTCCGGTAAACGTAGATTGATTTCCCTCAACGGTTTCCCAATACAAAAACGCAGCAACAACATCTGCTCCTGGCGGGACGGCTGCCGAGTTCGGTTGCGCTGGATCAGGAATCGTGATTTGGCCGGTCGCGACACCATTCACGCCTAAACCGCGAAGTCCTACTCCTCCGACAACATAGTCGCCGGTTACGAAATAGTTGTTTGCAAGAGCGAGACCTGTGGACGATTGGGCGTGACCCACTTCCGCAAAAACGGACAGACAACAGACGCACACCAACGCACCTAGAATTCGACTGGGGGAATTCATAATCGAGCTACCTCCAAAACGATCCGTGCAGCAGCAGACGGGACTAAGCGTTAAAAAATGAGGACGCCCTCTACTATGGAGCAAAAAAAGACCATGTCAAGAACTGCTAACCTATCAACCGGCAGGACTCTGGTTATAGGAGTCCTGTGCTTAGCTCCTGCGGAACGTGTCCGTCCATTACTCTTAACGCAGCCAGCCGCTTTGGCTTTCGGATGCATTCGCCCAAATTCCCTTGTTTTACGTTCTTCCTGATGTGGCAGACTGCCGTGCAATTGGAACTTGGAGGTGTTTGTGGCCGAAATCGAATCGTTCGATTTGGTGATCATTGGCTGTGGACCAGCTGGCGAAAAAGCGGGCGCCCAGTCGGCATATTTCGGCAAACGCGTTGCTGTGATCGAACGCGCGGATGCGCCCGGCGGCAGCTGCATCAACACCGGCACCGTGCCCAGCAAGACTTTGCGCGAATCGGCCCTCTACTTTTCCGGCTTATCCCAGCGCGGCCTCTACGGCATCGACTACTCGCTTAAAGAAAACTTGACCATCCATGACTTCATGCACCACGAACGCGAAGTCGTGGAAATGGAACGCAAGCGCATCCTGAAGAATCTGGAGCTGCACAAGATCGAGTATCTCCAGGGCCAAGCTGCTTTCGAAGATGCGCACACGGTTGTCGTCAACAGCGGTGGCGTGGCGCGACGGCTGCGCGGGGAAGTCATCCTCATCGCCACGGGCTCAAAGCCCCATCGGCCCCCGGAAATTTCTTTCGATGACGTACACACCTTCGACTCCGACACCTTTCTTCAAATGGAGCGCATTCCCAAGTCGTTGGCGGTGATTGGCGGCGGCGTGATCGGCTGCGAATACGCTTCGGTTTTCATGGCGCTCGGCGTCAAGGTGACGCTGGTGGATGGCCGCGATCGATTGCTGCCGTTCCTTGATTCCGAAATTTCCGATGCGCTTCGCGACCGGCTCAAAGCGCTCGGCATGGAGTTCTGGTTCAACGAAAGGCCGGTGAACGTCGAAAACTCAGCGAACGGAGCCACGCTCCAAATGAAGAGCGGAAAAAAGTTAGAAGTTGAAGCAGCCCTGTTCGCCGCCGGTCGGAGAGCCGCAGTGGATGGTCTCGCGCTGGAAAAAGCCGGCCTCGCCCTAAACGATCGTGGCTACATTCCGGTGGACGACAATTACTGCACAAGCGTGGCAAACATTTACGCTGCGGGCGACGTGATCGGATTTCCTGCCCTCGCTTCAACTTCGATGGAGCAGGGAAGAGTCGCCGTCTGCCACGCCTTCGGTTTCAAATACAAACAGCGTGTCGCTTCCATGCTGCCGATGGGCATCTACACCATCCCCGAAATCTCCGCCGCGGGAGAAACCGAAGATTCCTGCAAGGAAAAAAAAATCCCGTACTGCGTCGGTCGCGCTCGCTATTCGAACAATGCGCGGGGCCACATCGCGGGCGATACGTCCGGCTTGCTCAAACTGATCTTCGCGCCCGATAGCAAGAAACTTCTCGGCGTCAGTATCATCGGCGAAAACGCCACAGAATTGGTGCACATCGGTATGATGGTCCTCGACAACGGGCTGACCATCGACGAATTCATTCAGCAGGTCTTCAACTACCCGACCCTCAGCGAAATGTACAAATACGCCGCGTACGACGGCCTCGGCAACCTCGCTGGCCACAAGCTGCGCGAAGGCTAAGACACCTACTAGCTAAGAATCTCGTCCGTTCCAAACTGGAACAGTTTACTTTAATTTGTCGTCGCTAGAATTCAATCATTATCCAGGTTTCGATTGGCGTTGCTAATGGGCAAAGGCCGGAGAAAGCAGTTTCTCTAACCGACGTGTTTCACACTCTTATCGAGGTTGCGTCTGTAAATCCTTTGTTTTGACACTCTTCACTTTTTGGAATCTTCTCGACCCTTTGTTTTCAAGGGTTTGCGCACACAAGGTGGGGGGGCAGCCCCCTCTCTTAAACTAGTCCGACGCTCCTCTCAGTTTCTTCAGTTGCGCGACTGCGTTGCTGTTCTTCGGATCTAACGCCAGCGACTTCTCATAGTTTTCAATCGCCTGCTGTTTCTGGCCGGACTCCATATACCCCTCTCCCAAGCTGTCGAAGCTGTTCGCCGACTGAGGATGCAGCTCAGTGTTGAGCCGGAACATGCGGATCGCATCAGCGTTGTGCTTACTCCAGAGGAGGTGGTACCCGACATTGTTCACCGCTCCTTCGGGAATGGTTCCATTCTTCAGTTGGGCGGCGAACATCTGCAGTGCTGCGTCCACGCCTTGCTCGCGAATGGCCTTGCGAAACTTCATCGCCGCCGAATCGTATGCGTCGTACTTTATCCAACCAAACGCGAGATGATCGGCTCCAGTCGCGTCGCGAACCACGGCAGGGGCTATGGCCAAGCCATTCTCACTGTTGGTGAACATCACCACTGCTGACTTGCGTGCCGGATTGGCGACGACAAAGCACTTGAACGAGCCGTTGTCGCCCCAATGCCACAGAGAAATGTCGTTGCCGTTTTTCTGGATGCCCCAGCCGAGCCCCCAGAAAATGTTTTTCGAGAGTTCCTTTGGCACTTTCTCCGTGCAGTTCGTGCACTCCGGGTTTACGGCAATTTGCGGAGTTTCCATTTCGCGAAACGTCGCGTGCTTCAATCCGACTCCATTCACGACAGCAGCGACAAATAGCGCGTAATCATGCGCAGTGGTGTTCAGTGTGGAAGCTGCTAAAGCTTCCTTTTCTTTCGACCAGTCCTGCGGCGTTGCGTCGCTGTCGTGACCGGTCGCCGTACGTTCATCAAAGTCGGGCCGCCATACGTAACTGCTGCTGGTCATGCCGAGAGGAGTAAAGACTAAAGCATTCATCACGTCGTTCAGCGGCTTACCTTCGATCTGCTCGACGGCGCGCTGCAAATAAATATATCCTTCGCCGGAATAACTGAACCGTTCGCCCGGTGTGAAATGAATCGTGAGTGAATCGCCGTTGCGCCAGTTGGGAAAACCGGTGCGATGGCTCAGCACGAAGCGAGCGGTAATTTTTTCCAGTCGCGGATCGCCGTCGATGTAGGGCTTCGGCAGATATTTGGTCAGCGGCACGTCCAAACCGATCTTGCCCTGCTCAACTAATCTCAGAACGGCGTATGCGAAGACAGGCTTGCTAAGGGACGCGGCTTCAAAGATGGTGTTGTCGTCGACCGGCTGCGCCGTCTTGCTATTTTTGACGCCGAAATTGTTGTGCCACGCAATTTTGCCGCCGCGAATCACGGCGACCGACATACCCGGCACATCGGCTTCCTTCATCAGCACGGGAATATCGGCTTGCAGTTTTGCAACGGAAGCTTCGACCTTGACGGAATGTCCGGATTGCGAATGAACAAACGGAGGCAAACAACCGAGTACGCTGCCTGCCATGACGAAGAAAAGAACCTTCGCACTTATGGATTTGTTTCGCGAAGCGACGCGCACGATTGATCCTCCAAGTCAGGCAAGAGCCAGGTTGCGCAAAACGATGTTGGTCACCATTGATACGCAGGGCACACAAATCCGGTTCGCGCTTTCACAAAAGGATAGACGTAGATTCGCGGCTGCGGTTTACAATAAGTCGCCGCACGATCCTGCCGCATTCAGGTCACTACGCCGGCCAGTTCGCGAAAAACCGAAGATTGGAGGTCCGCAAAATGCTCTCGAAGCGCTCAGCATTTACATTGTTCGCCGCAGTCCTTGCTTTCGCCGGATGCAGCCATTCGGACACGCAGAAGATGAAAGAGGACGCGCGGGCGGTCCAGGAGAAAGCAGGAGAAGCTGCCGATGCCACCAAGCAGGCGGCGGGCGATGCGGCCGATGCAACACAGAAAGCTGCATCCGACGCTGCAGACAAGACTAAAGCAGCGAGCTCCGATGCAATGGACAAAGCAAAGGCTGCCTCAGCTGACGCGATGGATGCGACGAAAAAAGCCGGCGCCGATGCCGCCGACACCACGAAAAAAGCGTATGACGCGACCGCCGCGAAAACCAAGGAAGTTGCAAACGACGTGGCGAGCCAGACCAAGAAAGCAGCGGATGCAACCAAGGATTTTGCAAAGGAAACAGCGGACAAGACGGCGAAGGCCACGAAGAAGGCGGTGGACAAAAGCAAAGAGGCGGTTAAAGACGCGAGCGACAAAGTGAAAGATTAGCTGCGAATAGTTTGTGAGAAGCCTCAAAAGAATTGAGGGCGGCTGGGGGAAGCCGCCCTCCTTGCGGATTCGGTGACCGCGAATCCGTGCAAGATTGCGCTCAGACCGAGGAGTTCGTTCAGACTTGTCCCATCCCGCCGTCAACGTGGAGTTCTACGCCGGTGATGTAGGAAGCATCGGAAGACGCGAGGAAGGCAACCGCGCTGGCGACTTCTTCGGCTTTACCGAAGCGCTTCAACGGAACTTTGGCCAATATATCTTTGGCAAATTCATCCACCTGAGCTTTGGAGAGGCCTACCCGATCGAAGATGGGTGTTTCGATTGGGCCGGGCGCGACGGAATTGATCCGAATGCCGCGTTCGACGAGTTCAGCGGCAAGCGTACGCGAGAAGGAACGGAGCGCAGCCTTGGTGGCGGAGTAGACTGAGGCATTCGGCGTGCCCTTGCTCCCGGCGACGCTGGTGTTGAGCACGATGGAGGCGCCATCGTGCAGATAGGGAAGCGCCTTTTGGATTGTGAAGTAAGCGCCTTTGGCGTTGATGTCGAAGATTTCGTCGAAGTGAGCTTCATCGGCCTGGCCGACGGGGACGAATTTGGCAATGCCGGCGTTGACGAAGAGAACGTCGATTTTGCCGAGCTTGCCGGTGACCGTTGAATAAAACTTGTCGAGATCGGTCAGCTTCGCGACGTCGGATTTGACGGCGAGCAGTCCATTGCCGATATATTTCACAGCTTCGTCGAGAGTTTTCTGACTGCGGCCGGAAATCGCGACCTTTGCGCCTTCGTCGTGCAGGCGCTTGGCGGTGGCAAGACCGATGCCGCTGTTGCCGCCGGTAATGACGGCGACTTTACCTTCAAAGCGTTTCATAAGAGCCTCCAAAATTTGCGCCATTGCCAGCGGAACTGACCTGAGGCGCGGGCAACTTCGATACTTAGATGAACGTCTAAGTAAATGGTTGTGACGAAAAGCTATGACGGCCGGAAAAACTGCACGCTATTGAAACGCCAGCAGTTAGCCGGCATCAGGCTTCGGCGATATGCCGCTTTTCAGATAGACTAACGGCCGATGGACAACAAACAAATCGAGAGAATTTCGAAGGCGCTGGCGGATCAGACGCGGTTGCGAATCTTTGAGGCGATTTCTTCGAAAGGGGACCTGACGTGCAGCGACTTGGTGACGCTGCAAGGTGTGACACCCGCAACCATTTCGCATCATCTTAAGATTCTGATCGACGCGGAACTGATTGATTGCCGCAAAGACGGTCAGTTCGTACATAGCCGCGTTGTGCCAGAAACGATCGCGGAGTATTCGACGGCGTTAGCTCGTATCGCGAGTCGCGGAAAAGCACCGCGCAAGAAAGTCAAGAATTAGCTCTCGCCAGACTCTAGCCAAAGCCGGCTCACTGCAAATACTTGTCGTACCAGGCCACGATGCGGTTTAGGCGGTCTATGAGATGTTTTTCTTCGCGCAAGCCGTGCGGTTCGCGTGGATAGACGACGAATTCCGTGGGCACGCCGTAGCGCTTGAGGCCGCGATAGAGTTCCTGACTTTGACCGAGAGGATCGATAGTGTCGGCGTCGCCTTGCAAGATCAGTGTGGGTGTTTTGGCGTGCTTCAAAAAGAGAAACGGCGAGTGATTGAGAAAGCCTTCGGGTTTCTCGTAAGGGACATTCCAGAACCATTCGTCGTAAGAGGGATGTTCCTCGGTACCGTACTCGGAAATCAGGTTGGCCATTCCCGCGCCGGAGACTGCAGCTTTGAAACGAGTGGTTTGCGTGATGGCCCATTCCGACATGTAGCCGCCGTAGGACCAGCCGCCGATTCCGAGCCGATTCGGATCGGCCACACCTTTGCCGATCAGATCGTCGATGCCGGCGATGATGTCTTTGAAGTCGGCACCGCCCCAGTCGGCGCGATTGCTCTCGACAAATTTCTGGCCGTAACCGATGGAACCGCGAATATTGGGATAGAAGACGGCGTAACCGCGCGCGGCAAGCAGCTGGCCCCAGCTGTCGATGGAAGATTCCCAAGCGCCTGTGGGACCGCCATGGATCAACGCAACGAGAGGAAGTTTGCTCGCCCCGCCAGCATTCGTCGGTTTGAGCAGAGCGGCTTCAATTTCGAGACCGTCGAAGGATTTGTACTTGTAGGTTTCCGGAGTCCGCAGCAGGGAAGCGTCGAAAGCCTTGTTGAACAGAGGAAGCTCGCGCGATTGCTGTCCGGCGGAGGCGAGCCAGATTTCCTGCGGACGCGCGAAATCTTCTCCGACAAAGGCTAAGTCGCCTTTTTCGGTCACCGCAAACGACGAAGGCATGGTTGCGGGAAGCTCGATGTCTTCGCGCGCGCCGGCGGATGTGTAGCGGATCAGCTTGCGTGTGAATCCGTCGGCGGCGAGAAGGATGAGGCTGCCGTCTTTCTTCCAGCGATGGGCAAAGACGGCGCGATCGAGGCTAACGGCGGTGAGGTTTTTTGCCGCGCGCGAGGTGACGGGCAGGATCCAGAGGTCGTGCGGACTGGGGCCATCCTCACGTGAGCCGATGAAGCTGATGGTGTTGCCGCTGGGAGAAACGGCGATATCGCCGAACGGGCCGGCGGGAGCGAGGAAATCTTGTAGGACGGTGAGAGTTCTGGAATCCGCTGATGCCGTGGTCGACACGCGAAAGATGCGATCCGTATGGCGGTCGGATTCGGGTTGATTGGTGGCGACGATGACGAGCGAAGCATCATCGGGGAACCAGGTTAGTTCGGAAACAGAAACGTTCGGCGGAGTAAGAGCGCGTTCGGATTTCGTAGCCACATCGAGGAGCCAGACGCGCGGCTGCTTAGCGTCTTTGTCCACCAAGCGAGCGTCATCTTTGTCCTTTTCCTTTTTCTCTTCGGCTTCGGTTTTCGCGTCGGGCGCGATGAAGGCGATGCGTTTGCCGTCATGCGACCATTCGAAGCGGCTGATGTCGCGTTTACCTTTGGTAATGGGCTCGGCTTCGCCGCCGGAGAGAGGGAGGAGATAGATTTGCTGATTGGCGTCGCGCTTGGAGAGAAAAGCGAGAAATTTGCCGTCGGGGGACCATCGGGGTGAGCTTTCTGTTTTCTCAGAGTAAGTGACTTGGCGGGCAGCGCCGGTCGCCGGATCGAGCAGCCAAACATGGCGCTGACGCTGGTCGGCCTTCGGCGGTTCGGTGACGACGAAAGCGAGGCGTGTGCCGTCCGGAGAAAATTCGAGGTCGGAAATGTGGCGAAGGCTGAGTAGTGTTTCGGGAGAGAGCGCTTTCGGCGAAGGCGATGGCGTGGGAGCTTGGGAAAACGCAGGCGTACTGAGGAACAAAAGCGTAAATGCTGCGAACGGCAGGCGACGGCGCATGAAAAATCCTCCGTGGGAAGAACAGAGGACTGTAACCGCCTAGGGGAATATGGTCAATTGCGAGCCAGCGCTGAGATTTCGCGCGAGACAAAAAATTGCCGTCGCGGCAGGTCTTAGAAGATCCGCCGCAACGGCAGAACAACTTGAAAACAACTAGCGAACGAGACTAGTGGTGCCAGCGATCGTGATCGCGGTTGTGGTCGTGATCCCAATGATGGTCGTGTTCGAAACGTCCGTGCGGACCATCCCAGTAGCCTCCGTAGAAGTGGCCGCCTTCATGGCGAGGACCGACCCAGTGCGCGCCAGCGTACGGCGGACGAGTCCAGTAGCCTTTGTGCCAAACGTAGCGGCCGTTCACGGGATACCAGTAGCCATCCACCCACGCATATTCTGGCCCCGGACTGACGGGCACAACGTAATGGCGTGGAGGTGGCGGCGGCCCGATTTGAATTCCGATCGCGACCTGGGCAGCCGCATGATGAGCGCCAAGCAAGAGCATTGAAGAAAGCAAAGCCGCTCTCAACAAGTTCTTCATTTCGACAGTCTCCTTTTGCGGACAAGCGCCACGCGAATGTTCTCTGCGGCGGTTGCCTTCAGAAATCTATAACCCAACAGTGCTCGGATTGTTGCGGTGAAGCGTATGAAACGCGACGCGAAAGGAGCAATAGAGAGAAAGCTGTAGTCACGCGAAGCTTCGAAATCCAAACGCGACAGAGAGAAGGAAGTAAAGCAAAAACGGAGCAGAACACTCTGCTCCGTTTCAGATTCGTTGACCGAAAGGAAAGGCGAGTTTTTAGTGATCGTGGCCGTGGTTGTCCTTGTCCTTATCGTGACCATAGGCATGACCCTTGCCGTGCTCTTCGTGTTCTTTGAAACGGGCGTTGTCGCGAACTTTGCGATCGCGATCCCAGTGGTGGTCATGGTCGAAGCGTCCGCGTGGACCATCCCAATAACCGCCGTAGAAGCGGCCGCCATCATGGCGAGGAGCAATCCAATGCGCCCCGACGTAGGGCGGACGGCTCCAGTAGCCTTCGTGCCAGCGGTAGTGACCGGCAACCGGATACCAATAGCCGCCGACCCAGATGAAGTCGGAAGCGGGCTGCGCGGGCATTACGACGACTGCACGCGGCGGGGGCGGCGCGCCGATCTGAACGCCGATGGATACCTGAGCTTTCGTCGAAATGCCTGCCAGCAGAAATGCGGAAAGCGCGGCAGTCTTGAGCAGAGTGTTCATTCGATATCTCTCCTGAAACTTGGTTCGTGCTTTTTGCCTTGCTCTAAGTTAAATGCTCCGCCGCCGATTTTGTTGCGGTTGCGGGAGTGAGCGTGCTGAGACAATTAGCTGTACGTGTGACTGTACGAAAGGTCAGGCCCTTCTTGCTCCTACATTGTCCGGTTGTGAAGGGAACCGCCCGGTTTGCGGGTGTTTGCGGGGGTCGGCTACAATTTGAGTTCTTTTGCGCGCGAAAAGGGCTGACTGAGGCATGCACGAACTGAAACTGCACAACACGCTGAGCGGAAAGACCGAGCCGTTTGTACCAATGGTGGCCGGCGAAGTGAAGATGTACACGTGCGGGCCGACGGTATATGACTATGCGCACATCGGGAATTTCCGGACATTCGTGTTTCAAGACATTCTGCGGCGGTACCTGAAGCAGCGTGGACTGAAGTTGAATCACGTGATGAACCTGACCGATGTGGATGACCGGATCATCGCGAACGCCTCAGCGGCGAAGGTAGGAATTCGCGAGTACACCGAGAAGTTTGCGCGGGCTTTCTTCGCGGACTGCAACGCACTCAGCATTCAGACTCCGGAATATTGGATTCGCGCGACAGATCACATTCCAGAGATGGTGAAGCTGATCGAAAAACTGCAGCAGAAGTCGTTTACGTATGACGGCGAAGGATCGATTTATTACCGGATTGCGAAGTTCCCCGAGTATGGGAAGCTGTCCAAGATTGATTTGACGGGGATACAAGCGGGCGCGCGCGTGGATAACGACCGCTACGAAAAAGAGAGCGCGCGAGATTTTGCTTTATGGAAGGCGCCGAAGCCGGGGGAGCATTTCTGGGAGACGGAAATCGGGCCGGGGCGACCGGGCTGGCACATCGAGTGTTCGGCGATGGCGATGAAGTATCTGGGCGAGACGCTGGACATTCATACGGGCGGAATTGATCTGGCGTTTCCGCACCACGAAAACGAAATTGCGCAGAGTGAAGGCGCGACAGGGAAGCCATTTGCGCGTTATTGGGTTCATGCCGAGCATTTGCTGGTGGAAGGCGAGAAGATGTCCAAGTCGCTAGGGAATTTCTATACGATGCGCGACTTGTATGGGAAGGGGTACAAACCTTCGGCCTTGCGCTATGCGTTGGCTAGCGTTCCGTACCGGCGGCAGCTCAATTTCACATTTGACGGGCTGACGCAGGCGACGAATTCAGTTGAGCGGCTGAGGACGTTCGCAAATCGGCTGAAGCAAGGGAAATTCCCCGCGGGTTCGCCGGCAGGATTCAAGGAGCGGGCCGCGAAGGCGCTGGACGATTTCGATGCGGGGCTGGCGGACGACCTGAACACGGCAGTGGCGCTGGCGGCGGCGTTCGACTTTCTGCGCGAAGCGAACATCGCGATAGACGGCGGGAAGTTCGGCCAGGAAGACGCGGCGGCGGCGCAGGAATTCCTTGTGAAGTTTGACGAAGTGTTCGCGGTAGTTGCGGAGAATGACGCGGAAAAGCTGAAGGAACTGGGGTACGGCCCTGACGAAGGAGGGCTAAGCGACGCCGACGTAGAGGTATTGATCGCGGAACGGCAGGTGGCACGGCAGCGGCGAGACTTCGCCAAGAGCGACGAAATTCGCAAAAAATTGGCGGAATCTGGTATAATTTTGGAAGATAGTAAGGACGGAAGCGTCCGCTGGAAACGTAAATGACACACACCAACCTCCACCGGCTGGCCTCGCAGGCTTCTCCTTCCGAAGTACGTCCGAACCTCTACGGCGTAGATTAAGTCCCCCAATAAAAGCAGGAAGTGCGGGGCGGAGTCCGTCTGCGCACTAGCCTGCATGCCCAGTCACGTTTCGCGGAACTCGTCCTGAGTTTTCGCAAAACATCCGGCTAAGGCCGGAGTCCATTCACGTTGGCCAATCGGTTTGCAGACCGGCGGTTCGCAAAACCGGATGCGAGAAAAAATGGAGAAGAAAATGATTGCAGCTACCGAAACGAAAGTACCCCGTCTGGTGACGGCGCTGCCTGGCCCGAAGGCGCAGGCGATTGTGGAGCGCGACGCGAAGTTCATGTCGCCCTCGTTCACGCGCGATTATCCGCTGGTGGCGAAGAGCGGCCACGGCGCGATGGTGGAAGACGTGGACGGAAATTTGTTTTTGGATTTTGCGGCGGGAATCGCCGTGTGCTCGACGGGACACTGCCATCCGAAAGTGGTGGCGGCGATCCAGAAGCAGGCCGCGGAACTGATCCACATGTCGGGGACGGATTTCTACTACGAGAGCTTGCCGTATTTAGCTGAGCGGCTCGGCAAGACCCTGCCCGGAGCGGAGGACAAGAAGGTATTCTTCTGCAACTCCGGGACGGAAGCAGTGGAAGGTGCGATCAAGCTGGCGCGCTACGCCACGAAGCGCGACAAGATGATTGCGTTTTACGGCTGCTTCCACGGGCGGACGATGGGTTCTCTGTCGCTGACTGCTTCGAAGTCTACGCAACGCAAAGGATTTGGTGCGCTGCTCGGTGGAGTCGAGCACATTCCTTATCCTTATGCGTACCGTTGCGCACTCGGCCACACGCCGGAAACCTGCGGCGCGGAAATTTTGGAGACGCTGGAGAACCAGATTTTTAAACGGCTCTTCGATCCTACGGAAGTCGCCGGAATCATCATTGAGCCGATTCAGGGCGAAGGCGGCTACGTACCTGCGCCGAAGTTCTTCCTGCAGGAGCTGCAGCGGATCTGCCGCCAGCACGGAATTATGCTGATCGCAGACGAAGTGCAGTCCGGCATGGGACGCACGGGAAAAATGTGGGCGTTCGAACATGCGGGCATCGAGCCGGACATCATCACCAGCGCGAAGGGAATTGCCAGTGGAATGCCGCTGGGTGCGTTCATCGCGCGTTCGAGCGTGATGAACTGGAAGCCCGGTTCGCACGGCACGACGTTTGGTGGTAACCCAGTTTGCCTGGCTGCCGCCATCGCGACACTCGATCTGCTGGAAGGCGGCTTGATGGAAAATGCGCGGAAGATGGGCGAGTACATCTTTGCTCGCACGGCCGATTGGACGAAGAAGTTCAAGATCGTGGGAGACGTTCGTGGCAAGGGCCTGATGATCGGCGTTGAACTTGTGCGCGATCAGCGGACTAAGGAACGTGCGGGCGATTTGCGGAACTTCATCGTGGACCGTGCGTTCCACAAGGGCCTGTTGATGCTGGGCGCCGGCGAGAATTCGCTACGGCTTTCGCCACCGCTGTTGATCGACGAAGAGCAGGCTGACTTCGCGCTACAGACGTTGGAAGAGTGCATGCGCGAGGCGGAAGCGAAGATCTAAGAAAGATTCTGCGCCTCGCCCGGAATGACGGTTGTGTTCCCGCGGCCCAAGCGGAAGATTGCAGCGGCCGCGGGATTTTTGTTTATACTCGCAGCGCCCAGAGGATAAGGGCGAATGGTGCCTCTAGTTTCGCGCTTCGTTTTCGAAATCGTGAAATGGCGTGCCCGGCTTGGGTTGACGCGCGATGCGGAGACGTTCGCGGACGGGAAAGCTGAATCACGGCAACGAGGAGTGCGCGGCGAGACGTTTGCGTATTGGTATTTGCGACGTCAGGGCTACGTCTTCGTCGGGTGAAACTACATGCCTCGCGGAACAAAGGGCGAAGTTGATCTTGTAGGCTACGACGGCGAGCCGCTGGCATTCGTGGAAGTGCGCACGCGAACGGCGAGAGAAGATCAGGCGGCTTTGCCTGAGCTAATTGTTACGGCGGAAAAACAGCACGTTATGGCGCGGACGGTGCGACGTTTTGTGATGGAGCGACACGTAAAGGAATGTCCGATGAGATTTGACGTCGTGGCGATCGAAGAAGTCGCCGGCCAGTCGCCGGTAGTAAGACTCCACAAAGCCGCGTTTTATCCACAGATGTAAGAGAAAGTCGGCAAAGTCCGTCGCAATTCAAGAGAACTTGCTAAAATAAACAGCCATTCCCATAACGTTCGAAAGCCCGAATAAAAGGTTTTAGGAGGCGGAATTGCCGGAGTTACGCAAAGACCCGATTACCGGCCGCTGGGTGATCATTTCCACGGAACGTGGAAAGCGGCCGATGGATTTTCTGCGCGAAAGCGTAATTCCAGGAGACGGGAAGAATTGTCCGTTCTGCCCGGGCAATGAAGCGAAGACGCCTAACGAAGTGCTGGTGTACGGCCGCAACGGCGGTAGTGCGAACTCGGCGGGATGGTCCATCCGCGTCGTACCCAACAAATTCCCCGCGCTCGGAATCGAGGGCAACCTGGACAAGGAAGGCGAAGGGCTGTTCGACAAGATGAACGGCATCGGCGCGCACGAAGTGATTATTGAGTCGCCGGACCACGCTTCGACGATGTCCACGCTTTCGGAAAGAGCAATAGAAGACGTCCTTTGGGCGTATCGCGACCGCATGCTGGACCTGAAGAATGACAAGCGCTTCCGCTACGTGCTGATTTTCAAGAATCACGGCGAGGCGGCGGGCGCGACCGTCGAGCATACACATTCGCAACTGATTGCGCTGCCAATCGTACCGCGCCGCGTGCGGGAAGAAGTGGATAGCTGCTGGCACTACTACGACGAAAAAGAGCGCTGCATTTTCTGCGACATCATCCGGCAGGAAATGGAAACGGGCGAGCGGGTGATCGGCGAGAACGATCACTTCATCACGCTCGCGCCTTATGCGCCGCGGTTTCCGTTCGAAATGTGGCTGCTGCCGAAAGCGCACGGTTCGTCCTACGAGAATAACCAAAGCTCTATGTATGCGAGCCTGGCGCGCATGATGAAAGACACCTTGATGCGCATGGACGCCGTGCTGGCCCGGCCCGCGTACAACTTTATGATCCACACGTCGCCGATCGGGGAAGAGATCAACGATCACTACCACTGGCACGTGGAGATTATTCCCAAACTTACCAAGGTGGCGGGATTTGAATGGGGGACGGGCTTTTACATCAATCCGACACCGCCGGAGGAATCGGCGCGGTTCCTGCGTGAGGCACGGATCGCGAGTCCCGCAAAGAAGTGAAATGTGATAGGGCTGAAGGCTCTATTAGCAAAACCGGGATTTCGTTATAATTGAAGTTTGGCGGCGCGGTACCCAAGTGGTAAGGGAGAGGTCTGCAAAACCTTTATGCGTGGGTTCGATTCCCACCCGCGCCTCCAACAAAATCCTTCATTTTTCCCAATAAATCGACGATTCTTCGGGACGGCAAGAAAAATTGTACGAAAATTGTACGATAAATTTTTGGCATAGGAGCCGCAGCCGTGGGCATATTCAAGAAGTTCGGCAAAGCCTACAAGGTAGTGGGAAGCGAAACTTACCGGGAAACCTTGGATAGCGTTGAAAAGATTGCTGTAGGTTCTTACCAGCTTCTGGCCGACAAGACGCCCGATGAACAGACCCAAATTCTTGAGCGCGTTACTGAGTTGTTGTCCAAGCTGCACGATGCCACCGACCACGAGACTCCGCTGGTTTATTCACTAACGTTGCTCACCGCCATCCGATCTCATCATCTCGCGATGCAACAGAAAGCCGACGAAGGCAATCAGCGCGGCTAGCCTGAGATCACGGGTTCGCTTTGTAGTAGTCGGCGGCAAAGTTAGTTAAAAGCTGATCTACTGTATTCCGAACTCGCTCAGGCATCCCACTAGAGGGTCCGACTAACATCGAACCTTTATGCCAAACTTCCCCCACTCCATAACCAACGGGGTCTAACTTCTCCGTCAGCACCATAATGTTTCTTTTCAGACTGATTCGAACGTCACATGCGGTTCCCGTTCCCGTTGGCATACACCGAATGTTCATGTAGATGTAGGATTCGACGCTTTTGTCCTCTACCCGCATCTTAGGGATGTTCCGTTTTACAGATACTATTGCTTGAGACTTCAAGGTCTCTTCATCTAGCTGAATACCGCGTTCATATGAATCGAAATCTTCCACAACAATTCGAGTACCGGACAGGCTTTTGAATCCATAGTCAACCTCTGATGAATGTCCCTGTGGTGTATCGCTGTTCGGTAGAAGAAACGTCACAAGCACGAGAACTAGAGTTCGCATCTTCACTCCTGTGGTTCTTCGATCTTCACTTTCGCCAAAGCCTTATCCAATGAATCCTGCCTCGATTTGACCCACGGGGCGTAATGCCTCTCCGTGACTTTGGTTGACCTGTGCCCGAGTAGAATCGACACGTCCTGCAGGGACACTCCGGCTTCGAGAAGGGAACAGGCAAACGTGTCACGGAAACGATGCGGATGCCCGTCCGCGATCTTGGCATCCTCGAATATCTTGGCAATCCGTTTCCGCCACACGGATACCGCAGCCGGAAGTTTAGAATGACCGGTCCAGAAGAAGTACTTGGGGTTCGTGGACTTCACCGATTGCAGTGCGGTGGCGACGAAGTCAGGGAGCCTGATTGAAACGTGCTCACCAGTTTTTGCCGTGTACAGTCTGAGCCGATCTCCGGTCAAGCTGACTTTCGCCAATGCGGTGACATCGGAGATACGCAGCCCCGAATACCGCATGGTCAAGATAAACGCATAAACGGCATGGGCTGCAAAACGCTTGGATTCTTTCGCGGCCTTGAAGATGGCGGTCATTTGCTCGTCTGAGTACGGCAACGTAGGGGAGTCCGTAATCTTCGGGCGTTTGAGTTTCAGTGCATGATTCTTCTCGACCCAATCGCGGTCAACCGCGAACCGATAAATACTCCGCAACCGCTCCAGTTTCTTTGATGATGACAACGGTCCGTCTTTCCACGTTGAGCGGAATTCAGTCAAATCTTCGACTCGAAACCCATCCACCGTGACGATGCCTTTGTTCTGTGCGAACGTCTCAAGCTGGCTGAACAGGTGTTTATATTTGCGAAGGGTTTCGGTTTTTAGGTTTCGACCAGACGCAGACTCCGCGTCCTTCATGAACAATTCTTTCCACTCGGCTACCGTGGTTTTGGTTTTCTTCTTCGGGTGTTCGCCGTCAATATCCCATCGCCTGACCAACTCCTGAACTCGGTTCCAGTCCCGTAGTCGTGTGGGTATGCGCAAGAACTGCCCCGTGCCGACATTCTGGTCGAACAGCAGTCCGGCGTGGCGGGTTGTGCCTGTCACCCATATCGGGCATTTGCAGCGGTAATCGCTGCGGGAAGTAAAACGGCATTTGGCGCGGTTGTGGCGACGATATGTGGTGAGCATTATGCCGCCAATCTCCGGTGAACACGTTCAGCTACTTCTTTAGGGATTCGAAGAGTTGTCCGCAGCTTGCTTCCGTTGCTGATCTTGAGCACGCCGGGTTCGTCACGGAAGATATTGCGTACGGTCTCCACATCGACGCCCCAAGCCTCGGCCAATTGCTTCGGGGTATAGTGCGGGTCGTCCACGCTGATATGGGACTGGGCGATATCGTCCGCCGTCAGCGGCGCTTCATCGTCGGCTGATTCAGGTTCCCAGTTCAGAAACTTCTCGGACTTGAGCAGGAGTTTGTACAACTCCAGCATCTCCGGGGTGACGTGCTTCCGCATCAGTTTGTTGGTCATGAACGCACCAATTTTAACAATCGGCTAATGGTTTCGAACGGTACGTCGGTTTGCGCGGTGCGAATCAGGAAACAACAGCAGGGTAGAATCTGACGAGCAAGCATTGGAGCCATTCTCCTTTGTTTGTTAGGGGCGTGTCGGTGCTAGAACACCAGCACGCTCCGCTTACTTTTTGGTTTTAAGCCTCGCTTCTATAGCCTTCACAACCCAATCCTTCAACGTGATACCTTCCAACGCTGCGGCTGCTTTGGCTTTGCGGACAATGTCGTCGGGGAGACCACGAAGATTAAGAACTTTCGGCATGGTGGAAATGTACCAGAGTGTACAGCCTTACTCCAGCAGTCATTTGGATGTAAACTATCCTAAAGAGTATCCGACATGAAATTTTCCGACCGCATGGGAATTACGACTGTCCGCACCGTGCTCCAGACAGAGTCAATGGAGATTGGGCTTAGAAACAAACTGTGGAACGTAATTTGTCAGACGTACTTTCATGACGCTCCGCCCTGGAAAAATGCAAAAGGCGACACATTACATTACTCGCAGATTCGTCCGATTTTTCAAAAGCTCTGGCACGCGCATTTTAAAGGAGCTACCGACAGGATTCCTCTGTATTACACCGAGGCGTTGATAGAGTTACGCTCCAGCTTCTTTGAGAACCAGTGGTACGAACCATATAACCTGATTCAATTTCTAGCTGACGAAGTTCGATCTGATCTTCGCCAACGGTTCATTGATGCAATAAATGTCGTTCTTAAGGAAGAACTGGCCGGATATCAATTTGTCTCTGGCAAACTCGTCCCGATTACAAGCGAAGCAGAGATCGCTACCATTGAGCAGGCAACGTCGCTGCCGGACTCATTCAAACCTGTTCGAGATCATTTAAAGCAAGCTTTGGCGCTTCTTGCTCAAAAACCTACTCCCGACTATCGAAACTCGATTAAGGAATCGATTTCGGCAGTTGAGTCTCTGAGCAAGAAAATTGCCAAGTTGCCGGACGCGACTCTAAGCCCTGCACTTAACGCAATCGAGAAAACCACTGCGCTTCATGGCGACTTGAAAGACGCATTCAAGAAGCTGTATTGGTACACCAGCGATGATGACGGAATCCGGCACGCGATGATGGACGAACCGAATCTGGATTTGGAAGACGCTAAGTTCATGCTGGTGTCGTGTTCAGCTTTTGTGAACTATCTCGTCGTAAAGGCACAGAAAGCGGGTATCGCGCTTTGAATCAAAATATTAAGTCTTCTGGCTGGACGCCAGAGTTTGATAAGACTCGACAGCTGCTCAACGAACGGCTTAACCCCGCGATGTCAGGCATTGTGAACTACGATGAAAGTCAGTTTCTTGAATTGGATGGTTCATATTTTGCCGAGATCGTATTGAACGACGCCACCGTACTTCAAGACGTGCGTGAAATCGTGAGGCAAATAGCTGCCGAGTCGAAAGTGCGGCTTGCTTATCTCGTACGAGCGAAGTGGAAAGTTATCGACGCTCGGTTCGTCGGACCAGCAATCGGGAAAGACGGCGGTCTACGGGCAGCAAGCGTGTATCACGCCACTTTACTGTCCGGCTCCCTCAAGCACGTCGTGAGCATTGAAGTGGGTAATGAGGCTAGTAGGCTGCTTCACAACGATACAAGCCGAATCGCAAAACTCGTCACCGAGCATCTGGAAAACCAACTGGCCGCTGGCGGAACGTCGTCCTGGGACCCGGTGATTTCTCCCGCGCCTGAGATCAACCGGATGACGGTGCAGTTTTTGACGGAGAGGGGACAGAAAACTACGTGGGGCGGCGGAAATTCGTGAAGTCGGTGGCGGTGACGACTCTGGACTAGGCGATGACCGACATACTCACAGAGATAACTTCCGAGACTCCGAAGAAAACTCTCTGGCATTACACAAATCAACGGGGTTTGCTCGGTATCGTTCGGAGCCAGGCGATTTGGGCAACCCACCATCAATATCTAAACGACCGCACCGAGTTTACGCATGCGCGGGACCTAATACGCGATGAAGTTAAATTGCGATATGCAAGGCTAGGACTTTCCGGCGCAAACCCGTCTGTAGAGAACTACTATAAGACGTTGTTGTTTAATTTGGAACTTCCATTCCACGGAGTATTTATATTTGTCTGTTCTTTCTCTGAAGCTGCAGATGATCTGTCGCAGTGGAGAGCGTACAGTCGGAATTCACCCGGAATTGCCATTGGTTTTTCGCCGGACGGACTGAGTAAGCTTGCAAGCAAACGACACTGGACATTGAGCCGCTGCGTCTACAACAAGGAACACCAAACGAAAATAGCCGATGCTATTGCCAACAAGCTGCTGGAAGGCCATAGGCCCGAACCCGCAGCCGATGAAACAGAAGGAAGAGAACGTGCCATTAGAATTCTCGACAACACCAGTAAGCATCTTCAAAAATATGGGCTGCTCATGAAACACAACGCATTTGAAAGTGAGCAGGAGTGGCGGCTCATATCTCCGGCGATGATGTACTCAGATAAGGGAAACAAATTTCGAGAAGCTAAATCGACTTTGGTTCCGTATCGAGAATTTTCATTTATCTACGACGAAGGGAAACTCGGTTTCGAAGCGATCATGATAGGTCCGACGCCCAACCAGGATGAATCTGATCGTGCTGTTCGCAGCCTGCTCGAAACACATCAGGTCCATAACCACGAAGGAAAATCAGTGGATGTAGTGCACTCGGAGATTCCGTTTCGCGATTGGTAGTCGTATCCGTTCTTTACGACCAAATTCCCGAACCAGGGGTGCCGGGGTGGAGGATACGGCGGGGTACCTTTTGCAGATTGCGCGTGGTGATCTCCCCCTGCCGGGTGCCGGGAGTGGGACATTTTTCAGGCAAGAGTCTCGCGGCACCGAAGGGCGTATTGGGGCGGGCCGCACCTCGGGATTACGTTAATTCCTCACCCATCGGGCGCGACACTACTCCGGGGTGGACAAAGGCGGTCGGAATCGCGACGCCACCGCTGACGACGCTCTTGCAGGTCTTCGTACCAATCGCAGAATTCTTTGGTGATTACGCGCAATCCCCATATCAAGAGACCAACACAAATAAGCGAACCGAGGATAAACTCCTCGATCTTGAAAAACGTTTCTGGGCCGGGCATCGGCAACACCTATTCCTTAGGGCTTAATAAACTCTTTTCTAATCCTTCGGCCAACAGAGGAAGATTCAACTTCAACAGGCTCGCGCTTTGTTGTAGGAAGAGCAGGGGGCGGAGGGGGCATGCTGTTTTTTGCCCAAACGTAGGTTTCCGGGTCTCCGATTTTCCCGAGCAAGGCGTTAAGTACGGGCTTAATCTGTCCCGATTTCAATAACCGACGCACGATGGTGTGAACGTTGGCGGCAAGGTTTTTGTACGAAGACACATCGTAGGAATGCTCTAAAATCTCAACGACTTGCTGACGGCTAAGGGCGCGTTCTTCTCGGCCAAAAATATACCGGATAGCATCCGTCAATCCGAGTTGCTTAATTGGGTCTTCGACTTCGACGCCGCACAAAGCCGATAGGTGAACAATGTCGCCTTGAAGTTTTGCTATCCTGCGATCAATTCTCTGCCGCTCTGTCGTGAGTTTCTCCAATTCTTCCTGCGCGTCGTCGAGTACCTCCCCAAGTTTGTATTCGTCCGGGACTTGAATAGGCTTAATGGGCGGAATCATCTTATTCCCCTTGGTTCACGTCTCTTTATACAATGCACTACACATTGTGTCAAATAAATAAATCACACTATGTTAAGTTATTGTGTATGTGTGGATTAGAAGGTCCGAGGCGTCGAGTCGAATTTTCAGAAACGAACGTCCCCAGCGAGAAGGCGGTATGGGGCTTGTGCGGTATGGCAGACGGGACGGTCCCGAAGTTCGCGTAACCCTTAGAGGCGCGTCGCTTTCTCTTTATCGTCGATCAGTAAAACATCTACGGGACCGCCGATTCCAGTTGGCGCTGGTATCGTCTCCGTCCTCCGTGATGTGGCTTCAATAAGATTGACGGCAGCTGCCCGTGCTTCTGCGACTGTTACATCCTTTGCTTTCTTCCCGCTCTCCACGAACGCATTAAAGTCTTCTAGCCCGCATGCAAGATTGTAAACATGCTGTTCAACATACGAAATTTCGCCAAACAGCATCGGTCCGCTTTTGTCCTCCATCGACATCTCATGCCAGTTGATACCGAGAGATTGAACCGTTAGGTCATCAGCTACCAGAATTTCAAAATAGACAATCAAGAACGTTCGGTCTGCCGGATTGTAACTTCCTATTACTACTTGAAAGATCGCTTTTCCTCGAAATTCTTCTAATGGCCCGAAACGGGCGTAGTCCAGCGCATATTTGGCCGCTGACTCTTTGCACTTGTTGGCGAGCGCTAATACCTCTACTTGACGCAATATCCCGCACCCGGATTCCAGTTCTTTCTGCACGAGACTCTCAATGTCCAAGAGCGGAGCGACGGTTGGGTCAATCAGGGCCGAACCGTCATCGGGCAAAACCTTGCCATGACCAGTAACCGTGATTGCCGTATGCCTTCGCTGCGTTAGTTCAAAAATTTTGACCGTGTTGTCGCAAAATACTCCGTTTGCAGTCGTTCTGCTATCAGCCGCGAAAAGCAACCCGTCTTGTGTGGCAATCAGGACTACAAGTGTCATGAGTGAATGCTATCACGATACGTAAACGACACGTCAATGCGACCATCAGAGGGACCCGTGAAAAAGTGAACCTCCGCTGCTGCTGATGCCGTGCCGGTGAAAGGAAAGGCGGGTGGGGCTGGAGGGCACGGGATGGCAGGGTGGCGGGGGTGTCACAAACTGATGGGCGCGTTGAATTTTGACAGGCAACTGGTTCCGCACGGCGAAGGCTGGCTGGGGGCTTTGCGGCATGGTAGTGGGGGCGGGGGTCTAAAAAAGAATTCTTTTCCCGCAAGAATTCAGACAGCGAAATAACCGCATGAATACAGGCGATTTATCGGTTCAGATAATCCGGGCACTTCCGCTTTCATCCAAGACAGACAGATAAACTCGTTGCTTGTTTGTTTGCCTAACTTGTCGGCTTTTGATATCCACACGCGCAGCGCCCAGACTTTGCAAAACGGTGCGAGTGGTTCTTATAGCGCGGACAGTTCGGATATTTACGTCTGGCCTCCCGCGCTATTGCCATATTCTGGCGAGACGCTACGATCTTCGCGCGCGTTCGGCTCTTGCCGCCCTTCTTACCAATCTTTGATAGATAAGCCTTAACAGCGTCGTCCATTCTGCAAACCATATCAGTAGCCCGCTTGCTGTGTCAATGTGAGACTCTTATGGGTAAATTGTACGCAGTTGGAAACGTCGGCTTACGCAAGCAGTATTGATTCTAAATGACTTAACAAACGGCTTGTTGTAAGCAAAGGACTTAGGACAGGTGTCGCGTTTCAGTAACGTCGGAGTCTGCTCATATTCCGACATTGGTATGGTTTTGCTGGGGTTTCTATCTATCATGCTTGACACAGCAACCGGACTAGTGTATGCTTGGGAAAATGGAGAGACCTATGACCCAGAACCCTACAATCAACGATTTGCAATCGGCAGCGAACGAGATCAAGCACCTCACTGCCGACCAGCTGGAGGAAGTCATGAAGGCCGCGATGAAAGCCTCAGCCCGCGATCACGCTTTACTGGCGACGATTTTCCATCATGGGCTTCGCGCGAGCGAGGCGGCTGACCTCAAGCTGTCAGATATCAACTGGGCTTCGATGGAGATCACAATCGCCCGCAAGAAAGGCTCGCTAAAAACGGTGCAACAGCTTGTTAGCCAGCGCGGGAAGCCTGCGCTGGACGAGGTCAAGGCCCTCCGTCGCTGGCTTGTTGAGCGCAAGCAGACCAACGAGCCTACTTCGTACGTCTTTGCTTCTCAGAAGGGCGGCGCGCTCCATCCCGACGTGATTAACCGCATCTTCAAGAAATACGTTGCAGTGGTCAACGCTGATCGCGTCGCGCGAGGTGTGCAGCCGATTGCTGATTCAGCGTGCCACGTCCACGCGCTGAAACACACGCTCTGCACGTTGGCCATTGATGCCGGGATGGATTTTTATAAGGTTGGATTGCGGGCAGGACACTCGGCGCTCTCTTCAACTCTCAAGTATGTCCACGGTTCACAGGTTCTTGCGGGAAAAGCATGGCAGGAGAAGTCGTTCGAGATTTTCAACTGAGCAGGGAATCAATGCGTACTTGGGAAAAACTCGTTTCAGCCGCCGCACTAGCCGTGATCGTTGCTGGGGGTACGTATGCATACGAACGGGAGTCCTTTCACAAGAACCTTAATGCGCGGTTTAACCGTATAAACGTTGAGTATTTCGACGGTAGCCTTTCCGGTGTTCGGTTGCGGTGGGAATACCTGCCAGATGATTACGGCCAGTCGTTCGATGGAGAGATCGTTGTCGATACAGCGAGAAACACGACCGAGCCGCAGTTAGATGAGACATTGAAGCACGAAGCCTGCCACCAATTCGCGGGCGTCGAACATCAGCATGATGAAGCGTGGCAGTCGTGCATGGTTCGATTCGAAACGGGCCACTAGTCTGGGTAAACCGATGTATTCAGTGTATGGGTGTTTCCGTTAGCTTCGTCGCTCCAAGTTGAAGAAAACTGTGGACGCTTGGCCTTCGGGAATTGCTCCGATTTTTGGCGCACTTGCAAGCCAGTGACTTCCATCCCAAGCTACAAATCCAATTGTTCCGTCCTCATGGTCCGCATTATCTAAATCAGCGCGCTTAAAATGTTCGAAGGTGAAGTTCACACTTCCATCTAAGGCATCCGTGTGTGAGTGGCATTTAGAAGCCCACTGTTGACCGTCCCAAGCGGTGTATTGAATCCATTCGTCATCGTGGGTGTCTAACCCGACATGATGAAAGTCTGGGTCAATAGTGGTTCTGATGCCGAATGGGCCGTTGATCTGCGTATAAACATCTTGCAAACTAGCAGTCCACTGCTGACCACTCCAATGCACATATTCAATTGTTCTGGATTGTCCGGGATTCATAAGACAGTCGCCACTCCTTCAAAACAGTCTGTTTAGCGGGTGGTACCGTACTACAAAAAATATTCAAAATGCAAACGGCCACTTGCGTAAGGTTTTAGCGAGATGGTTTCCCCCAGAATCATTTCAGTCTGGAGGATTTTACTTGGCGGATGATCTTGCACTCTTCCAAAAGGCGTGCCACCTTTCGGTTCTTTGCGCGGTATCGCAGTAAACCTTCCGAAGTTACGACCGCCAAGAGATCATTGCTTCGAATCCCGGCGCGCCCTACCTCGCTTCGAACTTGCACTCGCACAACCTGACCCCGCTTTAACACGAGCAAGTCGCAGACTCCGTGCGGAGAGGTGTTTCGATAAACAACGAAGCCCTGTCTCAGCAAGTCAAGGCAACACACCAACTCATTGCGTGCGCCCCGCGTTCCGGGCGCTTCCTTACGGCGTGACTGTCTCCCCATTAGCGTCTCGTCTTGAAAACCGACAACGGCACGAACGTGGTGCCCATCAATACGTGAGCCTGCTTGGAGCCGTGCGCGTGGTACACCGGATGGTCTGTGCCGCCGACGTTGGCGACCTGATTGGTCGGGCGCATCGTCGCAAATTTGCGCAGCGGTTGCGGTGGTGTCTGCGTTACCTTCTTGGATGCCTTAGCTTGGGTCTTGCACACCAGTGCTCTCACCAAATTCTTAATTCGTTGCAGCATGTGTTCTCCAAAAATAAAAGACCGGGGATAGCTCCCCGGCCTCGGTTGAAATTGTTGATAATGAGTCTTACAGCTTCACGTCGGGCGGTATTTTCTCCGCGATCTCTTTCAACGCCGCGTCTGGCTGCTTCTGCGGCGCGTCGCGGCGACTACCAAACTGGTGAAGGGCAGCGCGACGGGCCATCTCTTCTTTGAAGTTTTTGGAGGATTCTACTGCCGCTTGATCGCCTGCGAGTTGGTCGGCTTCATTGACTTCGAAAGTGTTGAGGTTAACGTTTGCCGTTGAATTGATAATCCTCGCGGCTTCTATCACGGCTGGGTCCGATGCTGGATTCTGCGGCGTTGGCGCAGACTCTATGACCCTTCCAAAGTCATTGATCGGGCGATAGCCCCACTTCGCGAGCATCTTCTGAAAGCTGTCCATGATTACGGCAGTTTAGACTTCGCTACTCGCACGGCTTCAAGTGCTGCCTCCGCGCCTGCAACAGTTTTAAGGTTGTGCTGGGAAGCGACGCGACGAAGTTCTATCTGTCCCGACTCGGTAGCGATGTAGTCCACGGAACCGAAGGCATTCCCACGGGAGTAGCCGTTTATCTCACGAGAAATGCTGGCGTTCAGCGTAGCTAGCTTTTCGGTGCTCTGACTTGCCGCTCGCTCCGTTGCTTGTCTGCTAAGTTCCTTCGGGTCGTATCCTTGCGGCTTTTTACTGTCCAGATAGTCGCGGCGCATCCTTGCTTCCGCCCTCTCTGCGGCCTCCGCAGCCACCTGCTGTTCTGACTTCAAAACCTGCGAACTGAGTGCTGCCACTGCCGCATTCAAGGCCGTGAAAGAGACAATCCCGCTGTAGTTCTTGACAACGTAGTCCACGAGAAGGCTCGCGGTCTGCTCATCGTCTATAAGATTCTTGGGCGCGTAAAGTGACTTCCAGTCGGTGAATACTCGAATTATTTCTCCATGCGATTGCTGTACTACTGACATCTTTGTTCTCCTGACGCGGGCTGCGCGTCTTAATCCTTTCCTGCCAAACGGTTGTTTACCTGTTCCAAGCCATAAAGACGGACCAGCTTCTTCAACTCCCACGGGTCAAGCGCGCGGAGGTAAGCCGCGTCTTGTGGTACTGCGCGGACTTTTCCGGGCGGCACGACGGTCTTGCCGAGAGCCGGGTAACCAACATATTTGCGACCTTCCACGACTATCTTTTGGAGTTCACCAATCGGCTTCACGGCCAGCGTCTGCTTGCGAACGATCTCTTCCAAACGCTGAGTGAGTTGCGGGATGGTCCAGTGCGCCATCTTGCCGCGCTCCGAATCCAAGTTGAATGAATCGAACTTGCCGTCGCGCCCACCATTCGCGGATGCGATCAAGCTGCAAATTTTGTCGATCAGTGCGGCCTTGGTCTCTTCCGGTGTTGGGACTCTCTGAATTGCCAGTTGCAAGCGGCTGGTCATGTTTCCGAGGGCGAACTCTAAATCGGCCTCCGTAAATTCGTCCGACCAATCGAGGTATTCTTGGAACATCTTTAGATTCGCGATGCAGTCCTTCACCTCTGGGTGTTTGGGCAACCAGTTGCGGTATGTGGCTAGATTCGCCTCGCGTTGAACCGCGCTGTCTGCGGCCAGTTTGTCTTCCTTAAAATTCACTTCTTCTTCTCCTCGGCGGGCTTTGCCGCCTTCTTGATCGTGAGTGTGTCCGTCGATGTCTTTTGCGATCTCAGCCACGACTCCCATTCGTGGAGGCGATGGCCGGGAATTGCCGTTATCAGACCGCATCGGGCAAACGTGCTCGTTGCGTCGCCGCGCTGCGTCAGCATTGCTAACGTGTTCGGCGACTTCCAGAATTCAAGCAGTAGCACTTCTATCTGACAGATTCCGTGCTCCCCAACATCGGCCTTGATCTCCTCTTCCACGTCGGTGGCGAACTCTACGTCCGGGGCGCGGCCTTCGATCACGGTGCGGATGTCATCGAGAAGGGCGAAGACGTATTCCTGTCGTTCCAGCAGGGAAGTGATCTGCGCCTGATTCGCGACGTCACGATTGCGCTTCCAAAAAACTTCCGGCGTCGCGTCGCGGACTTCCTTCTCTTCCGCTCGCTGGTCTCGCTGCTTCTTAGCCTTGTTCTTGGCTCTGGCTTCTTTGCGGTTGGCGGTCGCCTTCAATTCGGCTATCTGCTCCTCTGTTAAAATTGCCATGCTGGTACGCTCCTCGGGGCCATTGGCCCTCTTTCAAAAATTGGTTACACACTGCGCTCGTCGCAGGTCGGCGTTTGCGCGCCTACTCTCACGAGCTACGCGGGCCTAGCGCCGCTGGCGGGCCAGCGCTACCGGGACCAGCGGTGGTGCGGATAGGGACCAGGCCGGGTTCGGGGCTTGCGGCTCTCTCGCGGGGGGCCGGGAACGGCAGTTCTCGCGTAAAGCCGATTTCCCGGGCTGGGTGACTGCTGGGTTTCGTACCCCGAAATTAACACTCCTAGGCCCGTTTCCGCTCGATTGCGGGGGCATGTGGCGCGCTGTTAAGGGCGGCGAGGCGAGCTAAGCCTATGAAAATGTGACACTTTTTGTCACTGAGGACACTTTTCAGGAAAAATCCGACTTCTAGGGTTTGACTGACAATCCGACTCGATTTGGCCACTTTCAACTGGCACACCACGGGTTCATCTGGCACACCCTAAAACCCTGCCAAACGTCACCTGCCATCGCAATTCAACTGGCACACCCCCTAAAGGGGGATGTGTGTGCCAGATGAAATTGCTCGTCAACTGGCACACTTTTCAATTTTCATCTGGCACGTGCCAGTTGAGCGTGCCAGATGAACCTCAGTTGATGCTGACCGTATTGAGTTCCGCCCTCTGAACCCACTTCCCGAATCTGCCAGTGGTTCTGGTAAAGCCTAGCTTCTTCGCCAAGGTGCGAATCTGCCTTACCGAGGTCCCCAGTTCAGCCGCCAAGTTCTCGCGGCTAACAGTCGGGTCTTCCGTAACGGCTTTCAAGAAAGCGCTATTTTGGACGAAGGTTTCGACACCCGGGTCTACCAACTGGAAGTCACCCGTTTCGTTGATGTAGGAGACGATTTGACCGTCTTCCTTCTTATACGTGACAGCGATTCGGAATGGCTCCGGTGGGTTCTTTATGTCGCGAGGCTTTACACAGCGGACCTCGATCTCGTTCGGACCCTTTCCGTCCTCGTAAAGGTGTCTGTCGCGACGGAGACCATAAACTGAGTCGGCCATTGCGCCGATGTCTCCAGTTCCGCGAAGAACGTTCTCCAAAGTCATCTCTTCCTTAGCAGAAGACTTGGTCGAGTGCTGGAGAGCGATCACCGACACAGCGCCGTAAGCACGTAGAACGGTAATGTCGTCAACCAACTTCTTGTTCGCGGCTGCGTCGTTCTCATCCCCCGACTCGTTAAAGCGAGGAAGGGTATCGAGCACGATCACCGGACGGAGATTCTTGACGGCTTCGATCAGAATCGGGTCATCCAACATCAATGTCTTGCCTTCTGTAACCGTGCGGCACAGAAAGAGATTTTCATCCTCCGGAATTCTAAACGCCTTGCAGCGCATCTTGAATGCGCGGCTGCTGCTCTCTGGAATCAAGTAGATGACTGGAATGATGTCCTGCGGCTGATACTTGCCGAGGAATCGCTCACCAGTGGTCAGCGACTTGACCAGCGACAAAGCAAACAAGGTTTTGCCTTGGCCTGCCAATCCGCCAATCAGGTTCACACCCTCCGGCAGAAAGCCGTCGATAATCATTCTTACGTCACCGTCTTCCAATTGAGCGGTGGAGCGGAAGTAATCGCGCCACGTTTGCGGGTCCGCTGCCGTCTGGTTCAATTGGACTGAATTGTCCTGTCCGACTGGCTTCTTGCAGATGTTGTGCGCGTGCTTCTTACACATGTCGAGATAGTCGCTGCCGTAGTTCTCGCAGCGCTTCTCAACGATTTCGACCAGCGCGTCGTAAATCGCCTCCTCTTCCATTCCGAGGTGACGAAGTTTTCCGCTGATGCGGTTCAGTTCGTTATCGTGGTTGCCGCGAGGAATCTTTGGCCCGTTGATGCTGGCATCCACAGGCTCACGGTTTCCGTCCGGGTGTTCCGCCAAGCGCTTGACGATCTCAACTGGAAGTTCAGCAATCGGTGATTGATCGATTGGCTCGTACACTTTGCCGTTGGGGTGGAGGGAGCGCGGCCCAACTGTATAGCCGCCTGCGCTCTTGATCTCGCCAACGTGCTTGCCCGCGAAGTACATTCGCCCTTGCGGAAAAGTCCCGCGATAGTAAAGGTGCTGGCCCTTCCCGGTGCGAACCGTCAAAGTCGCTGGAAGCCCGAGGTTTGGTGGCGGGTCGCCCGCATCGAAATCGAGAACGGTGAGACCGCTCTTTCCAAGATCGACACCGATATTGCAGCGCGGGTCACCGTCCAAGCCCCACCATTCTTCAACCTTCGTTCTATCGCTGGTGGAATCCTTCGACCAGTGAGGACAAAAATTTAAATGCGGCGTTTTCTTTCCAAATTCGAGTGGAAAGATGTACATGCCTTTGTTGACGCAAACAAGCGCAGTGGACAGTAGGTCCGGGTTCTGGTGGTCGATCACTTTCCACCCCCGGCTTGCTTCGTCGTCGCTTCCGCCTTGCCTGTGCTCAGCAGTTTTTCTTGCTCTTGTGAGTGTAATGTCCACGCGCCATCAGATAGACGGACCCACGGCCCATCCACATTCACGATTCCAGCGCGACGCAGGTCCGCCACAATTTTGTTGAAAAACCCCGTTGTGACGCTTTGCTGTGAAAACTGCGACTCCATCGCGGTGTAAAGAGCCAGCATTGAAATACTGTGCTTCTCTTTGTATCCCGCTACTTCCGCTTCTCTCAACTTAGTGAGATGGGAGCGTATTGCTTTTTCAACTTCGTGAGTTAATTGAACTGAGGTTAATGCCATTGTGCTGCCTTTCCCGTTTTAGCGACGGGTCGCCTCGCCGCGCCATTAACCGTTCCAATGGTTCGCGGGTCTTTCACCTGCTTTCTGCGCCTTGACGCTGTGGTCCTTTGCGCTACTGCTGACTGCTGAAATTCACTTCGGCTTCCTCCGACTTCTTTCTCAAGTCTCCGGTAACGCCGTAACGACCGCTTCCGTGCTTCTCGTCGGAATGTTTACCGCCATCGCAAACTACGAATCCGCAAATTTCGCAATAATCAACATCTTGTTCAACTCTCATCGAATCCATCCCCGGCATCTTGCCGTTTAAATTTCCTCCTCACCTTCGCCGATTAACTGTCCGGGGGTTCGATAGGTACTGCAAAACTATTGGGAACTGCGAAAGTCTTACTCAAACAAACTGGAAACCGTCTCGCGGATTTTCTCCGGTGTGGTGCTGCCGTCCTGCATACGGTCGAGAAGTTGCTCCAAGTCACCAACGCTTTCGGGCATCCCCAGCGGTTTCAAAGCCTCGCGCAGTTCTAGCAAACGGAAGCTGATAGTGAGAAGTTCAGCTTCCTTGGGACCGCCAAGATTCATGATTTCGCGAAAAGCGGAAGAGAGGGTGCTCGGTTTCAGCCCGCACAAGGTCGCCGCCGTCGCATGGGAGACGCCCGCAGCGAGTAGGTTCTCTCTGAATCGAGCCAGCGTGGTTGAGATCATAATCTTCTCTCGTTGCCGTTAAACGACAGGTATGGACCAAAGAAAAAGGGCAGCCCAATGGACTGCCCGAATGGTGGATGGTCAAGCCGCCTGAGAAGCGGGAGGGGTCTTTCTTCCCTTCATAACTAGGACGTTCGATCTCGCAGGTTTTGCTACCCCATCTGCCGGGTAGCGCTCTTTGGCCATCTTTTTCAGTTCTTTCTTAATGCGGTTCAACTGGTTCGATGCCCACTTCGCGTTCTTTCGAAACTTCTCAGCCAGTTCGCGTGGGGTATAGCCATCGATGACCAATTGGATGAGTCGCTTGTCTTCGGGCTTTAACATTTCGATCAGCGGCTCTAACTTCACCATGCGCTGGTCGGGTGCGAGACCAGTAGGGAGCGAAAGTCTGTGACCGCCTGAGATATTGAAGTTGGAATCGGCGGGTTCGCCGGAGGCCCCTTGATAGCAGCCACTGCATTCGTCGTCGTAGTCTTTCCACTCTAGTAACTCCGCTTCTCGGCGGCTTTTGACGGCGCGCCATTCGTCTTTTTCGACGTTTCGGGCGATGCGGAATACCCACGTTTTGAATTCGGAGCGCTGATCGAACTTGCCGAGATTGCGCCAAACGTTAACCATCACCTTGAGTGATGTGTCCGTTGAAGCGAAGTCGGTTACACCGCCACCACCCCTTGTGATGCGACGCGCGTAGCGCTCAACCTCTCCCAGCAGAATGTTCAGATTTCTTTCCGTGGGAGACTGGACGTATGCCGCATGCAAACGATTTAGGCGGCCCTTCTCAGGACCAAGGTGGCTTAAATCCGGTGCCGTTAGTAAGGACCCGCCACGCTTCACGCCCTGTAGTTGTTCCGAACACTCTTTCTCCACGTCTTCGAAAATTTTCTCCGTCTCCGAGATGAACGGCGTAACCGCCGCATCTGCGAAATTTGCATCTACACCCGCGCCATCTAAGGGCGCGTTGCCGAGTTCATCGTTAGACATGGAGCGAACAATGTTTGCTTGGTCGGCGGGTGCAGCCTGAGTCTTAAAATAAGTGGAACGGGAATCGCCCGAAGGCGTAATGGTATGCATAACGTATCCTCGACGGCACTCTGGAAAGTGTTGTTCCGTCAGTGAAGTTCAACCGTGCCATTGCTGGTCACGGAGGGTGCTGCTTCATTTTCATTTTTGGATTTACGGCTGGTGGGATATGCCGAGGACGGAGGGGATACTCTCCCAACCCGATTTATAGCGTGGACCCTAATTGCCGACCTTCACGGATTCCAACCCGTGGAGGGGTGAGACTATTAAGATGCTGGTACCGAAGAAAAGGTTGCCTAGCACCTTGCGAAAGCCTTGTCAAGTCTTTTCTGTCGACTCTTCCCCAATAGTACCGCTAAATTGACTAATGAATTTCCATTTAGCAGCGGGAACTCTTCTCCAATAGTACCGCTACATTGGGTCACGAATTTTAAATGCCTTGTTTTCAATGACTTAACCGTCGAGGGGCGAGCGCGGCGGATAACACTATGTTAACTAGCCTGCCGAACCCTACTACGGATAAATCGTGGGAAACACCCATCCACCTCCCTAGGAAGACTTGCTCTGGGGGGCAATAGGAGCAAGGTAGGGGTCTTCATTTTGTAGGATATACCTAATTGCTGTACTATCAGCGACTTACAGACACAGGTTTTTAGCCAATACATACAAAATCGGCGAGCGTGTGTATATACAATGTGTAACAAAATGTTACCGTTCTCGGTAATCCCTCCGATGTGCTGCGAGAACTATTCTCAGCAATAGATTCGGGACGGGTGGCATCATTTTTTCATGCACGCCTGCTTGGGGCACGCGCAGCGGCAGTGGCCGCGAACAATGTTCGCTTAGCAAAAACCTGTAGTTGAGTCGTCCTAGTTATGAAGGCACCCAAGCCTTCCACTGCTGGAACAGTGAACGTATCCGGCCCCGGTCGGCCCCCAAAGCAGATCGGGGCCATTTTTCAGGGACACGAGGAATAAGTTTTTATTCAATATGGCAACCGCACTTGTGCAAATCGACGAGTCTCCTCTGGTGGGAGAACTCCGCGCCCGCATGGCTGCGCTAGAAGTCGGTCAAGCATTCGTTGCGGAGTACTCGGGCTTTTCCCAAAGCGAGATGTCCAAAATCTTAGCGGGGATTCGCATTCCCGACTCTGACCGCGTGGCACAGATTGAGTCAACACTCAACGACTTGGAAGGCATCGTGAATATGCTCCGTCCCGTAAAGATCGTTTGGGACCTGCCATCAGTGAAGATTTTTGTGAACGAACTCTTAAAGAAGCCAGACACGAGAAAAGAGATTGAACAAAGTTTAGAGAAATTACGCGGCGGTCTCGCCGCCTTGGGGGGACGCTAATGGAAGTCAGAGAAGAGTTTTTGGATTTTATCGCAGGTGTCAAACACGCCGTGCTGCACACATACGACCTGCCGAAGTCGTTCGAGGTTGAGAACAGCGAGCAGGTTCTCTCAGCAATCGCGTCAATCGCAGCCAGTGTCCTAACCGAAATGGAGTACGTCCGCCAGACGCGCGGCGACCTCACAGTGGGGGAAGCTGATGCGGTTCTGGACTTGGAGAAGGTTCTTCGCCGTTTACGCGGAGAAGAAAAGATAAATCTTGCAGCGCTCCAAAAGTTCAACGCGATGACTAGCGGCAGCGTGTTGGTGGGCTAATGCCGAATCCTAACGGCCCGCCGATGGCAGCCCGCCGCAGAGGCGGCATCACAAACGTAAAATCCGGCCATTGGGACCGAGTTAAGAAGCTAGGTGCCAGCGCAGGCGGTTCGACCTCTCGCGATTTGGGCCACGGTGTTCACGGAATGTCACATGAAGAGCTATCTAAGATCGGCACTCGCGGCGGAAAAGTCGGCGGACCTATTCAAGGCCGCGAGAACGCCCGCATCGGCTGGCTTCGACACATCTCTCTATTGCGTTACGAGAAGTCGCACGACGATTGCAGTTTTTGTAAGAAGTTTGCGCCGCCCAGCGGCTTGAGGAACTAAATGGACATCAGTCAACTACCCGGAGAAATTCTGAATCAATTGCCGGGCGACAGCGGTGCCCCCCGCGTGCCGTACAACGGCCCGTTGGCTCCCGCAGGTCAACAGCCTGCGCCCGCTGCGCCGAACATAGTGGATGGTGAGCGCCTCGGCGTGCCATCAAAGGTCAGTGGCGTCGATCTGCTTGCGAACACTTTCTTGCAGCATCTTCTTTCGCGAGTGCCGCCACCGCCTCCACAGAATCCAACCCAGAACGGCGGCTTCGCGGACAAGCTATCCCGCGCGCTGAACAACGTAGGCGCGGGGCAAGGTGACGCTGCTGCCGCTACCAAGGACCTGCCGCAAGGCGTGGGCGCTCTCGGTGGCATCCAGAGAACGTTAGCGGCTCGAAACCAGCGCGTAAAGCAAGAACATGATGACGCCCTTCGCCAGCAACAGCAGCAAGAAGAGATGAAGCAGCGCTCTGCGTTGAACGCTATCCAGATGGCGGTCCATCAGCGCGCTTTGGAAAAGTACGACTTGGATGCGCGCGACAAGGTTTATTCGACCAATGAGGTCGCCGCGAAAGCGCGAGAGGATGCTGGGTTCGTCGTCCAGCGTGGTATCACGGAACCGGAACTGCAAGCCAAGATGCAAAATTACAAGGGACAAGACGGAAAGCACCTCGTTGACGACTTCGATGTCCTTCCATCAGGCCAAATCGATGTCAACGGCCAGCCAGTAAAGACGTACACGCTGGTTCAAAAGACTGCGGAGCAGGTCCAGCCGACCGAAGAAGAGCGCGCGTTCATTAAAAATAACGGCGGTCCCGACTTGCCGGAAGGCACCAAGATGGGGAACGACCAGTTAACGGCGTTCCGTCTGCAAGCGCAGAAAAACGCAACCGCAAAGCACGTACTGGAAGCCGCGAATCAGGAAGCATTGACAGATCAGCAGAAGTCCGTTTTGAGCGCTGATCTTCACACCGCCGCCGTTCAACACGCGTTGAGCGCAAACCCAGCAGACCCCATCCAAGGCGTTAAAGACGGACTCGCTGCGGCAAACGATCACATTGCGCACGGCACCGCCTTATTAGCTGCAGCGAAGCAGCATGGTGACCCGGCTGCAATTCAAGAGGCCCAGCAATATTTGACGCAGGCGCAGCAGGAACAGAAGAGCCTGCAGAATGTCGCCGCGTACGGCTTTAGTGAAAACGCCGTAAAGGAACACGAGACCGCCCGCCACAATCGCGAGGAAGAACTCAACAAGCAGCGCGAGATCGCACAAAAGAAGAGCGGCGTTGCCTCTCCCGCAGATGCGGCTTTGGTTGACCAGATCGGAACAGGCCGCTCCGATATGCCCAATCCACGTACCAAGGAAGGCGAGCGCATCGCAGCGCTCGTTGCAGAGAAGTACGGCGACTACGACGTTACAAAGGGCCAAACATGGAGCAAGAGTCGCAATGAATACATGGGTTCCGGCCAGACTGCGAAGAAAGTCGTTTCGTACAACACGGCGCTGGAGCACATGAAGGACCTATACGACCACTCCACCTTTGAAGGTTTGTATGTTCCGGGTTCGAAGGATTACTCAGACCGCAGCGTTGCGTTGAACTACGTCTCCCACGAAGTTGGAACGGCGATCAAGAACGGCATCATGTCGGAGAAGGAAGGGAAGGAGATTTTGGAGAGTTTGAAGGGATGGACCCCGGGCACCGCGAAGGAGCGCACCGCCGAGACCGCTCGACTTCTGCACGACAAGATTGACGAGTACCAGCGCAAGTTCGATGAGAGTAAGCCCTCGTCTGCCGTGCAGGTTCCTATTCTTATGAGTCCCAAGGCTGGGGCCGCATACGACTACATCCAAAGTGGCGGACAGATTCAGCCTCAACAGCAGCAACAGCAACCACAGCAACAGCCGGGTCAGCCCGCGCAATATAAGGTAGGCGACACAATTGTCCAAAACGGTCGCACTTTCCGAGTTACATCCGTCGACGCAAACGGCAAGGTTACGGGGGCACAGTAATGCCTGACCAGAACGCAACACAAAACCAGACAGCGTTCGACCCGAACGCAGGATATACAAGTGCTCCGCAGAATCTTCCACCGGATGCGACACATTTTTACGACCCATCCACTAAGCAGATTCATGCTGCGCCACAAGCGCAGTTCGACCCGAACGCAGCGTATGGACCTGCGCCACAACCACAGTCACAACCGACCGAGCAGTCCCAACCTGCAAAAACAGGCGTTCTAGCTGGCACGAAGCGCAACACGGTCGATGCCTTGACTGGGTTGTGGCACGCGTTCAATCAGCCTGCAACCAACGATGAGAAAGCTGCGCTCTTGCAGAAGGTTCGCGAGGCCAATGCTAGAGGCGATAAAGTTCCCGAGGAATTGGCAACCAACCCGAGCCGCGCGACGCTAGCGCTACATCGCCTTATTGATGCGCCCGCAGATGAACTCTTGAAGAAGGGCCGTGATGAGGTTGGCGTTGCCCAAGATTTAATTGCCCACCACAAATACTGGAAGGGCGGGAACCTATATTTATCAGGCTTAGCCGATAAGGCGTTGTCCGCGATTCCTCTCGCTGGTCCGGTGATTGGTTCGATAGCAGAGCGCGCCGAAGGCTCGCTCATTCCTGCGACGGACAAACAGGGCAATGATATCCCGGTTGCGGATGTTCCAGCCGAGCGCAAAGACTTCTCAGGCGCAGCGACTGACGTTGGCGCTGCACTGGCATTGGAGCACGCTCCCGCAATCGTAAAGGGGACAGGCAAGGCTATCGCTCGTGGCGCGGAAGCCGTCAGCGATGCGGCTGGCACGGCTGCAAAAACAGTGAATCGCGCAGGCGAACTAAAGCCGGAGTGGCTGACGAAGAAGGGCGAGGTTCCAGCGCCCCAACACGGAACGCCAGTTCCTGTTGAAAGTCCGCTGGATTCTGCCACGGTCGGGAAGCAACTCGGTGGAAAAGATTTATCGCAGGAAGCCCTCGACGCGTTGAAGCAGCACGTTGGCGAGAAGATTCCGGTAGGTTCCACCGCGAAGAACCGTCTAACTGCAGCCGTCGAACCTGCGACTCAAACGATCAATGAGACTGCGTCGAAGATGAACAAGATCGTTCAGAAGTCGCCCAGCTTTACAACCAGCGTGATGCAAGATTCGGTGTTCGGTGAAGGCAACCTCCACGCCCAATTCGACGCATTGAAAGAAAATATTCCGGCAAGCGACCGAGTTAAGTTGAGCGCGGACGCGGATTCGGTTTTGGAAGACGCTGATAAGGCCTTGAATTCAACCGACCCGACTGAGGTCTTGGAGTATCGTCGTCAGCTTGGTCGAAAAATTGATTGGGATTCAATCGAAAAGAACCCATCAACTCCCTCCGAGGTTCAAAACGCTGCAAGAGCCAAGGTGTATCAGCAGTTGACCGGGAAGATTCACGCTGAAATACCGGAAACGGTTGAACTAGACAAAGTTCTCCAGCCGAATTTGGAACTACGTTCCCACCTAGTCCGTAAGGTTGGGGAGCGACTGGTGGAAGACCCAATCGCGGCAACCAATGAAGCCGAGAGCGAACTACGAAAGGGAAAGAATAAGGTCGAAGTTGATACCCATAACGAGCAAGTTGGGAAGAATTGGCAGAAGGTCAAGGCCGCTCTGATCGCTCTTGGAATCGGCGGCGGATTGCTCCACGAAATAGAGAAGTTTCTCTAAACAGCGGGCATCAGCAAGGTCAAAAACGAAATTGAGCGGGTAGCTCCCGTTCAACAGAGGGCGGCACTGTCCATAACGGTGTCGTCCTCGACTTTTTTATGGAGAGAGGAGACATGAAACGTAAAGTTGTAAACGAGAGAGTCTATTTGTGGGTCAGTTGTCCGACCAAAGGCGCAAATTGCGCCAACAGAAAACCTAGATGGTTGGTTAAGAACTCTTTTCGCAAATCGAAAGGGCGTTGTTTGTCTTGCTCTGTGAGTCTTCCGATTGCCGAAATCAAGAAAGTTATTCCGACCGCTGTCAATGTTAGACGCCATAACAGAAAACACCTTCAAGTGCTGGTTTCTTGTCCCGGAAAATTCAGCAATTGTGTTCACCGGAAACCGAGATGGGTAGATTTCTGGTCAGTAGAGAGGTCTAAAGGCTTTTGTAATTCTTGTGGCAGAACTCCCAAGAATCGTTGCCTCTCCCGTGGTTACGTGGTTGTTCGTATCAGACTGCAAAATGGAAAACTATTGCAGCGTCTAGAACATCGCCTTGTCATGGAGAAGATTCTCGGTCGTCCGTTGAGGAAAAACGAAACCGTCCATCACAAAAACGGGATTCGCTCAGATAACAGACCGGAGAATTTAGAGTTACGAATGGGGCATCATGGGCCTCATCAGCGAGTCGAAGATTTAATTGATTTTGCGAAGAGACTTTTAAAAGAGAACGGCTACGTAGTTCTCCCTCAAGCAGCTTAATTCAAAAACAGATTGTCAGTTTTTCAGCCCCCTCTCGGGGCGTAGGAGTGAGTGTATATGGGCGGTTTACTTTCCTCAATTTTTGGCAGCGGTGGACCCTCCACAGCGATGAAGACCAATGCTGCTCAACAGCAGTCATTAAGCAATCAACTTCTCGCGGATTTTGGTCAGCGCTATGGGCAGCAGTCGCAACTTTTCAGCACGCTGCAATCTGCGTATTCACCCATCATCGCGGCAGGCCCGGGTCAGCAAGGTTTCACGTCGCCAGTTTTGGCGGCCTTGAACACCCAAGCCATTAACGCGTCGGGAGCCGCTGCAAGAAACGCGCGCCAAGCTGCGGGGAATTTTAGCGCGGGTCAAAACAACACCAGCGGCCTCACGAGTGGAATTCAGAAGCAGATCGACGCTTCGATCAGCAGTTCGGCGGCCAACCAGTTGGCAACCGCGCAAAACAACATCACGCAGAAGAACTATGAACTCGGCCAGCAAAATTACTGGCGCGCGGCGGGAGGGATACAAGCACTGGCTGGCGAAGAAAACCCGACACCGTACAGCGGTCAAGCAAACGAGTCTCTCGGACAGAATTTCAGCCAGAACACGAAGATCAACGACGAAGTTAATGCACAAAAGGCCGCACTGGCTGGGGGCATCACGGGACTTGCGTTGGATGCCGCGACCTTCGGCGCAGGCGGTATCGCCAACCTTGGCGCTGGTGAATCCTTCGGAGAAGGCGCGAGCGATTTCTTGAAGGGCGGATGGTCCGCACTCGGCGGCAAGTAACACCACACCAGCAGTTACCAAAAACATAAAGAGAAGTCGTCAGCGGCGAAGTCAGCCGCCGTTTTTATTTGAGGATACATGAGTTTATTCGAGTCAGCGGGAGCGCCGCCCAACAAGCAGCCGCGCTATGCACCAGTTTTTCAGTCGAAGTACTTCGCAGGTTTGTTCACAAACCGTTCTGCGCTGCACTCCGCTGCGGATGTCCTTACAGATCGCTACTACGGTGGAAAGCCCGATGCGCTACTCGGCGGTAGTAACGTAGAACTGCGCCCGACGCTATCTCTCGGTCGTCGCTACGGATTGAGCAAGTTCTCCGATGCCGTTTACCCGACCACACCGCTGCGCGCGTACGCATTCCAACTCGTTGGTGGCGGAATTCAAGTAATCATCGACTGCGGCACCACTGGAAGTCTGGCCGTGTCGAGCGTTGCGAGCGCCTCAGGCAGTTCCACGGTTTACACCGGAACATTCGGGTCCAGCGCGGCTTCGAACGGCTTCGCGGGACTGGTTTTCCAGATCGCAGGATTCACCAACTCGCCGAACAATGGCACGTTCACTTGCACCGCATCCACATCCACCACTCTGACTTTGAGTAACACACAAGGCACTGCGGAAACGCACGCTGCCACCGCGATCTCTGCGGGAGCCGTTTACTTCGACCAGCAAAGCGGCGGATTGAAGACTCAACTATTCGCGAAACAACCCGGCGCGGGCCAGACGGGATTCGTCGGAGTTGCGGGCGTCCTTTATGCGGGCGATGGAGTCTCGACTTGGAAGTACGTTCCCGGCAACACGAACGGAACGGTTTGGAATTGGGGCATCGCTGCGCCGACTGCGCAGCCGAATGTCGTAACCGTTCCATCTGGTAGCGCAGCGACGCAGTGGACCGCGAATGTTTACTGGTCAACGATGGGCCTGATCTCAGATGGAACCAACGTCCATCAGTTGATTTCGGTCAACGCATCGGGAACGAACACCACGCAATTCGGTTTGACCGGAGACGGCTCCCCTGCGTGGAACAACACACCGGGCGGAACCACCTCCGACAACACGATCACTTGGACGAACTTCGGCCCAATCGTCGCGTGGACTGCGAACACCGTTTACAACAACGCCAGCATCGGCGGTACGGCAGTCAACCCGTGCATTATTTATGACCCGGTGACGAAGGCTTGCTACATCAACGCAAATCCCGGCCTCGCACAAGGAACGTCCGGCAGCAGCTACCCGCAATTCAAGCCGGGGCTGGGGCAGGCAACGCACGAAGGGTCGGTGAAATGGTTTTACCTCGGGTCGTTGAAGACTCCACAGCTTTGGAAAAAGTCCACAAGCTACCCGAAACTTGGCACGGTTACCAACGACGACTCGGTGAGCAGTGTTTGTGAACCAGTCTCATTGGTGAACGGGCTGCCAACGAACCAGACGGTTTACTGGCAGACGTCATCGGGTGGAACTTCCGCATCTTCTGCGACGGCTCCACCGTGGGCGACCGTTACCGGAAACCAGACCACTGATGGTGACCTGATTTGGTTGTGCTTGGGTTCAAAGACCCGCCAGAATAACCACTCGTATGCTGCGTGGACCGCAAACGGAACAACGTTCTCCGTAATCGTAGACCCGAACGGCAACTTCCAAGTTTGCACCACCACTGGAACATCAGCCGGGTCTCCACCAACTTTCTCAGCAGGCTACGGCCAAACAACCACGGATGGAACCTGCGTATGGACCTGCGTCGGAGTTGCAACCACATGGACAGCCGCACAAAAATGGTTCCTCCCGGTTCCGGGTTTCGCTCCTCCGTCGTCTTCACAGCCATACGGCGGCGCATCGGTAATCGACAGCAACAACGACGTTGAATTTATCGTGGACAGCGGACTCGGTGGCGGCAGCGCACCGACGTGGGCTGCGATAAGCAACTACACCGTCGATAACCCGACCACGCTGACCCTGACTCAGGTTGCGGTCAGCGGCACCACCACGACTTACACCGGAACGATCACAGGCGGCGGTTCGAATGCGCTGGTCGGTCGTCAGTACTTGATTTCTGGATTTACGAACGCGGGAAATAACGTGCTTATTACTGTTACGGCCAGCACCGCGACGACTTTGGTTTGCACCACAGCCAGCCAAGTAAACGAGACGCACGCAGGTTTCGCAAAGACCGGAGCAATCTGGTTCAACTTGGAGGCGTTCTCGCCTAACAGCTTGTCGTGGACTCAAGGCTACGTTTACGCATACAGCTTCAAAGCGAGAACTCTCACCGATTTCTACTCTGTCGCTGTTACTGGCGCGCTCCCAGTTCCACCGGGATTGGCGAATGCGCTTCCAGCCCCAACCGGAAGTCTAACCGGAGCGATATCGACTGCGTCCCCGACCTTCACGATCACTGGCTCTGACACGGGCGCTGTGAACACGGTGAGCGGACTAGGTTCAACCGACCCGCAAGTAGACACGATTGTAATTTGGAGATCGGCAGACGGCGGCGGTTCTTCCAACATGTTTGAGTTGACCGAGATTCCTGCGCCGCAACCAATCGGCGGAATCGCCCAACCGTGGTCGTTCCAAGACTATCTTCCCGACACAGCGACCAGCCAGTTTCCGGGTTTGAATCCTTTGATTCCTGCGCCAATCGACGATGTGAACGACCCGCCAGCAAGCGGATTCGTGCCCCACGTCTTCAACTTCCAGCGTATTTGGGGTGTTGTCGGCACCGAGGTTCTCTTCTCGGGCGGGCCGGATACCTTCGCCGGGAACCCGAACGAGAATTTCAATCCTGCGGATGAACTTCCATTCCTTGCACCAGTGACCCGCTTGGTTCGCACCTCCCAAGGCTTGGTGACGCTGACGCAGGATTCGACCGAGATCATTCTGGGCGGTCCAGCAACGGCCAGCTTTTACAGCACAAATCTAGTACCAAGCATCGGACTGAATTCTTTCAACTCGCTAGACGTGATGGCGGGAGAAATCATCTTCTTCGGAAGCGATCAGCAACTCCACACGATTTCACCGTCTTTGAACCTTTCGGAAGTGGGCTTCCCGATTGCAGATCAGCTAGCGAACCTCCCAGTCAGTGGCGTGTCGGATACGACGTGGAACACGAACACCGCGTATTTGGCGGCGCACCAAGCCAAAACCGACACTGCGATCTTTCTCGCGGATGGAGCAACGGGCTGGTATCGCATGAATCCGCGCACCGTGGGCGGATTGAGCGGTGAGCCGACTTGGTCGCCGTTCGCCGCAATTACGAACGGCTGCACGATGGTTCAATCCGTGGAGACAACTCCGGGTGTTCGCAAGTTACTGGTGGGGCCAACAGGCGGCGGCAAGATTCTTTACCGCGACCTGACCGTCTTCACTGATAACGGCACACCTTATGACGCGTACTTCACGATGGGCAGTTTGGTCGTCGCGAAACCGGGACAGAGAGCCGCCATCAGTTTTTTTGAAGGCGACTTTAGCGCGTCGGTTACAAATTCCACTCTCGCGGTTAAGTATTTGCTGAATGAGATCAGCGGTGTGTTCTCAACGATGGTTGGACCTCCGGTTTTTGACCCGCCGCTGATCTACGGAGAAACAACCGCGCCGACATCCTACTCACCCCTTCGCTACTACTTTGCAAGCAACGGAAGTCTAGCGCTGGCGCGACATCTTCAAATCACCATCGACTTCGGAACCACCAGCACGAACGACGAAGTCTTTAATTTCACATTGAACGGCAAGCTGATCGTGGAGCGATAATGGCTGACTTCATCACGGAAGAAGAACTAGGAAAATTTGAGTCTGCCGAAGCGGAACATCCTGCAGGAGTCGGCCCGGAGCCAAACTCGAATCCTTATCTTGTCGGCTCCGTGTCACCAGTTTTGCAGCACGACTCGAATCTGGTCGCGACGCAGTACAAGCGTGGCTCCGGCGTTCCGGTATTTCCTTTGATGCCTGCGTCTCCCGGCTCTCAAGCGCAAGCGAATGCGGGTAGCACGGGCGTTGCGTCCAACCTGATAAAGCCAGTTCAAGTACAAACGAACACAAACACCACCAATATCAGCAAGAACACTGCAGCTATCGCGACGTTGAAGGCCACCAGCTTCCAAGGTGATTGGGCCTCCGGCGTCACCTACACCCAAGGTGCTTCCGTCGTCGGCTCAGACGGCAACATCTATATCAGTTTGGTGGACAACAACCTCGGCAACGACCCGACCAGCACGTCGGGATTCTGGCAGATCACGGGTGGCGGGGAAGTCTTCCTCGGCGCATGGAACAGCGGGACGGCTTACGTGATCGGAAACGTGGTCTCGGTGTCTGCGCAATTGTTTTTCTGTTTGCAAAATAACACGAACCAGAATCCGACATCAACGAGCGGCTACTGGCAGCTTTTGAATCCGGGCGCGATTGCAGCGTGGAACTCGGGCACGGCATATTTGACCGGACAGATCGTTACCAACGGAGGGTTCGTATTTTCTGCACTGCAAAATAGCACCAACCAAACTCCGCCGACGCCACCTGCGACAAACTCTTATTGGCAAAATCTTGGTCCGGCACAGATCGACCCAAGCACTAGTTACGTTTTAGCGAAAGGGAGCACGCCCAACACGACAGGCACGGGCTTCACGTACACCAGCACCACGAGCAGTATCACGATCAATTGGACCGGACTGACTCTTTTCCGTGCTGATGGCACGACCACGTCAATTCCGTCAGGCAGTCAAACCATCACAGGCTTGTCCGCCAACACGACGTATTATTTCTATCCGGCGTTCAAGGAATCGACGCAAAGTTTGTTCTTCGTTCAAGCATCGGACGTGGCGTCCCTTGTGAACGTAACTGGAACTTTGTTCACCGTAAGCACGGCTGGCTACGTCAGCACGACTACGAACGGCACACCAAGCGGCACATCGCTCAGCATCGAGTTCTTGATTAAGTTTACGACGGCAAATGCATTTAGCATCGTTGAACACACAAACGTTCAAACCGGAACCGCTACCAACGTAAATATCAGCGTCGAATCATCTGGTTCAGGCGCTATCCGCTTCGGTAAACGAGCATCGGGCGGCACCATCACGCCTTTTGCGGTTGCTGGCGGGCCTTACAACGACGGCAAATGGCATCACGTCGTATGCACATACAACGGCACGACGGGAACGATCTACGTTGACGGCGTGAGCGTGACAGGCACTACACTCGCAACCGCCAGCTATGTATCAGGATTCTGGCGCGTATCGTCCAATCAGTCAGGAACGACTCCGTCGAACGCATCACAAGCTGTCGGCGACGAAACCATTGCCGATGTCGCAATTTACGACGGCACTGTTCTAAGTTCCATCCAAGTTGTGGCGGATTACAACGCGCTCGTGGCAGGTACGCAGTCGGGATACGAAGCAGCAGTGCTTGCGAATTCCGGCCTGACGTATTTTTGGAAGCTGACCGAGCCATCCGGCACGACTGCGGCAGATTCGAAGGGCAGCAACACCGGAACGTATCAATCTACGTTCACGCTTCATCAGACTTCGCCGATTGCTAACGTCGTAGGCTCTCCAGCTATCGCTTGGCAGATTAAACAGTACCCGGTTTCGCAGACCCAAGGAATCCAAGGGAACGTGCCGCTATCCGCTGGCGGTATGGGACTTGCTACAACTGCGGCAGGAACAGGCGGCGGAACAGGACAAGGTGGGGCTGGTGGAGGAAAGAATTACTTCTAATGAGCGACTTCTACATTTGCGAACTGAATGACGTGGTCGGCCACGCGCAACAGTTTAAAGACACGCACTACATTGATTTGCCGGACGGACGCGTGCTGGTCTCGGCAAACTTCCACAGCGAGAACTTCATGGAGCGCTGGGCTGCACAACCACACGTCGAGAAAGTAGCGCACGACGACGAAGCGGCAAGCGCGCACTGCGCCGAGGCGCTTAAACATTTGGGCGTCAAAACAGATCACACAAAAACCGAAGTGCGAAAGCTCGTCAGAAAAGTTCACCGTCTATTCGGGAATTAGGATGTAACTATGGCAAACGAAAAATTTGATTCCGGCCACGTAATTCTGCCTGTCCACCACCCGGAGAGCGGGGAAGTCCACAACATTGCCGTTCCGCCCGACACCGACATGGGTGATCTTCATGCTGCGCTGGCTGAGTATCAGCATCCGTCGTTCCCACAACAGCAGCCGACCGCAGAAGGTTCTATCGAACACTCGGAGGCGTTTAAGAAAGCTGCGCGCGATGCATGGTCAGAGGTTTCCTACGGCGATTTGCCGCAAGAATCTGGATTCACCGTGGATAAAAGAGGAACGCCGGGTCCGATGGTGAGAGGAAGAGAGATCGAGTCTAACGCTACGACAGGTTCGACTACCTTCAAGATTCCACCGGGCGGCGTGTTTGCAACTCTTCACACGCACCCGAGACCGACCGGAACAAAGAATTGGATTCAGCAGCCGTCACAGCCGGACATCGACGTTGCGAAAAAGTCTCACGAGAACGTCTACGTCGTGACTTCAAGCGGATTGTGGCTTGCAGAACCGAACGGGCAGGTAACGCAGGTCTATAAAAACGACGATTGGATGAAAAACAAAAAGAAGTAACTAATTTGACGGGCGAAAGTACTCTTTTCGTTTTTTGCATTCCACCAATTTCCACATCCTTCGGCCCTTGACAGGCCCCGGTTTGTCCGACGATAGTTTGGATGTCGCATGTTTCTTTTGAAAGGAAGAGACCATGCGGCATCCCGCTCCCACCGTAGTGCTGATTCTTTCTACCGACGAAGTTCTACCAATCGCCCCCGGCAGCTATGCTGCGCGGTTCGCCTGCGGAGAAACGATCTCGCTGGACCCGTATGGCCGGGAGGCGGATGCGGAAGTGTATTGCGAGGGATGCGGCAGACGGCACCGGGCGCATAGTGTTCAACAAACCGCAGGATACGATATCGAATCCGATGGGCTACACGCGGTCGGCCCGGACGGGAAGATCACTGAGATTTACAGATCGGTGGGCGATTTGATGGACAAGAAGAAGAAAGCGGAAGCTCAACCTGCGAAGAAGTAGTACGAGCGTCACCAGATTTCGTTTCCACCAATTTCCACGCGGTTACCAAGGACCTTGCGATTCGCGGCGGCCAATTGTTTCTTGAGGCTTCTCGTTCGGAAGTAAGTATGACGTAAGGATGGGGGATGCAGAGCCGCTAGTCAGACGGACCACTCCCATCCCTGCCATGCAGCTTTGTCGCGACTAGCACAGCCAAAACGGTGGCAACGCTGCGAACGTTTCCAGCAATGGTCAGGAGCGCTTGAGTGGCTCTCGGGTGTTGTTCCGCAAGTCCTTCGAGACGCCCACCTATACTATGGAGAAGCTCGACTTCGTCGAGAATCGCTTGGTAGGCCATATAACGCCTATTTCTGTCGGGCTAAGCGGGAACTACTTCAGACGATCTGCTTAGGTCAGAGAACCTGAATGAGGAGAGGTTAGAACACCTCGCGAAGGAGTATAGCACCGCGTAGGGTTCAGTCGTGAAGAATCACACGCAGCAGCGAATCGTGAACTTCTAGACCACCGTTATACTTGATAAATCCGAGTTTCCGAAACTTGTTCATAAAGTAGCTAACCCGGCTGCGCGTTGTACCTACCATTTCGGCCAACGTTGCTTGCGAAATTTTGGCAACGATTTTCTGCGGCTTTTCATTGTTTCCGTACCTAGCCACCAAGAGTAGAGCGCGAGCCAATCGCTTCTCGCTGGAATTGAAAAGTTGGTCCACCAAGTCCTCTTCTATGCGAACGTTACGTTTCAACATATGCGCAACAAAACGGTCAGAGAACTCGTGTTCTTCGTGAAGCACCCGAATCATCTCTTGCTTTTCAATCTTTAATGCCGACGAGGGCTCCATCGCCGTTGCTGTGGAGACTCGCAAGGGCTGACCCGCAATGCATCCCTCGCCGAAGAAATCTCCGGGACGCAAAAGAGCAATGACCGCTTCTTTTCCGCTTGAAGAGATGACGGCAATCTTAATTGCGCCACTCTGGAGATAGTAGACCGAGCCTGATTCTTCACCTTGGGAAAAAATGGCCTGAGCCTTCCGATAGCTCACAAGAGTCTTCTTGACACCAGAGGTTGTCAGGTATTGACCTACCTCAAATGATCGATTCGCTGAGGATTTTGTCTTAGCCATCGCTCTCCGGGAAGATTTCCCTAATTTATACCAACCTTTCACGCTCCTTCCAATCCTGAAACACGATTTTGCCGGAGCGGTCAAAATTGACCATACCGCCAGAAATTAATCTTCTAAACTTCACACTCCTTGTCAAGCTTGGGACAGGCAACGTTCCCACTGGAGTGGCACTGGACTCTCGTATCCGAAGGTCGTTATGTCCTGTCAACTATGCGGGTCGAGCAATGATGCAAAACTCGATGCGGAGATGGTCATCCATTTCTCCGGCCTCAAAAATCTGGACAAACCCGGAGTCTTGGTATTCTCGAAGCTTTTGGTCTGCTTGGATTGCGGCGGCTCCCACTGTAAAATTCCTGAGAGGGAATTGACGGCGGTAGCGGAACACTCCGCTACCTAGGTTCGCGAGTCTGAATCCTCGGTAAGTCGCGTTACCGGACAAAAGTCCCGTACCAGAACTCCCTCCTCCTGATGTTAGAATTTGTCTTCCTTCCTCTACACTCCACGCGCGAGTGTTCCCTTGCACAGTCCAATTGCTTTCCAAAGATTTGATGCAGAAAAGTACCGCGAGTTCGTCCGAACGCTATCCGACGAAGCCCTGATAAGGGAGGGCAAACAACTGCGGCGGCTCTCCGGCGACGGGAAAATCGTTTCGACAACGGTGAGTGTGTTCGATCAAAAGCTGAAAATCTGCCGAGAAGAATTCACGCGCAGGCGTGAAACCCGTATTGACGCCACAAGTTGACTTTGGTTGACACGAATTCCGTTGACAGCACCTGCGCCCCGCATGGCACTCTCGGGCTATGGAGACGCCAGCGTGCTGGAACGGATGAATCAATTCCTAAAGCGTTTAGGAAAAACCATCGGTTTGTTAAAGAACTTGATGTTGGAAGTGTTCTTGCTTCTTCTCGCCGCGATAGAAATGTATCGGTATCTGCATAGTCTGCGATGAGTTTACCGAGTCTTTCTTTGTGCCTCGAACACCCGTATGTAGCAGGATTCGTGGGTGGTAGAATTGCGCTTTGCGAGGGAACAATGGGCATTCGGGATAAAGCGTTAAAAAGCGTTGAGAGACAGGTCAAGCGCGGCAAAGCGGTACCGGGACATGACGGCAATCCTGATTTGAGAAAAATGATGGAGGACTGGGGCAAAGGTTACACGCAAGATGCGAAAGGCAGAGGCATGCGCCAGTTCATCGCCGACTTTCTTGCACAGCTTCCCGAAGGGAACAGCAAAAGCATAGAGGACGACATCAACCTCTTGCACGGTATGTCTAACCGGACTAGATTTCGAACAAAATACATTACGGCCATCGCCTGCGCGTATCAGTGGGGATATGACGCACACAAGAACGGCAAGCACGTTGACATTGCCGCGATGGCTAAAGCGGCTGGTGAAAACGCTGTCGAAAAATAGTCAGATTCATTTTCCGCAGTCTGCCGTATAGCGAAGGCGAAACCAGAGGCGAACAAATTGTACAGAATTGTACAGACCCCATCCCCAACGTCTCTTACATCCCTTACGTCCGTCTAAAGGAATCAATAACTTACGTGTTTTCAGTAGGCCGGGAGGTTTCGATTCCCACCCGCGCCTCCAAGATTTGCGTTGTGGAATGAAGCAGTTACAGCTGGCGCTGTCGGCGTGTACCCCGCATGTACCTCACGAAGTCCAGAGAGTTCTGGATCCTGCCCCAGTGGTGCAAGACTGCGGCGTTCAGTGACGACGATAGATTAATTTTCCTTGGCGCGGCTATCGGCTGCAAACGTCAGCCCCATAAAGAGGCGTTCATTCCTTACCGCTTCGCCTAGCCCACCCACAGTCTGTCAGCTCCTGATATGTCGGCAAACCGGTAATCTCTAACAGTGTCGGCTCTGTCAAATCCTTTTTTGAACACACCACTCCACTGGCACTCCGAAGAGTGGTCTTCGTTGTCCTTTTCACTTCTCGCATCGACAACCAAGGCTCGCTCGCAATCTTTCGGTCGGCTTCGGTCCGACCCATTCATCTCTTCGATCTAACTTCGACCATGATTGCTTATTCAAACTCCCTTACGGGAGCGGGATGCCCATTCAAGTTGACGGTGTCCTACTGCCCACCATTACCGGTTCCGAGCTCTCCCGCGTGCGAACCGAATTCAAGGGGTGGCGAGTACTCGCGGCCATTCCGCCACATCCAGTACAAGCGAGCTCCCAGCCTTCGTCCCATCGCTACCTTGGCAATGTTCCGTTGCCGGCGCATGGCCAGGTGTCGATAGCGGCGCCGCCAGTCCGCGTTACAACGTACGGCGGCCTGCGCTGCCTCCACCAGCAAGAAGCGCAATAAGGAACTGCCTTGCTTTGTGAGGTGCCCCAATCGTTGTCTGCCACCACTAGAGTCCTCACTGGGAATCAGCCCCACGTAGTTGCAGATCTGTTTGGCGCAAGCAAAACGCTCTGGGTTCCGATGATCAGCACAAAGGCCAGTGCGGTGAGGGGACCCACCCCGGGATGCGTCATCAGTCGCAACGCTTCCGGTCGTTTCTTGGCTTCTAGCGCAGCGGCGGCCGTTAACTCCTCGATGCTGGGATTCATCCGATCCAAGAGTTCCAACAACTCTTGCCGGCGACGGCTGGCCCAGAGTGCCAAAGGAAGCTTTTCCAATTCTGCTCGCCCTTGTTCGGTCCACAGCTTTCCCTTCCAACACCGGTTCTCGTTCATCGCCAGCGCTTGCAGTTGATTCATGATTCGTGTCCGCATCTGCACCAGCCGATGCCGATGCCACAGCAACTGCCGCAGATCCCGATTCTCCGAACTAGGTACCCAGATTCGCGGAAAGCGATCTTCCAATAGGAGCTTCAGCAGGAGTTGCGCGTCCTGACGGTCGGTCTTTTGTTTTTTGGCTCGTCTGGTCTTGATCTCGGCTGCATCGCCGATCCAGACCTCGAAACCTAGCTCTGCCAGTAGTCGCTCGAACCAGCGTGAATATCCGGTGGTCTCCATACCCACGCGAACATTGATTCCTCTCTGCTTCAGATCCCGATAGAAGTTCTCCGCTTCTCCTTCGCTATGGTTCAGTCGTCGTTCCCACACTCAC
>Ga0268266_10000589_pt1 | contig 50116 bp, 40 predicted proteins | sample KBSS13metaG_FD_190356 | JGI IMG/M metagenome (GOLD analysis project Ga0268266, IMG submission 190356) | Switchgrass rhizosphere microbial communities from Kellogg Biological Station, Michigan, USA - KBS S1-3 metaG (SPAdes) (version 2) | ecosystem: Host-associated > Plants > Roots > Rhizosphere...
TCTCTCGTACCCGCGCAAGGGCTCTGGATTGATGCAAACTTCAAAGAGAGTCAGTTAGCGCGCATGCGTGCCGGGCTGCCGGTGAACGTCACGGCGGACGTCCTACCCGGGCACAAATTTATCGGCCACGTGGCGAGCCTCGCCCCTGCCACCGGAGCCCAATTCAGCGTACTGCCCGCTGAGAATGCGACAGGGAACTTCACGAAGATCGTACAGCGCGTGCCCGTACGCATTGTCTTGGACGGTGATGCCTCGATGCTCGGACAACTGAGGCCTGGACTGTCGGTCAGCGTGGATGTGGACGAGCGCGGGAGCGGTGATGTCAGGGCCGCCGATGCGAAGGTCAAAGGCGCCGGAAACTCACAAGCAATAGCCGGGGCACTGTAAGCCCCAACCGAACCAGTCTGCGCACGCCATAGCGACAGGAACCCCTCAGCCATGAACGCTGTTGTAGCCGTTGCGAATGCCAGTGCCGACGCCGCCGTCGGTACTGCATCGCCGTCCGGGCCAATACCCGCACCACCGTCCCCGGCGCCTGCTCCCGTCGCGGCACCGGCCCCCGACCAACTTTCAACGCGGACGAAGGTCTTCGCCTTCACGTCCATGTGTGTTGGATTCTTCATCGCCCTGCTCGACATCCAGATCGTGTCGGCGTCACTGCGAGACATCGGCGGAGGACTCTCGGCAGGCGCCGATGAAACCGCATGGGTGCAAACCAGCTATCTCATCGCCGAGATCATTGTCATCCCGCTGTCGGGATGGTTGTCGCGGGTCATATCGACGCGTTGGCTATTTTGTGTCTCTGCGGTTGGATTCACCCTGACGAGCCTGCTGTGCGGCGCCGCCTGGGACATCCAGAGCATGATCGTATTCCGTGCACTGCAGGGCTTCCTCGGCGGCTCGATGATTCCGACTGTCTTCACGACGGCCTTCATTTACTTCCAGGGCAACCAACGCATCATCGCGGCGGCGACAGTGGGCGCGATCTCGTCCCTGGCCCCCACGTTGGGACCGACCATCGGCGGCTGGATCACCGACAACTACTCCTGGCACTGGCTGTTCTTCGTCAACCTGGTGCCCGGAACTTTCGTGGCGATCGTCGTTCCGCTCCTGGTCCGCGTCGACAAGCCCAACCTGTCGCTGCTGAAGGGTGCCGATTACCTGGGCATGATTCTCATGGCCGTCGCTCTGGGCTGCCTGGAATATACACTCGAGGAAGGCGAGCGTTGGGACTGGTTGAGCGATGACACCATCCGGACCACTGCCTGGACTGCCGGAATCGCCGGTGTGGCGTTCATCTGGCGAAGCCTGACTCACCCGCAACCGATCGTCGATTTCACCGCGCTCAAGATCCGCAACTTCGGGTTGGGGTCGCTGTTTTCCTTCATCAGCGGCATCGTCATTTTCTCGACGATCTATCTCACCCCCGTGTTTCTGGGTCGCGTGCGCGGCTTCAGCGCCTTGCAAATTGGCCTTGCCGTCTTCTCGACCGGCCTCTTCCAGGTCTCCGCGATACCGATCTACACTCTGCTCGCCAAACGCGTCGACCTGCGCTGGCTGATGATGTTTGGCTTCATCTGCTTCACGCTGAGTATGTGGACCTTCGAGCCGATCACGCACGAGTGGGGTTGGAAAGAGCTGTTGTTACCCCAGGCGCTGCGTGGCTTTGGTCAGCAGTTCGCCGTGGCGCCGATAGTAACGCTGGCCCTGGGTTCTCTTCCGCCCGCGCGGCTCAAGCTGGCCTCGGGACTCTTCAACCTCATGCGCAACCTGGGCGGTGCCATTGGCATCGCCCTCTGCGGCACCTTGCTCAATGACCGCTCGAACGTGCACTTCCTGCATCTTGCCGAGCATTTGAACGGTAGCAATGAGGGCGCGCAGGCTCTGTTGGCACGGGTGGCCGCCGCGGGCGCCTCGCACTGGGCTGGCGATACCAGTCACGGCGCAACGGCTGCCTTACGTCAATTGTGGTCTCTGACTTTCCGGGAGGCGCAAACGCAGGCTTTCGCGGACACCTTCCTGGCGATCATGGTCTGCCTGATCGTCGCAACGCTGCTCATTCCCCTGATGCAAAAGGTTGTGCCGCCGAGTACACCCCCAGCGGACTCGCACTAGCTGACACAGGAACGCCGGGCGCTGTACGCCAGGTAAGCCCGGCGCAGTGTCACTCGCTTTCGGTCTCGCCTTTGAGCTTCGCCGCCACCCGCTTGTAGGCTTCACGAAAGGGAATCCCTTCCGCCACGACGAGCCGGTTGGCTTCCTCCGCAGCGTGAATCGCGGGATCGAGCTTGATGCGCTCCGGGCGGAACCTCATCGCATCGATCGCGGACGGCAGGATGTCGAGTGTCTGCTGTGCGAGATCGATGCCGCGAAACAGGGGAAACTTCAACAGCTGGAGGTCCCGTTGATAGCCCGACGGCAGCTTCGCGCAAATGCCGAGCGCCTCCGCCAGGCAAGCCTGGGCACTCGCGGAGCGGCCCCGAATGAGCTCGAACACGTCCGGGTTGCGTTTCTGCGGCATGATCGAGGAGCCGGTCGTGAAGGCCTCCGGCAACTCGACGAACCCGAACTCCTGCGTGTAGAACAACAGGGTGTCCGCCGCGAAGCGCCCGAGATCCTGCATGAGCAAGGTGATCTCAAACAGCAGTTGGGATTCGGCCTTGCCCCGCGAGAGCTGCACCGCGGTGACCGGTTGCTGCACGACCTGGTAATCCAACTTCGTGCGGGTGGCCTCGCGGTCGATAGGCAGGCCGGGCGTTCCATATCCGGCCGCGGATCCCAATGGGCTCTTTCCAGCACGACGCTGCACCTGAAGCAGGTTCTCGGCGTCATCGCGAATCTCAGCCGCGAACCCACCGGCCCACAACGCCACCGAGCTCGGCATCGCCTGTTGCATGTGGGTATAGCCGGGAAGTGCCGTACCACTCTCACGCGCCGCCAACCGATCGAGGGCGTCTGCCACGCCGAGAGCGCCCGCACTGAGCTCATCGATAGCATCACGCAGATACAGACGGATCGCGGTCAACACCTGGTCGTTGCGCGAACGACCGAGATGCACGCGGCCACCAGCTGCACCGATACGCTCGGTCAACCGCCATTCCAACGCAGTCTGACCGTCCTCGTCCGTCAGCTCGATATGCCACTGCCCGCGCGCATGCTCATCGGCGAGCGCCGTCAGTCCCGTGCAGATCTCGCCAAGATCGCTCGCCGACAACAGGTTTTGCGCGTGAAGCATCTCCGCGTGCGCAATTGAAGCGCGCACGTCGTAGCGCACCAGGCGCTCATCGAGCCCGTAGTCTTCGCCAGCCGTGTAGTTCAGGACGCGATCGTCTAAGGGTGCTCCCTTATCCCACAGGCGTGTCACGTGCTTAACCGCCCGCCGCAGAGATCTGCTGCTCGGCCGGCGTCATCGCGTTGATGTCGGGCACGATCAGCGTGCCGGTACCCTCGTTGGTAAAGACCTCGCCGAGTATCCCCTCGGGGGCCTTGTACGAGACGACGTGCACCCGCCGCACGCCACCGCGAATGGCATCTTCAATGGCCTTGGCCTTCGGCAACATGCCTTCGACGATGCGACCTTCCTCGCGCATGCGTTTCAGACCCGCGACGTCGGTGTACGAAACCAGGGAGCCCGGATCGTTGACGTCGCCGAGGATCCCTGGCGCACCGGTGCACAGGATGAGCTTCTCCGCACCCAGCGTCGCCCCGATGGCGGCCGCCACCGTGTCGGCGTTGATGTTGAGCAGCACGCCCTTTTCGTCGGCCGAAAGCGGGCTCACGACGGGCATCAAGCCGTTATCGAGCAGCTTGCGGATGACCGTCGTATCCACCAGGTCGATATCACCGACGAAACCGTAGTCGACCACCTCACCCGTCGAGCCAAGCTTGACGGGCGGACGTTTGTGCGCGAGCACCAGCCCGGCGTCCACGCCACTGATGCCGACGGCATCGATGTTGAGCTCACGGCAAATGCCGAGGATGCGGGTGTTGATGAGACCATTCAACACCATCGCCGTCACGTCGACCGACTTCTGGTCGGTCACCCGCCGGCCTTCGACCATGCGGGTCGGAACGCCGAGCGCATCGGCAATCTCGGTGGTCTGCGGGCCACCGCCGTGAACCATGACGACGCGCACGCCGAAGTAGTGCAGGATGGCAATCTGCTCGATGAGTACGCGTGTCGACTCGGTGTCGGCGAACACGCCACCGCCCGCTTTGACCACGAAGGTCTTGCCCTTGTACATACGGATATACGGGGCCGCGTTCTTGAGCGCGCGGATCGCGAGACTCTGATCGCCTTTGTGCATGATCATTGGAATTCCTAAATTCCTTTAAGTAGTTTGTAGAGCACCGCCATCTGAACGACCAGACGGTTGTAGGCTTCCTGCTGGACGGCACTGCGCGGGCTGTCCAGCACCTCATCGGCAACGGCCGTGTTGCGTCTCACCGGCAAGCAGTGCATGAGACGGCACTCGCGCGCTGTTTTCTCGAACCAATCGTTGCGCACGCACCAACTCGTCAGTGAGCGCCGCAGGCGGGCGTCGCCGTCGGCATCACCATAGTGCGCCGTCGAGCCCCACTCCTTCGCATACACGATGTGGGCACCCTCGAGCGCATCCGCGCGGTCCGTGGTTTCGCGAACTGAGCCCCCGGACAATGTCGCCGCCTGCTGTGCCTTGGCCATGATCTGCGGCGGTAGCGCAAAGCCGTCAGGCCGCAACACTACAACATCCATTCCACGCAAGGCCGCCATGTGCAGCGCCGCGGCAGGCACCGCGAGTGGCAAGGCACGCGGATGATAAACCCAGGACAGCACGAATTTGCCCTTACGGGGCACCCCGAGATCGTCGATGGTCTTCCAGTCGGCCAACGCCTGGCAGGGGTGGTTGACCGCGGACTCCAGGTTGATCACTGGCTTGTCCACGAGCGAAGTCATGGCGTTGAACGTGGTCTCGGCCAGGTCAGTGCGCAGGTCTTTGAACTCCGCGAAGGCGCGAATACCCAAGGCGTCGCAATAGGATGCGAGCACGGGAATCCCTTCACGGACGTGCTCGGCCGCGGCACCACTCATCTCGACACCAACACGGGTCTCGAGCTGCCACGTGCCCTGGCCCGGCGTGATCACGAAGGAATTGCCGCCCAGGCGCGCCATCCCGGCCTGAAACGAAGCCAGGGTCCGCAGCGAGGGATTGAAGAACACCAGGCCGAGAATCTTGCCCGCGAGAGCCTGCGGCTCGGGATGTTGCTGCAGGCGACGCGCAAGATCCAACAGCGCGATCACCTCATCGCGCCCCAACTCGGCGAGGTCGAGGAAGCGCCTCATGCAGGCAGATCCGCCAACGTGTCGCGCAGCATGTCGACGTGCTCCTCTTCGAGGATGAATGCCGGCAGGAGCCGCAAGATGTTCGGGTCGCTCGCAGTGCCGGCGAGAATGCCGCACTCGAGCAATTCCTTCTGAATCTCCTTCGCCGGCCGCGTCGTGCGCAGCCCGGTGAGGAAGCCCGCACCCTGGTGACCCGTGATCGGTCCGACGATGCACGTATTGCGAATGTATTCGCCTACCCGGCGTACGCGCTCGAGCAGATTTTCCGATTCGATCGCCTCGATGACCGCTTCCATCACCGCGCAAGCCATGGGACCACCGCCGAACGTAGTTCCCAACAGGTCCAGCTTGAGGGTCGCGGAAACTCTGGCATTGGCCAGCATCGCTGCGCAGGGGAACCCATTCCCGAGCGCCTTCGCGGTCGTGATCATGTCCGGCATGACGCCGTACATGTTGGCGGCGAACGGATATCCCGTACGCCCGACGCCACACTGCACTTCGTCAAAGATGAGAACGGCTCCGACTTCGTCGCACCGGCGACGCAACGCCTCGAGATAGGGCGCTCCGAGGTCGACCGCGCCGGCGAGACCTTGCACTGGCTCGACGATGACGGCCGCCGTCTTGTCGGTCACATGTTGGTTGATCGCGGTCGAATCCCCTCGGGGGATGAAGCTCACATCGAACGGCGCGCGCGGAAAGCTGTACCACTTCTGCGCCGCGCCCCACGTCACAGCCCCTGCGGCAGCGGTACGCCCGTGAAAGGAACCTTCAATCGCCGCGATGTGCTGCCGACCCGTCATGCGGAACGCCAGCTTCATGGCGTTCTCGTTGGCCTCCGCGCCACTGTTGACGAAGAAGACCGTCGTGAAATCCAGCCTGGAGAAGCGGACCAGGCGCTCGGCCGCGCGGACGCGGACGTCCATCGGCACGGCATTCGTCTGGAAGTTGCAAGACTGCGCCTGTTTCGTGAGGGCCGCGGTCCAACCGGGATGCCCATATCCCAGAGAGGCCACCGCGTGCCCACCGTACATATCGAGCACACGCTCGCCAATGCGGTTCTTGAGCCAGACTCCCTCGGCAGAAACGACCTCGAGCGGGTACTGAGCGAACACGGGCGCCAGGTAGTCGTGGAGCGCGGGCTTTGCGGGAACTGCGTTATTCATGATTTTGTCTCAAGTCCATCCCGGGGCCGGAGCGGTGAGGCCGCTCGTTTCCGGCAGATCGAACATCCGGTTCATCCATTGCACGGCACCGCCGGCCGCGCCCTTGTTGAGGTTGTCCACAACGCACATCACGGCGACCGTGCGGCCGTTGGCCGCTGCCGAAAGATGCGCGTAGTTGCTTGCAGCGATTTCTTTGACGCGCGGTGCGCGCTCACTTACGCGGACGAATGGGGAGTGCGCATAGAAGTCACGCAATGCAGCCAACACGCGGGGCGTGTCGATCGCGGATTTCAACGACGCCTGCACAGTGACATGAATGCCGCGAGCAAACGGCCCCGAATGGGGAACAAACGCGAAGTCAGCCTCAACTCCCGTAGCGGCTCGCGCGCAAGCGGCAACTTCCGGCGCATGACGATGCGTCAGCGCGTTGTAGCTGTACAGGTCACTATGCCGCACCGGATGGTGCGTACCCTCGATCGGCTTGCGCCCTGCCCCCGTGCTTCCCGTTACGCCGCTGACAAACAGCGTGGGCGGAACGAGTCCCAACGCGAGCAGCGGAACGCTCGCCAACAGCGTAGCCGTAGCGAAACATCCCGGGTGGGCCACGTGCGGCGTCTCGAGCTTGCGCAGATGCTCGGGAACCGCACACGTGAATTCCGCGATCCGCTCCGGAGCCCCGTGAAGATGCTTGTAGACAGCCTCGTAGGCCTTCGCGGAGCTGTAACGATAATCCGCCGAAATATCGACCACCCGCGGCCGCGTTCCGGCAGCCGAGGCGGCCTTGAGCAGGGAATCGATCAGCGCCGCCGAAACGCCGTGCGGAGCCGCGGAAAACACCGCAGTGCTCGGCGTTTCGACGAGCAGTTTCTCCACCTCGGCCTGAGACTTGAAGCGCGTGTCCGGAAAAGCACTCACGAGGTGCGGAAACGCGCCGCTGACCAACTCACCCGGCTGGCTGTCCGACAGGACCGCGGCCAGTTGGAAGCGCGGATGGCCGGCAACCAGGCGCAGCAACTCCCCGGCCACGTAGCCGGTGCCGCCCAGAACCACGGTTGGAATGATCGTGCTCACGCGGCTGCTCCTGCCTTGACGCCGATCGCCTCGATGACGCGATCGCCCAGGGCGGCGCCGTTCGTCATGGCGTTGAAAGCGGACACGCCCATCTGGCTCGTGATGATTTCGACACCCACCGCGTTGTCGGTGGAAGGACCGGTCACGACGCACGGATCGATGCTGAAGCGCTCGCGCAGCAGCTTTACACCCCCCCAGGCCGCAACCGGATCGTTGGCGGAGAGAATGACTCCCGTCAACGCGGAGCGGATATCCGGGCACTCCAGGATGGCATCGACGCCATAGGTTCCCAGGATGCCGTCGCCCAGCTCGAACACGATCACATCCGGCTTCCCGGCGGACAACTCGGTCAACATCGTGCGCGTCAACGCCGGCCCGTTCGCCTTGGTCGTCGTGACGATACCCAAGTCGGTGAAGATCGCAGAGTGCCGCGCGCCGGCGTCTTCCATCGCCAGGATGTCACGCCGGAGGGAGACACCGGTCGCCTTGAACGCATCGACGATGAGCCCCCGGTGCCGCATGCGGCTGATGACCGCGCATGCGGCCGCCGTCTTGCCGGCCTCCATGCAGGTGCCGGCGAGCGCCACGACCGGTACACCATGAGTGTCCAGTTTCGCATGCTGGTCCAGCTTCTTGTGACCGACACGGGCCGGCACACCGATACGCTCGCCGAGATACGGGAAGTGCAATACGACACCCAACACGCGGCAATCGAACGGCTTGCCCTTGTCGGGGTTCACCGAATCGCACACACCCAGCACACCACCGATATTCAACATCTGGATGATGTCGCCAGCTTGCAGCGACGGCGGCACGTGCCCGGAATAGCCGAACAGCGCCTTGCGATGCCCCAGCGCGCCCACGACGATGTCGCCCTTGACGACCTTCGCCATGCGGCCACTGGTGAGCTCCAGGGTGTTATAGGTCGACTTGTTGGTCAGTACCTCCACGACCACGACAACACCTTCCTCGGAAGGGATGTTGTCCGTGGTAATGCGCACCTCGTTCGACAGACCGCAAGCCTGGGTGACCGAAGCTACTTTGTCGACAACGACACTTCGCATTCCGTTGACCATCTCTATTGACCTTTTGCGCGCTCGTGCGCGACACCTTGCGCGCGTTCGCCCGCGCGATGATGAAATACACCCGTGAGAGACACTATCTTGGAGAAACCCAGGGCATCGGTCGCAGACCACTCGCCCACGGACTCCCCATAGACACCTTTCGACGCGGCCATCAACGAATAGGGCGACTCGACGCCCTCCACGAACAGGTTGCCCGGTCGGAACAACACGTTCACCTCTCCGGTGACCCGCTCCTGCGACGACAGCAGCAAGGCCTCGATGTCGCGGCAGACGGGATCCAACAACTGTCCTTCGTGGACCAGGTCGCCGTAGGGTTGCGCAACGAGCTCCTTGATGCGCTGCTGCCGGCCCGTGAGCACGAGCTTCTCGAGCTCACGATGCGCGGTGAGGAGTGTCTCGGCTGCGGGGGCTTCGAACGCCACCCGCCCCTTGGTGCCGATGATGGTGTCGCCCAAGTGGATGCCACGACCGATACCAAACGGTGCCGCCAACCCCTCGAGAGCTTCGATCACTGCAACAGGCGCGAGCGACTTCCCGTCCAGCCCTACCGGCCGGCCGTTCTTGAAAGAAATGACGTGACGCTCGGGCGCGCGCGGATTCGTGAATGCATCGCGCGTGAGCACCCAAGCGTGGTCGGGAATACTGCCGCCCGAAGTCAGCGTTTCTTTACCGCCTATCGTAACGCCCCACAGCCCCCGGTTGATCGAGTAGGCCGCACCAAAGGGTGGCACAGGCAGATTACGTTTCTGCAAAAACTCCAGCTCTTCCTGGCGCTTGAAGGTCCGGTCGCGCACCGGCGCGATGACCTCCAGCTCGGGCGCGAGCGTACGCAAAGCAACTTCGAAGCGCACCTGGTCATTGCCCGCTGCGGTGCAACCGTGCGCGATGGAGTTGGTGCCGAGCTTGCGGGCCATGTGCGCAATCGTCTGCGCCTGCATGACGCGCTCGGCGCCTACGCAAAGGGGATACAACTGTCCACGCTTGACGTTCCCCATGACGAGGAAGCGCAGCACCTGCTCGAAATAGTCCGCACGCGCGTCGACCTGGTGATGCTCGATCGCCCCCAAGGCACGGGCGCGTTCACCCAGGGTGCGAGCGGTAGCCTCGTCGATACCGCCCGTATCGACGGTGACGGTAATGATGGGGCGACCGTAGTTCTCGGCGAGCCACGGAACCAGAAATGACGTGTCGAGCCCACCGGAATAGGCAAGGACAATGGGCTTGGAGCCCGCATTGGCGGCGGTGTTAGGCATGGTTGTTTAAACTCGGAAGATGGACTGCAGGCGGCTGACGAGCTCGTCCTGCGCGCGAGCATTCGCGGTTGCTATGAAGATCGTGTCGTCGCCGGAGATGGTGCCGGCTACTTCGGGCCATTCGGCCTTGTCGATGGCGACGGCGACGCTCTGAGCAGCGCCGATCGTCGTCCGAAGAACGGTAATGGAGGGGCCTGCACGCCTCAGCTCGCGCACGAACTGCGACAGCATGCCGAAGTCTCCATTCGCGCGAGCCGTTTCATCGGCCGGCAGCACGTAGCGGCCGCCAGCCTTCGAGACCCCCAGAACACGCAGGTCTCGGCTCACGGAGGACTGGGTGACTTCGTGCCCTTCCTCTTTCAGCAGGCGCACGAGGTCCTCCTGCCGACGGACCTGGCCGCCTCGCAGGATGCGCACGATGGCGCTTTGACGCTCGATTTGCTGGGTATCGCTTAGCACCGGCCCGCTCGCATAAAGTTGCGCGCATTATGCATATTCATGCACACACGTCAAGCGTGGGCGACTACTTCTCGATGGTGTAGATCAGATCCGCGCCGCGCGCCTGCCCCACTTCGGTCCGCACGACCCAGTGATCCCCGAGGCTGTACCGGAGCTTGAGCGTATTGAGCTGCTCCGTGAGGCTGATTCCGTAGCTCACGTAGAGGCGGGGGGACAAATATCGCCCGAGCACCACGGAGGTGTCGTTGGTGAGCAGGTCGGACTCGACACCGACCTCCTGAATACCCACGTGCTGACCCAATTCCTGGGCCAGAATCGCGCCGCCCTGCACCAGCGCCGCATTGTTCGCCGCGCCATTGGGACGGGTGGGCGTCGCCGACAGAGACCCCGAGAGCAAGAGCGAAACGATCTCCGCCTGCGCCAGGGAGGGCTCCGAGAAGAACGATAGCCGCGGCTGCAGGAGGGTACCGCGGACGTTCACCCCGGCAGTGACGTCGGGAAACTTGCGGATGGCCTGGATATCGATTCCCGGGTTGTCGACCGGGCCGCCCGTGAAAATGAGCCGGCCGCGCCGGATATCCATATTATGCGCATAGGCCACATATTTGCCCTCCTCAATCGACAGCTCTCCGGTGGCGCGCGTAATGGCGTCGTACCCACTCCGGACCGCGATGTTGCCGGTGAGACGACCAGTCAATCCCTGCGTCTGGATATTCACATGGTCGCCGAGGCTGAGCGTGACGTTAGTGACCACTTCGAAGCGCTTCGTAGGATCTTCCGTTGCGCTGCCCACGATCACTTCATCAGACGAGGCGCGTACGGCGCCCGTCAGGTCTTTGGGCTCAATTTTGGCTTCGGGGACCGTCACACTCCCGGTGACGTCGATCTTGTGCCCGTCGACCGCGAACTGCAGATCCGGTGAGGCATCGATCCGCGCTTCAGGGACGTCGACGACCCGCAGATTGGCGCCCTTCAACGTGAACTTGCCGTGCGGCAGGGAGTCGTGCCATTCGAGATGGCCACCGGCGGTCGTCACACCCGATCCCACGCGCGCGGTACCGCTGAAGTTGAGTCCGTTGTCCGTGAAGCGAGCGTCGACGCCCAACTCCCGCAGACCGAGATTGACCTGGTAAAAGTCGACCTCGCCATCGCTGATCTTCAAGGTCCCGTCCATCAGGGGCGTGCCGAACGTCCCGGCAACCTGCACGTCCGCGGTGAGCTCACCCGCGGCACGGTCGATGTCGGGCATATACAGGGAGATGAGGTTCAGTTCCGGCGTATGAGCGTGCACCTCGCCTTTCACCGGCATATCCCGCCACTCAGGCACATTGCGTTGGGCTTCGAGGCTGGCCTTGATCGTGCCGACCTCGCCGTCTTCCAACTTGGCCTCCGCAGTGATGAGCGTGTGCGTGGCGGCGATGTTGATCGTTCCCGAGCCGAGCGCGGTGTGCTCCACTCGATGGCTCAACAATTTGTGTGAGAGTTGCGCATCCATTAGCTCGAGGCGCGCGGTTCCCTGGATCGGATCGTCACCGTCCTGGAACGCACGGCCGTTGATATTGATAGTCCCCTGATAGTCCACGGACGGTGTCATGCCGGCGGTCAGGGTACTGATGGGCAAGTGGTCGGCCGTCACTGTCGTCGACCACTGCGCCGGACTCCAGTTGGCATCCGCACAGACACTGGCCGGCGTACCGTTGAGACACAACCACTCCACCCGCGCCTGGCCGCGAGACAGCTTGATCCCGACGGGATGCTCGAGCTCCAGGTGCAGAGATTGACTCCCGTTGATGGCGAGCGAGTGCAACTGCCCGTCGAACAGGCCCTGCGAGAATGGCCCCGCGGCACGCGCGCTGACAGCCAGGCCGAGCGCCTTGGCGTCGAGATGCAACGCGTAGCTCGCCGGCTTCCCCGCCAACGTGAACGTGAGACTGTCGAACTTACGGTTCTGGTAGGTCAGATTGTGCAGGCGGGCGTCTACCTTCGACTCGTGGTCCTGGTGCGAGTCGAAATCGATTTCCGCGTCGAGGCGCTCGAGAGCGACCCCCTCGTGGAGAATGTCACTGCCATGGGCCGAAGCCACTATGACCGGATCCCCGGGCGAGCCCCGTATGGTGCCGGATGCCTTGATCTGTCCGCGGCTATCGGGAGCGAGGAGACTCAAGTCCTCGGCGGCGACGTTGAAATGCAGGTCGATCGTCTCGCTCAGGCGGCCATCGAGCGCGAAGTTGGTACGACCCAGCCCGACGCGCACGTTCTCGAAGGCCCAGGTGCTGCCGGAATGAAACAGTTTGCCGCCACCGCTGGCTTGCGCGCCGCGCAGCTTTCCACCGAGGCCGCTGAAGTCGAGCGTGGTATCCCCGGTGGGCTCGAAACTCTTGCCGGCCACCGCGAGCGTGAAATCCAACTTGCCCGGCAGGTCGGGACGAAAATAACTCGGATCGATGCCCGTCAGTCGCCCCGCCACCGACCAGGTGTTCTGCGGCGACCAGGTGACGGTGCCATTGACACTCCCGTGCCCCTGAAACAGGTCCACCTCGCCGCGGGTGTAGGTGAAGTGATCCTTGCCGAGTGACCCGTCCACCACCGCCGGCATCAACGGCAGATCGCGAACCCGCGCAAGGCCATCCATGTGCACGTCGTACGGCAACACCCCTTTGAGCGTGTACAGGCCCGACGGGCTATGAAACGGAACATCCTTGTCCTTGCCGACCAACGGCCAGCGGAAATCGCGCCAATCCCCTTGCAGGTCGAGCAGGGGGCCGCCTTTGACGACCTCGATCGTCCCGGAGCCCGTAGCCAAGGCACCCGTTTGGATGTGACGGGCGCTCATGTGTCGCGCCGTCAACACGTGATTGTGATAGAAGCCGTCGAACTCGGTCTGGAACAGTCCGACGTGCAACCCGGTCGGATCCGCCTGGCCACTACCGCCGAAACCGTTCGTATCGCCGTGGAGCGAGAACTTGCCGGTAATGAGGCCGAGCACGCCGCTGCCACCCCACACCCGGATGTCGAGGTCGTGCGCGACCGCCTCGCCCGCCCAGTGCCAGCGGTTGATGAGATCGAGAGCGTGACCGGTGAAGTCGGCACGAAACGGCGCGGTCGTGTGAATCGTCAGGCCGAGCGAGGCCAGGTTTCCGTTGGCGACGGCCTCACCCGCCCAGGCGGGCTGCCCCTGTGGTGTCCAGTTGATCCGCGTGTTGACATCGATACCGAACGGGTCGGCGGCGTGCAGTAGTCCGATCCCTGCGACATGCCAATCGCCGATCTGGCCCTGCGCCTGGAACAGGCGGATAGTGCGATGCCGGATGACCGCCACCCCGTCGATGTCGGCCGCATCGAGTCGGAAGCCGTTGTAGACCGTTACCGTGGCAATACCGATGCGAGTGTGCTCCGCATTGATCACCATCCAGCGCGGCACGAACAGCGGCTCGCCCTTGCCGGGAGGCCGGGTCCGCTTCTTTACGGTGACGATGACCTTCCCGATGAAAGCATCGGGGGAGTCGATCGTCTGCCACAGTAGCGGGAGCAGCTTCACCCGGCCGCCGATGTTCTCCACACGTACGTTGGCGAGGTGGTGGTCGACTTCCACACGGTCGACGTGGATACCGTGGGCCACCGAGCCGGTGGCATTGACGATCTCGAGGGTCGTACTGCCGAACCGGTGCGGGATGCGGCTGACAATGAATTTGAAGCCGCTCTCGGTGAACACCACGTAGTAAACGGCTGCCGAGGGCACCGCTATCGCGAGGAACACCAGGAGCGCGGCGGTGATGAGCAGCAGGCGTCGCATCAGGAGCCTGTCTGAGTCATGCCCGCCGTCACGAGGGTGACCCTGGCGAGCATATTTTTTGCGATCGTTTCGCGCGCATAGCAGGGACTATGTAAGCGAAAGGATCGCAAAAAAGATGCCGCCAGGGGCGGCCGCAGTAGGCGCGGCATGACTCAGACAGGCTCCTAAAGCTTCGGCGAGAAGTTGATATGCAGGCGCGGGCCGCCCGAGCGCGACAGCGGCTGCGCCACATCGATGCCCAATGTTACGACGGGCAGGCGCAACCGGAAACCGACGCCGGCCGCGTATTGGAGATCAGGGTTGCTGAAGTGGTTGAAAGCGTTGCCGTAATCAAAAAACGTCGCGACGCCGAAGTTGCGCGGCAGGTCGCGGATGAATTCCACGGTCCCGGTGACGAGATGCCGGCCGCCGTCCTTCACCGTTCCCTGCGGGCCGGCACACACGCCGGGCCCGTTTCCCGACACGACGAATGGACCTCCCGTGGCGTTTTTGCAGACGGTATCGATCGGCGATAGTTGGTCGAACGCAAAGCCGCGCACGCTGTTGTCGCCACCGGCAAAGAACCGCATGACGGCGGGCAGGTGATCGAAATGGTTCACGGCGGTCACGCCGAGCTCATCGCGCAGCAGCAGGTGCCACTTGTCCGCGAGGCGAAAAACATGCTCGAGCTGCACGTGGAGCTGTAGAAAATTCGCGTCCGAGCCGATGGCCGCGTTCGAACCGCGCACCTCCGCGAAGAACGGGTGTTGGAAGATCGGCTCGCCGAGATAACCCTTGGGGACGGAAGCGATATCGATCCCCGGCACGAGCATCCGCTCCGTATTGTTGAAGCCGAAGGGATAGTCGTCGGTCGTGCGCATCGCGTTCGCAAACCACACGGTCTGCCAGTTGCCTTCCACCTTGGTGACCGACGGACCGATCGACTGGGTGTGCGTGGTGATGTCGGCGAGTTGCAACTGCTCGACCGTGCTCTGGAAAGTCAGGTTCTCGACGGCTGGATCGCCGATGGGAATGATGTACCGTGCCTGCAGGAGATAGCGCTCGATCTGCGATGCCTCGACCGTGACGCTGAACCGATGCCCGAGTGTGTTGACGCGCCTGTTCTCCCAGGTCAGCGTGCCCCGCGCTCCGGTATCGGTCGCGTAGCCGGCGCCTACGGAGTAGCGGTGCCGGCGGCTCTTGTCGGCATGGATGTCGACGGGGACGGTGTGTGTCTGGTGATCGGCGTCCTGCGGCAACACTTCCAGGTTGGTGAAGTATTGCGCGTCATCGAGCGCGAATTGCGTGCGCAGGACCTGTGTCAGGTCGAAATAGTCGCCTTCGTGATAGCGCAGGTAGCGCCGCACGAGTGAGTCCCGGACCGAGGACTGCTCGATGCTCGTCTTACCGAAACGATACCGCTCACCGGTCTCGATCTGGAGAGTCACATTGGCGGTGTGATTTTTCGGATCGACCACGAGCTCATTGCGAGTGAGCTTGGCATCCAGGTAGCCGTACGTGGCGGCTGTCCGTTGCAGGTCGCTCTTGACCGACTCGTAGGTGGCGTGGCTCAAACGCTCACCGGAGTGCAGCGGGGAATTCGCGGTGATCCGCTCAAACAGCGGGTCGGTCGCGCCCGGCCCGATCACCCGGACGTCGATCTTGTCCAGCAACACGGGCGTTCCGGGGGTTATATCCAGGGTGACGCGCCAGTCACCATGCCCGAGATCCTGCACCTCGGAGTCCACCTTCGGTTCGTAGTAACCAAACGGTTTCAGGGCGGATTGCACCTCGCGCTCGGCACGGTTGTGTAGCCGTTCGATGACATCGGCACTGAGGTCAGTCCGCTTCTTGTACCGCTCGAAGCTCAAGTAGGCGAGCACGTTCGTCCGCAACTGGTCGTCCACCCCATGGATGTCGACATCGATGTTGGCGTTGGCGAGCGGCGCGCCGGCAACACACAGCGCGGCCAGCCAGGCCCGGCCGTGCCACCGGGCCCAGCGGAGGTGTATGCGACGCGCCATCTATGCGATGTGGATCGGACGAAAGCACAGGATTCTAGAGCCTCGCGTAACGATGCGCTCGCGGGTCCGCCTCGAAAACGTGAGCCACAGCTTCCAGATTTCGCACGCCAATGTTCGACAGAAGATCATGGAGAGCAACGTCGGCCGGGGTCGGACGTTGACTCAGGGCCAAAGGCCGGCGGCGAGCGGGAATTCCGTTTGTCCCACGAGTTCCCCCCGGGGATCGAAACGCCGCTCGGCCAGAAAACCCTCGCCCGAGGGCTCGAGGAGCAGGACAGTCGAGGCGCGGGTGCCATAATCCGGATGGAGGACGAAAGGAGCCGACAGGACTCGTTCCCATTCCTCCGGAATGCCTGTCTGGGGCAATTCTTCCTCGGCGGTGGCGGTCGCACGATCATCCAGCAACGCAAACAGGCTGGCCCATGGGTCTTGCGGACCCGACGGCGCGCCGTTGGCGGGATCGCTCAACCAGGCGTCGAACCGCCGGCGCACCCGTCGCAGCTTGGGCCATGGGGTGTCGAGGAACTCGTTGGAAAGACCGTAGACCCCCGGCGGTAAAGGGCGGGCGAACCCGTCGGCCCGGTTGGAGGCATACCAGAGCGCATCCCCATCGGTCAGTAGCAGGTTGAACCCGGAGTAGCGGGAGGCCTGCGGCTGCAGGCGCGCGAGAAAGGCGTCCGCACCGTCGGTCCCTCGCAGGTAATCCGGAATCAGGGCGCCACGCGTGGGCGCATCGGGACGCGGGGGCTGCAGATCCCGGAAGTTCGTGATGATCCCGAAGCGGCGCCGTTGATCCAGGCCGAGCCAGGTTCCCCGGGCCCGCAAATCTCGACCCGCGAGAATGTCGTCCGGTGCGGGCCACTTCGCGAGCGGCGCCGCGGGCCGCTCGTGAAATTCGTCGCGGTTGGCGGCCACGACGAGACGATAGCGGGGGTGCACCTGCCAGGCCAATACGAGCAGGCACATGTTAGATGGATCGGCTCATGAGCGGCCCTTGAGCCAGGCCGAGATCAAACGGTAGGAAATTGCGTGCGAAGGCGGCACCATTGTCCCACCGGATTCGATCTGCTCTCGCGTAAACCACGCGGCACTCTCCAGCTCACCACTCACCTGGACGATGCTACCGGGCTCCGCCGTGGCGTGGAATCCGATCATCAGGGACGAGGGAAAGGGCCACGGTTGCGACGAGTCGTAGCTCGCACTCGTCACCTGTACGGCGGTCTCTTCCATGACCTCGCGCGCGACGGCATCCTCCAGGCTCTCGCCCGGCTCCACAAAACCTGCGATCGTCGAGAAGCGCCCTGGCGGCCAACTCGCCTGCCGGCCCAGCAGCGCGTACTCACCATCGGTCACCAGCACGATGATCGCCGGATCGATGCGAGGGAAAAACTCGTGACGACAGATCTCGTTGGTACAACGGATGACGTGCCCCGCGCGCTCCGGCACCGTTGGCTTGCCGCAAACCCCGCAAAAGTGATGCCGCGACCGCCAAATCACGAGCGCCCGTGCATAGGCGAGCAAGCCTGCTTCGTCGCCGAGCAACAGCGGCGATAGCGGCCGCAGTTCCTCGAATGTCGCACCTTCCGGGACGCTGACGGAGCGCTCGGGCTCCAGCTCGATGAGCACGCAGCGGACGCCGCGGAACCAGCCGAGCAGTATCAGCTGTCGGGGATCAGCTTCGCGTACGACCGGATGGTCGTTGGTCAGAAATTCGATGCGCGGCTCGGGCTTCGTTCGCACGAGCTGCGTGGTGGCTCTGCCCAGCATGTACAGGGTAGCGGGGTCCGAGCGCGCGGCCTGCAGCCATCCCGGTTCCTCACGCGCTTCGGCGCGCCGGTCGATGTAAGGGCCAGAAAAGAAGTTTGGCCGTGCATGATCCATGAGCGCATCTTAAACAAGGGACGTTGCGGAAGAGTTTAGCAGTGTGGCGCCGCAGCGCCTTCCGCAAGCCGTAGGAGCCTGCGCTCAGGATGGATCGGTGCGTGGCCCGTACGGGCGATCGAGGAAGGTTGCCGCCTGCCGCCACGCATCCGTGGGCGAATTCGCGGCCTCGCATAGAACGATGTCCCCGCTCTTGACAGCGTAGGTTTCCTTTTCGCCGCTGTTCTTGACCAGTTTCGCGTCGGGGTACCTTTTGTGCACTCGTTTCTTGTAATTCATGGTCGCCATTTTGCCATCGAACGCCGCGGATCTTCGATCCCCTTCGACGGGGGGAGGTGAAGCTGCGCAGTACTGAGGCTCGCACGCGGCCGGAGAGTTCCACAACTTGGCCGGGGCGGGCGACCATTCGTGGGTGCGGTACTGGCACGGCTCCTGCCCCCAGGTAAGAGGTAGGAAGCTGGCGCGATCCTTTAGAGATGGGAGCCCGCACCGGCCTCGTCCCCGGGGATCGGTACCCGACCCTCGACAACTTGGCGCGCACGCTCCTCGTAAAGATCCGTCCGGTATCCGTGTATGTTCCGGATCTGGTTGTCGAAGCGACTATGCTCGAAGCTCTCCGACCGCGTCAGGTTGAGTGCCTCGTTCTGCCCGCAGTAACACTCGGCGCCGCAGCTCCAGGTTGTTGGAAAAGGAGGTCGGCAGGTCGGGATTGTTGCCCGTCTACCAGCTCGGGAAGGCGTTGATCGGGTTCAGTACGTGCCTTTCCAACCGACGCTGTCGAGGTGCTGGGAATTCACTCTCGCGTCGGCGTAGTCACCGCGGACCAACAGACTCAGCGTATCGTTGAAGCACGTATCGCTGAACAGCACGCGCCCAGGAGAGACTGAAGTCGGGGGTCTCGTGGACGTCGCCCTCGGATGCACGGTTGCGCCATTCCTCTGGTAGCGCTACCGTAAAGAGGCGACAAAAGGGGGCACGCGCTCGAAGCTCATGCAACCGCCCTGTCCTCTTTCGAAGTTGTGTGACTGTCTGTGGTTAGACTAGCGATGCGAGTGGTGAGCGACGATATCCACTTGAGCCTGTCCCGATATGACCACTTCGAATGCACGGATGCGCAAGATGGGCAGCGCGGTCGCGCCGGTGATCGCGCTCGATCGCGGAGCTGACAAACCCCTCCACCGACAGATCTACGAAGGCTTCCGGCGCGCGATCCTGGAGCACCAGGTGCGACCGCTGCAGCAGGTCCCCTCCACTCGAGCGCTCGCCGCGGATCTCGGGATTTCCCGAATTCCGATTCTCGAGGCCTACTCGCAACTCCTGGCGGAGGGCTTCCTCGAGAGCCGTGTCGGTGCCGGGACCTTCGTTTGCGCCCAACTGCCCGTGCAGTTGATTCCCAGTCGGCGTGGTACCGCACCGCGGGTCAATGTGCAGTCGCCACGACCGGTGTCGCGCACCTCGCAGAGTTTGAAGATCAAGCTCGAGCCGTGGGTGTATGGCCGCGGCGCGTTCGCAATGGCCCAGGTCGCCGTGGAGCAGTTTCCCACTGACACCTGGGCCCGCTTGGTCGCACGACACTCCAGGAACGTGACCGCCCAGTCCCTCAACTTCAGCGATCCGCGCGGCACACCGGGCCTGCGCAAGGCAATCGCCGATTATCTGCACACAGCGCGGGCCGTGAACTGCGACGCCGACCAGGTGATGATCGTCAGCGGCTCACAGGAGGCGCTGGACATCGCGGCCCGCGTTCTGTTGGATCCGGGTTGCTCGGTCTGGTTGGAGGAGCCCGGCTACAACCTGGCCCGACTTGCGTTGACTCTCGCAGGTTGCAACCTGGTACCCGTGCCGGTGGACCGGGAGGGACTCGATGTCGCCATGGGCATCCAGTTATGTCCGACCGCGCGAGCCGCTTACGTGACGCCCTCGCACCAGTTTCCTCTGGGTGCCACGATGAGCGCGTCGCGGCGCATCCAATTGTTGAATTGGGCGCAAAGCAACGGCGCCTGGATCATCGAAGATGACTACGACAGTGAGTACCGCTACAGCGGCACACCGGTTGCCTCGCTGCAGGGTCTCGATGCGAATTCGCGTGTCATTTACGTCGGCACGTTCAGCAAGACACTGTTTCCTTCGTTGCGCGTCGGCTACCTGGTCATCCCGGCGGACTTGTCGGAGCGGTTCATCGCGGTGCGTCTGTCCATGAGCATCTACCCGCCCCACTTGACCCAGGCGGTCCTCACCGACTTCATCAACCAGGGGCACTTCTCGCGTCACATCCGCCGGACGCGCTTGCTTTACGCGGAGCGGCGCGCACGGCTCAAAGAGTGCCTCGAGGGGGAGTTCGGCTCCGCGCTGCCCGTATTGGACGGCGAGTCGGGGATGAATCTCGTGGTGATGCTGCCCGAGGAAGCTCGGGATCGGGACCTGGCGCGTGTTGCGGCGGGTCGCGGGCTTTGGCTGTGGCCTCTCTCGCCGTACTACATTGGCCGCCCTCGCGGAGGATTCATTCTCGGGTTCGGCAGCGTCGATGTGAGTGATATGCCGGCCGCGGTCCGCCGCATGAGCCAGGTACTCAACGGCCCCCTGGGTCGCTGACCCTCTCGGCCTCTGACCCCTCGGCCTCTGACCCTCGGCCTCTGCCCCTTGGCCTCTGACCCCTTGGCCTCTGACCCCTTGGCCTCTGACCCCTTGGCTTCTCCACCGCTCGGCCTCTCCACGTCGATGGCCCACTATCCTTCGCTGCGCCACTCCCGCGCCCGCACCGCATTCGCTGAGCCACGCGCCATCCCGTGACCCCATCGACCCAATGCCCCGACCGCCCTCGGGCGCCATCACGGCTTCGCGCCTCGCCGGACTTCGCAGATCACCTCCACGCGCCGGCCTCGCCCATCAGCTCCGAGACCGACTTCGCACATCAGCTCCACCCCCGGCTTCGCGCCTCAGCTGCGAGCCCCGACCTGCGCCTGGGCGCCGAGCCCGACTTCGAGCATCAGCTCCACGCCCTGGCTTCGCGCATCATCTCCCAGCCGCAACTTCGCGCCGCAAGCTCGGCCATCTCGATTCGCCGCCTGGAAAACGTCGGCCTTCGACGCCCGCCCAGCTCCGAGTGCCACCGCACCCGGCGGATTCAATTAGCCATGTAAACGACACGCTGCGACGCAACAACACCAACCTGCGACCAACTCGTAGCCAGTAAACCCGGCCACACCACCCGCGCCCCAGCCGGCCGCCGTCCCCAACGCGGCGGGCACCGCTCGCGTTTCACGCCACCGCACCTCGGATCTCGCGCCCCGCGCGCGTTCGACCGCGCTGGTTACGCCCCCGCGGGCGCCTAGCGCCCCGATGCTGCGACCGCACACTGATGGCAGCGCTTGTCACGAATCGCGAAGCGCTCCGTAACCACCAGGCTGCCGCAATCCGAGCATCCCCCGAGCCTTAGCTGCTCACCGCGCGACAAAGTAGTAGCGAGAAATACGGCGTGCTCGAACGAGATTTGCGACGTCGGAACCATCGCGCGATACGTCTCAAACGCGTGGCACAGCGCCTCGCCGCGAGCGACGCTCGGCATCGCGTGGCTTCCCTCCGTAGTTGGTTCCGCAGGAATCACGCCCAGCAATGACAGCAAGCTCGCCAACCACACCGTCTCCTGCTGCAATCTGAGCGAACGCGCGAAGTACGCAACCTGGTGCGGCGATTTGCCACGATGTCGAGGCACATAGCGACGCGCGTGAGTCATGTACGAACGATAGAGCTTTCGAATCCTATCGTCAGAGAGCCCGGTCCACGCACGTATGGTCTGCGTGCGCGCCTCGTGCTCTAAAAATCGCAACGCAAGCTGAAGACACAGCCGCTCACGGCTGTAGCGATCTTCCGAGATACGCATGATGTGTTCTTCCTGGATTGTTCTTCGACGGGACATTGTTTGGAAAACCACGGCAAAAGACAACGGTGCAAAATTGGGTAAATAATCTGTAAATGCAGGGGACGATCCGCGCGCGCATTTTGTTAGGATGCGGATCGAAACAGGGAAAGGGGATAGGGTTCATGTTATTGCGTCGCGAAACAGATGCAGCGCTCATCGGCGAAATCGCCGGCCTGAAGAGCGCGTGGTTGCAGTCGGAAGCGTTCGATTCACTCGTCGAGTTGAATGGACAATGCCTGGAGTTACTAGCGGAACAATCGCTCGCGCAACCCGCGCAAGCGAATTTGCTGTTGCGACAGATCGGCGAGATCTGGCGCACGCTCGACATGGAGGGGAGACGCCGCGCGGCCTCCTGCCCTTACCTGTTGGTTGATGCCGGATTTTCCGACCCTGCTCGCTGGCGCGCGCTGCAGGGTGAATATGTTAGTGAGGCAGCAACAGCAACACCTTACACAACATTCTTCACGGTTCCCCGTGCATCGGCCGTCGTGCACCAGGTCTTCATGTACGCGTGGCACCTGGCGCGCTCGAAGAACACGTCCGCGCAACTTTTATTAGGCATGCCGGTTCACTGCACTCACCTGATCAGCTCCTGCACGATCACGCAGATTCACGAACTGGCCGAGCGCCATCCCGAGTGGATGCGCCCGCGTTGGCCGCACCGCATCCGCATGTGGCGCGAGCTCCTTCTCGCCGCTGCCTCGGGCGAGGTTGTCGCGCTCGAGAACGCCCGCATGCAGGGACTTCAACTCCTCGCCGCGGAATGCCGCAATGCATCACTACAATCGTTGAAAAACAACAGCCGCCCTCCTGAACGTGAACGTTAGCCAGACGGCAGTGTAACTGTGACGGAATCGCTAGCTATCTCACCCCGCACGAGGTTTTTTTCTAGCAATACAACATAACGCGCCTTCGCAGTTGCAGCATTATTGCGATGCAACAACATATGGCAGGTCGCGTCAGTCGCGATCACGAACTGCGATCGCTTCTGCACGAGCTGATGACTGCGGGGAAACCATCGCGAGCTGCCGCGCACGCCATGAATGAATGCTTTCAGGAGGCCCTGCCGGAATACTGCCACGTGTGGGTAGGCCAGCACGCCTCTTGGAATTATTGTTAAGCAACACCTCTCATGAGGTCGAAGAGGTCGGAACCCTTATGCGGATGATTGTCGGACAGAAACTCGTAGTAGCCGCCTGCAGCCTTTGTTCCGCGAGAGGCGGCACGCTGCCGGCAGAGGTCGAGTAACACGCAACGAGGCCCAGAGTGCCCGAGAGCGCAACGACCGCCGTCCGAGCGCGATCGCCTCCGGTGCCCTCGATTTTGCCGCCATCCGCCCCCCACATCGGCCTTGGCCGCTATTCATCGCGCGGACCATCGGCCCGGGCCTTGAACGCGAGGTAGCTCGCCGTTACGGTACTATCTTCGGTCGGGAGCAGTGCTCGACCTAGCGCCCCGATTGCCGCAGGGTACCGCAATGTTTCGCTTATTCAGACTCTGGAAAATGGCCCGCACCGACCTCCCGGTGCTGTGGTTCGCGCTCCAACATCCGAACCGTCCGCTATGGCTGTGGCCGGCCGTCACCCTCCTGGGGCTGTACGCGCTGGACCCCTTCAACTTCGCCCTGCCGGTACTGGGGTTCGTCGACGACTTGATCCTGCTACCGCTCGCGTTGCATCTACTGCTCAAGCTGCTACCTGCACAGATCCGCGCGGGACTCAAACGATAGGGCGAGCGTCCGCATCGGCTCAGGCCGAGTCGCAGCCCCTCGGCGGTTTGCCGCGATTGTCGTCACTTTACGAGTGCTTCAACGACCTTAGCAAACGCCTCCGGAAGACAGATGACTGCGTACGCGGCTCGATGCAACCCGCCGCTACAGAATGTAGCGGCTCAAGTCCTCGTCCTTCACAAGGGTACCGAGGTTGTCATCCACATACGTCGCATCGATGGTCAACGTCTGCCCGGTCATCTCCGAGGCGCCGTAGGAAACCGTCTCCAACAGCCGCTCCATGACAGTATGCAGCCGCCGAGCACCGATGTTCTCCGTGCGCTCGTTGACATGGGCGGCGATCTCGGCGATCCGGCGAACGCCGTCGGCTTTGAACTCGACAGGCACCCCTTCGGTGGCCATCAACGCCTTGTATTGCAAAGTGAGCGACGCATCAGGCTCCGTCAGAATGCGAACGAAGTCCTCCACCTTCAACGAATCCAACTCAACGCGTATCGGCAGGCGCCCCTGCAGCTCCGGAATGAGATCGGAGGGCTTCGACAGACTGAACGCGCCCGAAGCAATGAACAACACGTGATCCGTCTTGATCGTGCCGTACTTCGTCGCCACTGTGGAACCTTCGATCAACGGCAGCAAGTCACGCTGTACACCCTCGCGTGACACATCGGCGCCCATCGTCTCCTGACGCCGGGTGACCTTGTCGATCTCATCGATGAACACGATGCCATTCTGCTCGGCGTTCGACAGAGCGCGGATCTTGAGCTCATCCTCGTTGATGAGCTTCGACGCCTCTTCGTCGGTCAACAGCGCCAGCGCCTCCTTCACGCGCACCTTGCGCGTGCGCGTGCGATTCCCGCCGAGGTTGGCGAACATGGACTGCAACTGCTGCTGCATCTCCTCCATCCCCGGAGGCGCCATGATCTCGACCCCCATGGGCAAGGAGCGCAGCTCGATCTCGATCTCGCGATCATCGAGCTCATGCTCGCGTAACATCTTGCGAAACTTCTGGCGCGTCTCGGCATCACGCGGCTGCGAAGGCTCATCCGTCGAGAAGCCCATCATGCGCGGCTTCGGCAACAGGGCATCCAGGACACGCTCCTCGGCCGCATCCAAAGCGCGCTGCCGCACCTTCTCAACCTCCTGCTCACGCATCATCTTTACCGCGACGTCCGCGAGCTCCTTCACGATCGAGTCGACATCACGACCGACGTAACCGACTTCAGTAAACTTCGTGGCTTCGACTTTCACGAACGGTGCGTTCGCCAACTTCGCAAGGCGCCGCGCGATCTCCGTCTTACCGACACCCGTCGGCCCGATCATGAGAATGTTCTTCGGCGTGATTTCCTGGCGGAGCGCCTCACCAACTTGCATGCGGCGCCAACGATTGCGCAAGGCAATGGCCACGGCGCGCTTGGCGGCGGTCTGCCCGACGATGTGCTTGTCGAGCTCCTGGACGATTTCGCGGGGTGTTAGGGATGATGACATGTTAGCTCGAAAGGCGTATGAAAACGATGCTGTCCCAAGAGCGAAGGAGGGATCAGCCTTTGCTCGCGCGCAGATCCTCGATGACGAGGTTGCGGTTGGTATAGATGCAGATGTCGGCGGCAATGTTGAGTGAGCGCTCCACGATGTCGCGCGCACCGAAGCTCGAGCCCTCGACGAGCGCGCGGGCCGCCGCAAGAGCAAATTGCCCGCCGGAGCCGATGGCCGCGACGTCATGATCGGGCTCGATCACATCGCCGTTACCGGAGACGACGAAAATCTTGTCCGGATCGGCGACCAGCAACAGTGCCTCGAGACGGCGCAAGAAACGGTCCGACCGCCAGTCCTTGGCCAGCTCGATCGCGGCCCGGGTGAGGTTTCCATATTTTTCGAGCTTGCCTTCGAAACGCTCGAACAGGGTGAACGCGTCCGCCGTGCCACCGGCGAAGCCCGCCAGGACCTTGTCGCTGTAGAGGCGACGCACCTTGCGGGCGTTGCCCTTCATGACGGTATTCCCCAGCGTCACCTGCCCGTCGCCACCCATGGCGACGGCGCCGTCGCGCCGGACAGCGAGAATCGTCGTGCCGTGCGGATTGAATTCGAACTTGTCGCTCATGAGACTCCTGTGGCCGGCGGACCCAAGCGAAGGCGCTTCAAAGCAGGCGGCCTCTACCGCTGCGACTAGCCCTTTTTACGCGCCCGCGCCCGGGGATGAGAAGCTTCGTAGATGCGGGCCAGGTGCTGGAAGTCAAGGTGGGTATAGACCTGGGTGGTCGAGATGTCGGCGTGGCCGAGCAGTTCCTGGACGCCGCGAAGCTCCCGGCTCGACTCCAGCAGATGGGTCGCAAAGGAGTGCCGAAACAGGTGGGGATAGACGTGCATGCTCAGACCCTGCCGCACCGCCCACTGCGCCACGCGCTTTTGGACGGCGCGAGGGCCTAGCCGCTGTCCACGCCGGCCCACGAACAAGGCCGTCTCGCCGGGCTTCACCAAAGCGGTGCGCTCAGTGAGCCACTTATCCAGTGCCCCAGCGGCCACGCTCCCGACCGGAACGCGGCGGGCTTTGCGGCCCTTGCCGAGCACGTCAACCATGCGATCACGGAGGTCGAGGTCACCGACGTTGAGCCCAACGAGCTCGGAGAGCCGCAGACCCGAGGAGTAGAGCAACTCCATGATGGCGCGATCGCGGGTATCGAACGGATCGCCGGGAGGAATCTCCAGAAGGCGTGCCATCTGGTCAGGATCCAGCGTCTCGGGAAGACGCTTCGCGGCCTTAGGCGCACGGACGTCGACCGCCGGGTTGTGAGTCACGCCGCTGCGCTCAGAGGCGCCAGCCGCCGCAGGCGCCCCCAGTCGCGCCTGATTCTCGCGAATCAAAAACTCGTAAAAACTCCGCACAGCCGACAACCGCCGCTGGACACTCCGCGGCGACAGCCCACCTGCATGAGAATGCGCGGCAAACATCCGCACGTGCTGAGTATCGAGCGAGCGCCATTCCTCGAGCCCAGCCTTGTCGCAATACTTCACCAAGGCGGCGAGATCGCGCGCGTAGTTGGAATCTGTATGGCGGGAGAGCCGCCGCTCCGAGCTCATGTAGCGTCGGAACCGCGCCACCCACTCGAGCGCGGCCGGAGTCATTGCATCGGCCGGCTCAGCGCTTGGCGAGCGACAGCGAGTCGGCGATCAAGTCACCCATCCGAGCGAGAAACTCAGTGCTCATCCCCGGATGAAAGCGATCGCGATCGGTGCTGCCGATCGCCAGCAGTCCCACCGAGCCTTTCTCGCCCAGTGGCACCAAAGCGATCGAGCCAATGTCGTTCGCGTCCGAGCCAAAGAGGAATTCGCGCTGCGAATCTCGTGCCTGCCCGCAGCGCGGCTTGCCGCTCGCGAACAAGGTCTCGAACGACTTGAGATTCGGATCGTCCGAACGAATCGTGCGTAGGAATCTCTCCGCCGTCGCATCCGCTTGCTCGCCGATCAACACGAGCACGGCGTGAAAGGCGTCGAAGTCCTCACGCAGACTCGTCTCCACCGCGGCAATCGCTTCCGCGCGGGAGCGTGCCGCGAGCAATCTCCGCGTGAAACGATGGAGCTTCTCGGCGATGACGTCGTTACCGCGTGCAACTCGCACGAGGTCGGCGAGCTTCCCTTCGAGGGCGGCGTGTTTTTCACGCAGCACTTCGATCTGGCGCTCGACGAGAGAAATGGTTGACCCGCCTCGAACGTGCGGCAAGCGTAACCGCGCCAGCAGCGCCTGGTGACGCTCGAAGAAGTCAGGATTGTGCTGCAGATAAGCCGCGATGGATTCCTCTTCGGTCTCGGTGGCCGAAAGGCCGCGGGCTTCTCGTGTTGTCATACTTTTCAGACCTCGACGTGGCCTTCGAAGGATATCTCCGCAGGGCCCGTCAACCAGATGTGTTCACCAGGACCTTCCCAGTTTACGCGCAACTCGCCGCCACGCACGCGCACACTCACCTCGGGATCGAGGCGGCCGCGCTGACGTCCAACCGCCACGGCTGCGCACGCGCCAGTTCCACACGCCAGCGTCTCCCCTGCTCCCCGCTCATAGACCCGCAACCGGATGTGCCCGGAGTCGACGATCTGCATGAACCCGGCGTTGACGCGCCTCGGAAAAAGACGATGCCCTTCGATAGCCGGCCCCAGGGTCTCAACCGGCGCCCGGTCGACGGATTCGACTTCCAGCACCGCGTGAGGATTGCCCATGGAAACCGCGCCGATCGTGACGCGCTGGCCGCCGACCTCCAGGGGATACGGATCGGTTGCGGCTGCCACATCGAACGGGAGCGCGCGGGGATCGAAGCTCGGCACGCCCATGTCGACGGAAACGACATTCCCGCGGAGGATCCGGGCATGGATCAGTCCAGCCGGACTATCCATCGTGACCGCACCCGTCGCCACCCGTCCGCGCCGATGGAGCAAAGCCGCGACGCAACGCGCCCCGTTGCCGCACTGTTCGACTTCGACGCCGTCGGAGTTGAATATCCGATAGAAAACTGCGGTATCCCCCCGCCGGGGCGGCTCGAGGACCAGCGCCTGGTCATACCCTACGCCGGTATGCCGGTTCGCGAGGCGCCTGAACTGCTCGCCGGTCGGCATGGGTTGTCCGGCGGGCGCATCGAACACGACAAAGTCGTTACCCGCTCCATGCATCTTCGTGAAATCGATGCGCATAGCTACAGAATAACCGAAACGCTCACGGTGCGGTCAGCTCTATCAACGCAGTGCCGAGCGGTCACGAAACAGGCAGCGGTCCATCACGGTGAAAATGCCCGCATCACGGGCGCGCGAGGCCGCCGCTTCGTCGATCACGCCATCCTGGAGCCACAACGCTGGCAGGTGCAGGCGGATACAGTCGTCCGCGATTGCAGCCACGTGCTCCGGCCGGCGAAAGACGTCGACAATGTCCACCCGCTCACCGGGACCCAGCGCTTCCGGCAGGTGCTCGAGGTCAGGCACCGCCGGCTCACCCAGAATGACCTCGGCGTTCGGCGTCACCGGGATGATCCGATAACCAAAGCGCTGCAGAGCGCGCGCCACACCGTGACTGGGGCGAGTCGGGTCCGCCGAGAGTCCGACGACCGCAATGATCCGCGCTGAACGCAGGCGCTGCGCGATCTGCTCACTGGATGGGTTGGTGAACACGTTTCGGTCCTTGGCGCAAACTTCACGACACCCTAGTCGGAGTCTGTCTGACAAATGCTAGCCTACTGCGGACGCCCCCCAGCGGCATCTTTCGGCGATCGTTTCCCTTACATAGTACCGGGCTGCGCCCGGAAACGATCGCCCCTAGTCTTCATAAGACTTGGCTGCTCGCTGGGGGTCGCCCTCGCTACGGCTATCATTTATCAGACAGACCCCACGCTCCTGTGGATACCACCGCTTTGACCTCTGATGATTACTCAGTGCGAATCGAGCCCCACGGCCGAACGATACGAGTCCGTACCGATCAGCCCGTATTGGAGGCAGCTCTCAGCGCCGGCTTGAACCTTCCCCACAGTTGCAAGTCGGGCCATTGCAGCTCGTGCCGCGCACGACTCCGAACGGGTGAGATCCGCTACCCCAACGGTCGTCCCCTCGGTCTCACCGCCACCGAAGAGCAGACCGGTCACATTCTGCTCTGTCAGGCACGCCCCCTCACCGACCTCGTCGTCGAAGCGCGCCTCATCGCAACCGTTGCTGACGTGGAGATCAAAACGCTCCCCTGCCGGATTGCACGCCTCACGCCCCTAGCTGGCGACGTCATGCAGGTCCTGCTGCGCCTGCCCGTGGTTGAGACCCTGCGTTTCCAGCCTGGACAGTATCTGGACATCCTCCTCGAAGGCGGCCGCCGTCGCAGCTTCTCGATCGCGAGCCCGCCGCATGACAGTGAGCTCCTCGAGTTGCATGTCCGACGAGTCCCGGGAGGCGGTTTCACGGACCGGCTGTTTGGAACGCTCCAGGCCGGAGCGCTGCTGCGGATAGAAGGCCCGGTAGGCCAATTTACTTATCACCCCAACCCGGGCCCCGTGCTCATGGTGGCCGGGGGCACCGGATTCGCTCCGCTCAAGTCGATGCTACGCCACGTCCTCGAGAGCCGAACGAGTCAGCCGGAACGCGCTATCCACCTGTATTGGGGGGCGCGACGGCCTCCCGACCTCTACGAGGAAGCCACCCTGCTCGGGTGGACGGGCCAGCATCCGAACCTGCACTTTACGGCCGTACTGTCCGAGCCCGAGTCCGCCAACGGTACCGCCACCCCGGACATCAAACACCGCCGCCACGGCTGGGTACACGAAGCCGTCCTCGCCGACCATCCCGACTTGTCCGCCTTCGAAGTCTACGCAGCCGGTCCGCCGGCTATGATCGAGGCCATCCGCTCCACCTTCCCGCGCCACGGCCTCGCCCCCGAGCGACTGTATTTCGACTCGTTCGACTACGCCCCCGACACCTTGTCGCGCATCGACCCGAAGCGGTGAGCGTAGCTGCGGGTGAACTCGGCGCCGAACAGAAAAATCTGCGCCGAGTAATACACCCAGACCAACAGCAGAATGATCGACCCCGCCGCCCCATAGGTGGAGCCGAGGCCGCTGTTGCCCAGGTACACCCCGATCACGTACTTGCCGAGCGAGAACAGCGCCGCGGTCACGACCGCCCCGATCGTCACATCGCGCCAGGCAATGCGCACGCTGGGCAACACCTTGTAGATCGTGCCGAACAAGGCCGCCACGAGCACGAACGCAAACACCATGTTGAGCCAGTCGAGCACAATGTTGAGCAACTCTTGCCCATGCGAGAACCTCTGCAAGGCGGCAAGGCCTGCGCTGATTACCAGCGAGACGAGCAGCAGAAAGCCGAGGGCGAGAATCACGCCGATCGACAGGAGCCGCGTCCGGAGCAAGTACCAGAAACCCTGCCGCCGCGCCGGTGGAACGTCCCAGATTTTATCCAGTCCCGCCTTGAGCTCCGCGAGCGCCGTGGTCGCCCCGATCATCACGGTCAACACACTGAACACTGTAGACAGCGCTCCGGCGCGTGACTCGCTGGCGTTCTGAACGACTGCTTGCACGGTAGCAGCCCCTGCAGGGCCGATCAGTCCGCTGATCTGTTGGAATATCTCGCCGCGCGCCGCCCTGTCACCAAAGAAGATTCCGGCGATGGCGATGGACAACAACAGAATCGGCGCGAGGGAAAACACGGTATAGAACGCAAGAGCGGCCCCGGTGCGCGAGGCGTTGTGATCCATCCAACCAATGACCGAATCCCGGGCCAGCACCCAGAAATTGTGCATGTATCGGGCGATCCGCGGCGGATGTCTCGAGGCACCCATGATGCCAGCTCATGGCTCGAGGACGGTCGGCGTCCCCACGCTCAACCCCGCGATGAGCTCATCAACAGGGACGGGCGGGTGATCAGGATCCGCGACCCCATTGGCAAGCGCGATTACCACAGGCGAGGGCTCATCGAGCTGCTCGAAGCGTCGCAGTGTCCGGCCGGTCCGGTTCGCGAGCGCCCTGACGGCGCCGCCAACGGATCGAGTCAGTGTCAGCGCCTCACGTACATCGATCAGGGCAACACCGAGGTGCTCCGCAAGCAGGGCATTGCGCGCACCGGCAATCGCCGCCCGCAGACTGGGATTGCCGCCGGCCTCCAGGACCAGGTCGCATTCGGTATCCAAACCCATTGAGCGATTGGCGAAGTTGGCCGACCCCACCCGCAGCCACTCGTCATCGACGATCATCAGTTTGCTGTGCACGTCGCAGCAGGGCTGCCCCGGACTGTCGGGATACCAGGCAGAGAAGCGACCATAGGCGTCCGCATCCCGCAGCTTGTGTAACAACACCGTACGCAGCGCCTCCATGGTCGGCGCCTCCAGCCAGCCCGCCGAGTCCAGTCGCGACACCACGATGATCTCCGGCCCACGTGGCTCCGCCAGGCGCGCCGCCAGTGCGTCACCCACCGTCCTGGCGGTGAAGTATTGATTCTCGATGTAAATGTAACGCCGGGCGGTCGCGATCAAGTCGAGATACAACGCCTCGACCTCTCGTACCGCCTCTCGTCCCGCACCGACCGGAACCGTGCGCGCGACGGCAACCTCGATGTCCGAGAACATGACACGCAGTGACTCGGGCCACGGGTCCGTCGCCACGCGAGTGACGGGAAGTCGGCGTCCCGTTGCAGCCCGCCAACGGTTGATTGCCAGGCTCTGCAGAGCCCGTGCCGCCGCGGAATCCACGGCCAACATGACATCGTGGACCGGACCGTAAGGTTCGGTCTCACCGACGTTCGTCCGCTGGGAGTCCGCCCAGGCGTGGGCCGGAGTATCCCAACGGCCGAGAGTCAGATCCGTTCCGCCGCAAAATGCGAGCGCTCCGTCGACCACCACGATCTTCTGGTGGAGCGCCCCGCCCAACGGGCAGTTGGAGTCGTAGTGGACTTCGATGTGCGGGTGCGGCTTCCAGCCACCGGCAGAGCCTGCGCGCGGCTCGCGATCGCGCCCGAAACCCAGAGGAGCGTCCCAGGCCAGAATGAAAATCCGCAACCCGGGTGTACGTTCGGCGAGAAAGTTCAGGAAGTTACCCAACAGGTCGGGAACGCTCTCCTGACACAGGTGCAACCGGGTCTTGCTGTGGAAGTCCCAACCGAGGATCACGATCGTCCGCGTCGCACGAAGCGCGGCTTCCGCGAAGGCGCGGAAGTACGCCTCTCCATCGATGAGGAGTGCCGCGCGCTGGGCACGCGCCAGGCGACAACAATTGCGTCCAGGTTTGAACAGCGACGAAAGCTGCGCAGCCATGACAGGCGACGCTGCAAAGTTTATTCCCGCGCCGAGCGACACGTCGCCGCACAGCCTCGCGCCACCCCGCGCGACTAAGCGTTACTTCGCGCGTGTGCGCTCGCGCTTAGCACGCTTGGAAGGCTTGGGTCGTTTGTGCACCCGCGCAGAGGCACGCGCACTCTTCACATCCGTCGCGCCCGTGGCGCCCATACCCTGCGCCCCCCGCGGTGCGCCCCGCCGCCGCCCGCCCTCCGCATCCAGCGCCAACGCCGCGGAAAGATGCGCCAGGTGCGTCAACCCTTGCGGAAAGTTACCCAGCATCTCCTTGCCCGTAGGCGAGTACTGCTCGGCGAACAAGCCGAGATCGTTCGCAGCCGCCGTGGCGCGCTTGAACGTCTGCAGCGCCTCCCTGCGCCGTCCCTGCCGCGCAAGCGCCTCCGCGAGCCAGAAAGTGCAGGCGAGGAATACGCCCTCGCGACCCTGCAGGCCGTCCTGGCTCTTGTACCGCAGGAGCAACCCCTCGCTCATCAGCTCCTGGCGAATGACCTCCGTTGTGCGCTTCATCCGCTCGTCGTCGAAACGAACGAAATCGACGCCGGGCAACAGCAAGAGCGCTGCATCGACCTGGTTGCTGCCATAACTCTCGACGAAGATGTCGCGGTCGTGATCTACGCCGTGCGTCTCGATGTTGATGCGCAACCGGTCCCGCTCCTGGCGCCAGCGTTCCAGCGGCGCGGACAGCGAATACCTCTCGGCCAAGGCGATGCCGCCGTCGAGTGCCGCCCAACACATGACTTTCGAGTTGACGAAATGCCGCGGCGGCGAGCGGATCTCCCAGATTCCCCGGTCAGGCAGATGGCTCTTCTCCAGCGCGGCCTCAATGATGGCCACCAGGAAGTCCCAATAGTCCTTCTCCGGGCGCACACCATGCTCGCTCCAGCGCCACGACAACTCGACGACGAGGCCGTACATGTCGAGCTGGAACTGTCGGCTGGCCGCATTTCCGATGCGAACGGGGCGGGAGACGCGCCACCCCTCCAGGCCATCCAGCGTGAGCTCGGGCAGACGCCGCTTGCCGTCCACCGCGTAGAGCACCTGCAACTCGTCGGCATTACCGGCAGCGCTGCGCTGGATGAAGCGACGGACGCCGTCCGCTTCCGCCTCCAGGCCCAGCGTGCTCAACGCATGCACCGTGAAAATGGAATCGCGGACCCAACAGTACCGATAGTCCCAGTTGCGCTCGCCGCCCTCAGCCTCAGGAAGCGAAGTCGTCACCGCGGCAACGATGGCCCCCGTCGGGGCGTAACTGAGCGCCTTGAGCACGATCGCGGACCTCAGGATGCTCGCGCCCTGGCCATCGCTGTAGCGGATCTTCGCCGACCAGCTCTCCCACCACTTCCGGGTCTCGAGATAATGTGCCTTCAGTTCCCGGATCTCTTTGCGGGCCTGGCGGCGCGGGGTATGGATCTCGTCCGGTCGGAAAAAGACCAGGCCCATGTGATACAGGCCACCTTTGCGCACCTCCACCCGGGCGCGCAGATCGTGGTCGTCACAGATTTCCCACGGAACATCACCGAACAACTGCACTCCGGTGTTGCTTCCGACCGCGCAGAAGGACCCGTCTCCGTAGGCATAGATCCACGGCTTGACCTCGCCGAAATCCAACCTCGGTACAACCGCGATATCGAAACTCACGTGACCGCGGACACCGTGGATGACGCGCACCAGCTCGCGACGCGGTCGCAACTTCCCGCCCGTTCGCATTGAGAAGAAATCGACGAGCCGCGCCTCGCCGGTGCGCGTCGTGAACGTCGTGACGAGTATCAGGCTGTCGCCGCGATACTCTCGCTTCACCCGGTAGGAGCCAACTGGCGTGATGGCAAAATACCCACCCTTGTTCCAGTCGAGCAGCCGCCCGAAACAGCTATCTGAGTCGAAGCGGGGCAGGCAGCACCAGTCGATGGAGCCGCTGCGGGAAACGAGCGCGGCAGTATGGCAGTCGCCGATCAGTCCGTAATCGGCAATAGGCGGATAAGCAGGCCCGGGTGCCTGCGCAGGCACCCGCTCCCGCGTCTCACTTACAGTAGACGACGGAAGCGGGTCCTCGGTGGGGACGCGTTTAGGCCGCGCGTTCCGCAACCTGCTCTAACACCAGGTTGGAGTTCTGCGCATGCTCGAAGCGCTGTCCCACATCCTTCCAGTTGAGGACGTTCCAGATCGCGTCGAAGAACTTCAACTTCTCGTTGAGATATTGGAGATACCAGGCGTGTTCCCACGCGTCGATCACGAGCAGCGGCACCGCGCCCTGCACCGTATGCGACTGGTGGTCATGGATCTGGACCGTCATCAGCCGAGCCGACAGCGAGTCCCACATCAACGCGCCCCAACCCGAGCCCATGCAGGTGGCCGCGGCCTTGGTGAGCTGCGCCTTGAAATTGTTGAAACCGCCAAAATCGCGATCGATCTGGGTGGCCAACTTGCCGCTCGGCGTGCCTCCGCCGCTGGGTGAGAGGTTCTTCCAGAACAGGCTGTGCAGCACGTGCCCGGAGAGGTTGAACGCCAGCGCTTCCTCCAAGGCCACGATGCGGCTGAAGTCGTTCTTGGTGCGCGCTTCCGCCAGCCCCTCGGCGGCGGCATTCGCTCCATCCACGTAGCCCTTGTGATGCTTGTCGTGGTGAAGTTGCATGATTTTGCCCGAGATGTGGGGCTCGAGCGCACCGTAGTCATAGGTCAGATCGGGCAGAACATACTTGGTCATAACTTGAGCACTCCGGCTGGCTTATCGAATGAAGCAGATGCTGCGACAGATACCATGGCCCAATGAATGGGCATGGGGAAGCAAGAACCGTGCGCTGGCTCCAAACGGCCCCAGCGCACCAGTCTCAGCTAGGTTTGATGGCTGAACATTTCCGCGTAATCGTCAATCGAGGCACGAATGACGGCCGCGGCATCCGCGTAACCATAGCGGCCCACGACGGAAATCTTCGAGGGCTCGCCCGGGACGAGCTTGTACGTGGAGAAGTAATGCTCCAGGCGTTCGAGCAACGCGCCCGGCAGATCGCCGATCTCGCGCGCCGCGCCCCAGACGTAATCGCCCTCGAGGACTGCAATGATTTTGTCATCCGCTTCACCGCGGTCGATGATCTTCAAACCACCGACAACCACCGCACGCAACAGCACTTCCTGGTGATTGATGGGGCGCTCGCTGATGACACAGATGTCGAGCGGATCGCCGTCGCCATGATCGCAACCCGGGGCGAGGCCGCAAACACGATCACCGCAGTAGGTCTGCGGAATGAATCCGTACAGCGCCGGAGGATGCGAGGAGGTGCGCTGCGGACGATCGACACGCAGGTAGCCGGTGGCCTTGTCAACCTCGTACTTCATCAGGTCGTAGGGAGTGATCTCAATGAAAGCATTGACGATGCGGGGCGCCTCGGGGCCGGGCTCGAGGCCATGCCAGGGATGCGGACGCCAGCGGGAATAAGAACCGGGAGAAGATTTAGACACGATGAATTATGGGGATCAATTGTGGGAAAGGGCGCTTATCGGGGGAATTTGTGATTGTACAAGAGAACGAACCCGGTGTTCCTGCGCAGCTCATGATGAAACGCAGGAAAACCGAGTTCGTCAGGGGCGGTTAACGCCCGGCTCGCCGGCGGGCGGTAAGCGCCCGCCAGGCCGTCGCGCTTACTTCGGCGGACTGTTATCCGGCGGCGGAGTCGACGACGGCGGTGTTGAGCTCATCGCACCGTTCGGATTGCTGGAATCCGCCGGTGGCATCGTGGTGGTCGTCCCCGGCGAGGTCGACTGATCGGCCGGCGGCGGCGCCGCCGAGGTGTCGGCCGGGGGCGAGCTTGCCGAGCCTGCAGGCGAAGTCGATTCCTGTTTCGAGCAGGCCGACATGAGCGCGAGCGCACCCACGCACAACAACAGGACACTGCGATTCATAAGATCACCTCACTACTGTAACGGGACTGTGACACTAAGGCCCTCATCCAAGCGGGCCCGGCAGACACGGCAGTCGCAAGAGGCGTTCCGGCAAAGCCGTCCCGGGCGTCGCAATCCCGCAACGCACGCAAGTTGCATTCCCGGCCGTGCCCCCGCTTCGGGCGGAGCGCCCTGGAACTGCTATTCTCGGCGCTCTCACACTTGGAGTGCGGCGCTTGACTCATGCGGCCATCACGGGCTGGGGCAAATGTCTCCCGCCCGCGATTTTGAGCAATGACGATCTCACCCGGATTCTCGACACCAGCGACGCATGGATTCTCAGCCGGACTGGAATCCGCGAGCGGCGCATCTCGCACGTCTCGCTGGAGGAATTGTCGTATGTCGCCGCGGCGCGAGCGCTTGCCGCTGCCGGTCTCGCCGGGCACGACATTGAGCTCATCGTGTTCGGCACCTGCAGCCACGGGGACCAGGTGCCCAACATGGCCTCGGGAATTCAGGCGCGCATTGGCGCTACAGCCGCCGCCGCGATGGATGTCAACACGGCCTGCACGAGCTTTCTCTACGCATTGTCCAGCGCCACCGCGCTGATCCGCACCGGGGTGGTACGCAACGCGTTGGTCATTGGTGCCGAGTTGATCTCCCCCTTCATGGATTGGGCTGATCGCGATGTCGCGGTGTTGTTTGGCGATGGAGCCGCGGCAGTCGTGCTGGAGACCACCGAGCGCGAGGAGGGGCTCATCGCGGAAAAACTCGGTTGTTATGCGGACGCGCGCGAGACGCTGCGCGTGCAGGGCATGGGAGGCACCTATGCGAATCGCGGCGTGTTGTATGGCGTGACACACTGGCAGTTCGAGGGCCAGGAGATTTTCAAACGCGCCGTACACGGAATGGCCGCCGCCTCCGCAGGCGCGCTCGGCCGCCTCGGGCTCAACGCCGGAGCCGTCGACCTGGTCGTGCCCCACCAGGCCAACCTGCGAATCATCGAGGCCGTGGCGAAGAAGGCGCACGTGCCAATGGAGCGTGTGTACGTCAACGTACAGCGCTACGGCAACATGTCAGCGGCGACGATTCCCGTGGCCCTCTGTGAAGCTCTCGAGGAGGGGCGGGTGCGACCCGGCGCTTTGCTGTTGATGCCCGGCTTCGGCGGAGGCTTGACCTACTGCGCGCACGTGGTGCGCTGGGGCGACCGAACCGCGCCGTTAGCTACGTCGAGCGTAGAGTTGCCACCGACCGGGCGGACGGCACTGCAACTCATCGAAGATCTGCAGGCGGCGAAGGCGACGCCGTCGCCCTCGGGCACGTGGCGCCAGGAGCCTGCGGCCTGAAAGAGCTCCTGACGGCGTGCTTACAGGAAATTACTTCTTCGCGGCGGCGCGCTTCTTTTTCTTGGCGGGATCTTTCGGACGGCTCTTGCCGAACGAGCCCTGGTAGATCTTGCCGCGGCGGGTGCGAGGATCGCCTTTACCCATAAAATCGACTCCGATGGACACCTGGATTGGTGGGCGCGCAGTCTAGCGGAAGGCTGTCAGCCGCGAAAGCGCGCGGTGAGCTGGTCCAGGGCGCGGATCTGCAGGACGGTGGAGTCGGAAGCCGGCAGGAGTTGGTTTGCCTGCACCACGAACGCCGGAACGTCTTGCGGCGCCAGCGGCCGGCTGATCAGGTACCCCTGTGCGAAGTCACAACCCAGTTGCCGCAACAGGTTCCAGGCTTCCGGCTCCTCGACCCCTTCGGCCACGACATCGAGGCTCATGCGATGGCCGAGCTCGATGGTGGAAGTCACGATCGTCGCCGCATCGCTCCCGAGGCGGGCGTGACTGATGAACGAGCGGTCGATCTTGAGCTCGTCCACCGGCAGCATGTTGAGCTGCGACAGCGACGAATGGCCCGTTCCAAAGTCGTCGATGGCGAAACGCACGCCGGCAACCCTGAGGAGTTGCATATGGCGCGCGGCCAGGTGCGGGTCGCGCATCACGGCGCTCTCGGTGATCTCGAGCAGCAGCGACGTCGGCTCGACGCGCCGGCTGCGCAAGAGATACAGAATCTCGTCTCCCAGGTCCGGATCGAGAATGTCATTGGCGGAGAGATTCACCGCGACATCGACTTCGAGCCCGGCTTCGCGCCACTGCCCCATCTGCCCGACGGCTGCCTTGAGCACCCAGCTCGTCAGACGGCGCGCGCCGCCCGTCGCTTCCGCCAGGGGCACGAACTCCCCGGGCGAGATGGGGCCGAGTTGGGGATGCGTCCAACGGACCAATGCCTCCAGACTCTTCACCGAGCGGGTCGCCATGGTCACTTTCGGCTGATAGACCAACGACAGGCCGTCCCGGTCGATGGCGGTGCGCAGATCGGTGATCAGGGTGAGGCGGCGGCGATGCTCGTCATCACGGCCGGTCCTGTAAATCGCCACGCGCGTGCGCGCGTCGGTGGAATCCTCGAGTGCGATCTGGGCACGACGCAACAGGGTGGCAGCACTGTCGCCGTGATCGGGATACAAGCAGACACCGCACGCGACGTGCAGGTCGAAACTGACACCCGACAGGTGAAAGCCGCTACGGACCACGCCGGTGAGCTGTTCCGCATAGAGCGGCGCGCGCTCCTCACGGCAGTCCAGCGCGATGATCAAAAATTGCGTCTCGCCAAGACGGGCGACCATATCTGTCGTATGCGCATTCTGACGGAGCCGGCGCCCCGCTTCCCGCAAGACATCATCGCCTACGTGGTGCCCGAGTGACGCATTGATGTCGTGAACGTTACGGAGGTCGATCAGGATCAGGGCGGCATTGCGTTTCGTCCCGCTCACGAGTTGCTCGAGTTGACTCTCAGCCTTGACCCGATTGGGTAGGCCCGTGAGGGAATCGTGATACAGGTGGTGCGTGATATCCCGCTCACGCTCCGCGATGTTGCGTTGCATGGCGTTGAAAGTATCCGCCAGGCTGCGGAACTCGTCGCCGCCCGACACATGCACCGCGGTCTCATACTGACCCTGTTGAATGCGCCGCGCCGCGAGCACGAGATCGCCGATCGGGCGTGTCGCACTGCGACCCAGGAGGGTGCCGACGACAGCCGCCAGTACGAGCGCAATCCCATCGATCGCCAACAGGGCATCCCGCACATCCTGGTACGGAGTCAGCACCTCGCGCATCGGCTTCAGAAGGGTCACATCGACAGGGTCGCCACGCGCCTCCAGCCGTTGCGAGAACCCCAGGTACTGCGTTCCTGCCAACTTCACGACGTGGGCCTCCGTCGCGGCAGCATCCGCGGGCAGGAGCCCCGTTGCCCTCTTTTCCTTCGCAGAGGGAAGCGTCGAAGCGACATGCAGCGTGCCGTCGGGCCCGCGAGAGACCAGGACCACCTGGGTATCCGCGAGATCGTGAATACGTTGCGCGAGCGAGTCATCCACCACAAAACCCATGGCGACCCAGGCGATGGTCTCAGGGGTGCGCACGGGCGCCAGGAACAACTGGTAGGGACGCTCGCCGAACACCATGAAGCTCGGTTGGTCATGGCGCCCGTGGGCATCCCGGACGAGGTTGACCAGCGGAGCGTGACTGGCGACGACTTCGGACGCGGTGGAGGCAAGCAGCACGCCTTGGGTATCCAGCAGGAGCACGATGTCAGCCCCGATGCGCTGAGCGTTGTTTCGGGCTGCCGAGAGAATCGTGGGAACATCGCCGCTGGCCACCGCCTCGCGGAAACCGAAATCCGCCGCCAACACGGCGACGCCGTTGGCCAGCTGACTTCCCCGGAAACGAATGAGCTGCTGCACAAACGAGGTGCCGGAACGCAATTGCTCTGCAGCACGCGCTTCTACGTTATGAGCGGTGCTCGCGAGCACTGCGGCGAGCGTCACAGTCTGGGTGACGACGACCAGCCCGATGATCAGCACGAGAAGCCGTTTGCGGAAACTAGTCATGGAACGCGCTCGAATCCATTCGGCATCGTAGGCGTCCCCGGTGGCCCACCGCGAGAATTCGAGTACAGGAATGAGACCTTACGCACGTCAAAACAGGAGCCCGGGCCCGTCAGGGCTGACATCGCTCCTTGCATTGGGGTGCATGGTTCTCATGGCACCTTCCTGGGGCGCCAGGCTGGCTGTCAGCGTGGTTTTACCCGACGGGCGCCCCCTGCCCGGGATTGTCGTCACCGCCTATCCGACGAGCGTTCCTGGCCATCCAGCCCCGCCGGTGGAGGCCGTTATGGACCAGGTGAACCGGGCATTCGACCCCGACCTGTTGGTGATTCCGCTGAACTCCACGGTGACCTTCGCAAACAGTGACACCGTCAGTCACCAGATCTATTCGTTCTCGCCGCCGAAGCGCTTCCAGCTGCCGCTCTACCGGGGCAAGCCCTACCCGCCGACGCGGTTCGACCAGGCAGGGCTCGTCACGTTGGGTTGCAACATCCACGACGAGATGCTCGCCTACGTCGTCGTAACGGACGCTCCCTACTTCGGCCGCACGGCAGCGGATGGCACCTGGTCCGCGGACGTCCCCGGAGGTCCTTACCGAGTCTCGATCTGGCACCCGCGCATACGGGACGAGGACAAGGCGCTTCAAGGTGAGGTCACCGTCGCCGAGTCGGAAGGCAAGCTGACACTACGGCTGAAAAGGCCGCTGAAACCGGCACCTCTGGAAGGCAAGCCGCACTCATGGGATCGCTACTGAAACGCACTTCATGGCTTGGAGCGGCGGCGCTGCTGGGGCTGGCCGTTTCCAGTCCCGTACCCGCGCTCGATTGGGAGTTGGATCTCGACGGTCGGTTGGTGAGCGTCAACGGACCCGGGCCCATCATCGACGGTGGCCTGGGCTCCACGCGTTTCGGAGGAGACCAGTCGGGCACACGTTTGGGCCGCGCACGCTTCGCGCTCACCCAGAGCCTGGGCGAGGTGTGGTCACTGAGCCTGGATGCCTCCTACTGGGGCGACCACGACAAGACCCCGGTGGGCCTGACCGAAGGCTACCTGCTATGGCGACCCTACCCGCGTGACGGCTTCCGCCTGAGGGTCAAAACCGGTGCGTTTTACGCGCCGATTTCCCTGGAGAACCGCGCATCGGGATGGGAGTCCCCCTACACCCTGTCCTACGCCGCGATCGACAGTTGGTTGGGGCAGGAAGTGCGCACTCTCGGCACGGAAGCCCAGCTCGACTGGCTTGGCCGGCGCATGGGTCACGACTTCGATGTCGGCCTGACGGGCGCGGCCTTCGGCTGGAACGACAATGCCGGCGCAGCCCTCGCCGCCGGAGGCTTCACGCTTACGGACCGCCAGAGCGTCATGGGGGGACGCGTGGGCAAGCCGGGAGTGCCCCCCGTGCGAGCGGCAGAACCCTTCAGGGAAATGGACGGAAACGCAGGCTTTTACGGCGGCGTGGAGGTGCGCTACCTCGACCGTGTCGTCTTGCAGTTCCTACGGTATGACAACCGGGCGAACCCGGGCGCGGTCGATGTCGTGTCACATACAGTCGCCTGGGATACAACTTTCAACAGCGCGGGATTGCGCGTGGACGGGGACCGCGGCTGGACGGCGATTTTCCAGTGGTTGGGTGGGGTCACGCTCATCGCTCCGGAGGGGGAACAGGAGCGCTGGCCGTTCCGCGCGCATTACGCCCTGCTGTCCAAGACCTTCGGCAAGCACACGCTGAGCGCCCGCTACGACTGGTTCAAGGTGGATGGCTACCGGGAGGGAGAGGACGACCATGGCTGGCAGAAAGGCCATGCTTCCACGCTGGCCTACCTATTCCAACCCAACGCGAGCTGGCGGCTCGCGCTCGAATGGCTGCACGTCGTCAGCACAGATTACAACCGCGAGGACTTCGCCCAGGGCGACACCCTGGACTCGCAGACCCAGGTACAGCTATCCGTGCGTTACGCCTGGGGATCGACCATTCCATAACAAAGGCCGGTGGACTGCCCCCTGCAGATCCACCGGCCTGATCGTCAGAAGACGAACTTACCAGCGCTTCGGACCGCCGCCACCGCCGCCGCGATTGCCGCCGCCGCCACCGCCGCCGGTACGCTCCTGGGCCTCATTCACGCGCAGGGGACGTCCGCCGAGGTCTTTTCCGTTGAGATTCTGGATCGCGCGCGATGCGTCCGCGCGTGACATCTCAACGAAGCCGAAGCCGCGGGGCCGACCCGTGTCGCGATCGGTGATCAAGCTCACCGATTCGACCGTGCCGTGCTGCTGGAACAGCTCGCGAACTTCACTGTCAGTGGCCGAAAACGGAAGGTTTCCGACGTAAATCTTCGTCATGCAAACAAACTCCTGAGACGGACATGCCGCAACGGACGTCTCGTGCCACGTTGCCGGTCATCTCCTTAACACTACGAGCAGGAATGCAGGACCTAAGATTTCGCCAAAAATCGTCGGCCGCATGCTGCCACCTGGTCGAGAACGATTCGGCTTTTCGCTGCATCGGAAGCCGGCTCGCAAACCATGCGGGCGGCAGGCGGTACGAAGGAAAGGGAAAGGTCACGATCCGGCGCAGACAATACCTCAGTATGTCGCCGGTATACAAGCAGTCGGTTGGTATGGGAGAAGCCCAACAACCGGGGCGGGAACTACCGCCGCGTTAGGTGCGATGTTAGGCGTTCAGACCGTTGCCCGGGGTGCCCGGTTCCTCGAATGTGCAGTTTTTTGGGGCATCCCGTGCAGAAGTGTCCAAACGGTGGCTACGCGCCCCGGCCTGCGCGACCCGGGGACAAACCCAACCGGTTGGAGGTCGGGCGGCGCGGACCTACCAGCGGTGGCGTCAGCCCGCCGGACCCGGGGGTTTACTGCCTAGGCCGCCATCGGCACCGGGCACGCCGGAACTTACCGGTAACGCGCGAGCACCTTTTCCAGGCCTTTCGAGCCGGGTGTCAGGGCCTCGAACGGCAGGCTGTTGAGAGGGGCATCCGGGGTCGCGTTGATGTCATGGAATTCGGTTTCCGATTCCTCCACGTACAGCAACCCGGTCAGATATTCGCCGGCCTTCATGCGCTCCTGGATGTGGGTGGCGGCGACGACGCGGTTGGTCGGATCATACCCGGCCTCGAGCTTGCGCAGGACGATGCGGCTACCGTCGTGCATCACCACGGGGAGCGTTTCGCCCTCCTGGTAATCGGCGACGATCTCCCGCTCGAGCGGCACGAAGTCCGCGTGGACCGCCGGCTCGTAGTGCTCGCGGGTATAGGCGTAACTCTTGGTCGAGCCCTCGTGATCGTTGAAGGTCACGCAGGGCGAGAGCACGTCGATGAGGGCAAAGCCCTTGTGCCGCAAGCCCGCCTGGATCAGGGGGACGAGCTGGCGCTTGTCGCCCGAGAAGCTGCGCGCCACGAAAGTCGCGCCGAGAGTCATGGCCAGCAAGACCGGGTCGATGGGCGGTTGAAAGTTGGTCTCGCCCTTCTTCGCCTTCGTGCCGATATCCGCGGACGCCGAGAACTGCCCCTTGGTGAGGCCGTACACCCCGTTGTTCTCGATGATGTACAGCATGTTGAGATTCCGGCGGATCGCGTGGCAGAACTGCCCGAGACCGATCGAGAGCGTGTCGCCATCCCCGGAGACGCCGATGTAGTGCAGGTTGCGGTTGGCCGCATTGGCACCCATGGCGATCGACGGCATGCGGCCATGCACCGAGTTGAATCCATGGCCGCCGCTCACGAAGTAGGCGGTCGTCTTCGACGAGCAGCCGATACCCGAAAGCTTCACGACGTTCTGCGGCTCGAGCGACAACTCCCAACACGCCTCCGTGATGGCCGCCGTGATCGAGTCGTGCCCGCAGCCGGCGCACAAGGTAGACAGCGCGCCTTCGTATTCGCGCCGGGTGAGCCCGAGCGCGTTCTTGGGCAAAGAGGGGTGTGCGATCTTGGGTTTTGCAATGAATGTCATGTCGCGCTCCTGGCTTAACCCGCCGCCGCGTCTTTAGGCCGCGCGATGCCCCGCGGACTGATTTCGGCGAGCACGCCGTCCACAATGAACGAGGATGAGATCGGCATGCCGTTGTAGTGGAGCAGCGAGCGCAGCTTCGACTTCTCGACCGAGGACTCGAGCGTCAGTAGGGAACGGAACTGCGCGTCCCGATTCTGCTCCACGACAAACAGCAACTTGTGCGCGGCGAGGAAGCGCTCCACATCCTCGCTGAAGGGGAACGAGCGCACCCGCATGTAATCGACGCCCACATCGTGGGCTTTCAGAATATCCATCGCCTCCCGGATCGCGCCTTCGCAGCTGCCGATCGACACGATGCCGATGTCGCTTCCGGCGGTCGCGTCGATCACCGCGCGGGGTACCAACTTCCTGGCCGTATCCCACTTCTTCACCAACCGATCCAGGACGATCTGGTACTCGGTGGAATCCTCGGTATAGGTACCGTACTGCGAGTGTCCGGAGCCCCGGGCAAAGTAGGCACCCTTCGGGTGTGTGCCCGGCAGGGTACGATAAGGGATGCCGTCACCGTCCTTGTCGATGAAGCGGTGAAACTTCTCCAGCTTCATCACCGCTTCCTTGTCGAGCACCTTGCCCCGATCCGGCCGATACGAGTCGTCCCACTTCAGGTCGCGACACATCCAATCGTTCATGCCGATGTCGAGATCGGAAAGCACGAGCACGGGCGTCTGCAGGCGCTCGGCGAGGTCGAACGCCTGCACCGCCATGTAGAAGCATTCTTCCGGATTCGCCGGATAAAGGCAGACGTGGCGCGTATCGCCATGGGATGCGTAAGCGCACGCCATGACGTCGCACTGTTGAGTTCGTGTCGGCATGCCGGTGGAGGGGCCGACGCGCTGGATGTCGAAAATCACCGCCGGCACTTCGGCGTAGTAGGCGAGGCCGAGGAACTCGTTCATGAGCGAGATGCCCGGGCCCGACGTTGCGGTAAACGCGCGCGCGCCGTTCCAATTTGCGCCGATAACCATGCCGATGGCCGCCAACTCGTCCTCGGCCTGGATGAACGCGAAATTCTTGCGCCCCGTCGCCGGATCGACGCGCATCCGGTCGGCGAACGACTTGTAGGCATCCATCAGTGAAGTCGAGGGCGTGATCGGATACCACGCCGCGACCGTCGCACCGGCAAACACGCAACCCAGAGCTGCGGCGGTGTTGCCGTCGATCAGGATGTGGTTCGCGGTCTTGTCGAGCTTCTCGACCCGCAGCGGCAGCGGACAGGTGAAATTCGCCTTCGCATAGTCGTAGCCGAGCTGGATCGCCTTCATGTTGCTGTCGACGAGCTGGGGCTTCTTTGCGTAGGTTTCCGCGAGCAGCTTACGAATCAGGTCCAGGTCCAGGTCCAGCAGCGCAGCCAACACGCCCGCGTAGCAGATATTCTTCATGAGAATACGCGTGCGGACGCCGTTGAAGCTCTCGTTGCACAGTCGTGCGAGGGGCACGCCGATCACGGTGATGTCCTCGCGCTTGAGGAGCGCGGGACGCGGCCACGTCGAGTCGTAAACGAGGTAGCCACCAGGGGCGACCTCTTTCACATCCCTCGCGTACGTCTCGGCATTCATGGCGACCATGATGTCGACACGGCCGGAACGTGCCACGTAGCCGTCCTTCGTCACGCGGATCTCGTACCACGTGGGCAATCCCTGGATGTTCGACGGGAAGTAATTCTTTCCCATCACCGGAATGCCGCTTCTGAAGATGGACTTCATCAACAGCGTGTTGGCACTGGCGGAGCCGGTGCCGTTGACGGTCGCTATCTTGATCGCGAAGTCGTTCACACGCCGGGCGGCGGGATTCAAGGTGCTCGTGCTCATGCGATTTTCGGTTCCTTGGCCAGAAGAACGCGGGCCTCATCCTCCGCGTGGGGCCAGTGCACGTAGGACTTCTGCATGTCCCACGCGGCGGTTGGACAGCGTTCAGCGCACAGTCCGCAGTGAACGCAAAGATCCTCATCCTTGACCATCACGCGCGCCGTTTGCGGGAGCGGCGTGGAAACCATCAGCGGCTCGGCGAGATTCTTCGCCGGCGCCTTCAGGCGAGTACGCAGGTCGGCCTCGTCACCGTTGTCGGTGATGGTGAGGCAGTCCACGGGGCAGATATCGATGCACGCGTCACACTCGATACACAGCTTCGCGGTGAACACGGTCTGCACGTCGCAGTTGAGGCAGCGCTGCACTTCCTGCGCCGCCTGCTCCGCCGTGAAACCCAACTCCACCTCGATGTTGAGCTTCTTGAAGCGCTCCTTGAGCGAGACGTGCGGCACGAGGCGCCGCTCCACGGGGGCGTAGTCGTTCGAATAAGACCACTCGTGCATGCCCATCTTGCGGCTCTGCAGGTTGATCCCCGGCGCGAGGCGATCGGTCACCGGCTCGCCCTGGCAGTGGCGGTGGATGGAGATCGCGGCCTGGTGTCCGTGCTCGACCGCCCAGATGATGTTCTTCGGTCCGAACGCAGCGTCACCGCCGAAAAACACTCCGGGGCGGGTCGACTGGAAGGTCACCTTGTCGATGGTCGGCACGTCCCACTTGTCGAATTCGATGCCGAGGTCACGCTCGATCCACGGGAAGGCGTTCTCCTGCCCGATGGCGAGAATGACGTCATCGGCCGGGATGAGCTCCTCACCCACGATACGCTCGCCGGTGATCCGGCCCTGCGCGTCGATGTCGTACTCCATCTTGTCGAACATCATCCCCGCAAGCTTGCCGTCGCTGACGACGAACGCCTTCGGCGAGTAGTTGACGATGATCTCGACACTCTCCTCCTCGGCATCCTCCAGCTCCCATGCGGAGGCCTTGAAGAAGCCGCGCGGCTTGCGCGCCATGACCTTCACGGTGCGCGCGCCGAGCCGCAGGCTCGTGCGGCAACAGTCCATCGCCGTGTTACCCACGCCGATGATCAGAACCCGCTCGCCAATCTTCTCGATGTGACCGAAGGCCACCGACTCCAGCCACGCGATGCCGATGTGCACGTTCGCAGCGGCGGCGTCGCGACCGGGAAGCCGCAGCTCTTTGCCCTTCGGCGCGCCGGAGCCGACGAACACGGCATCGAAACCGCCCTTGGCGAGCAGCTCGCGCAGGCTCTTGATCGGGTGGTTGAGCTTCAGATCGACGCCCATGCCGGTGATCTGGCCGATCTCGTCGTCGAGCACCGCCTGGGGCAGGCGGAAGGAGGGGATGTTGGAACGCATCAGCCCGCCCGGCTCGGCCGACTGCTCGAAGAGGGTCACTTCGTAGCCGAGCGGCATGAGATCGTTGGCCACCGTGAGGGAGGCGCACCCGGCGCCGATCAGGGCGACCCGCTTGCCGTTCTTGCGCTGGGGGATCTTGGGCAGGCGGTTCGCGATGTCCTCGCGATGGTCGGCTGCCACGCGCTTGAGGCGGCAGATCGCGACGGGCTTTTCCTCGACACGCGTGCGTCGGCAGGCAGGCTCACAGGGCCGGTCACATACCCGGCCGAGAATGCCGGGGAAGACGTTCGAGTGCCGGTTCACCATGTACGCGTCGGTGAAGCGACCCTGCGCAATCAGACGGATGTATTCGGGAACATCGGTGTGGGCCGGGCAGGCCCACTGGCAATCCACGACACGATGGTAGTAATCGGGATGCGCGGTATTGGTAGGTTCCATTAAGTACCCGCGTCCTGCGGGAGGCCCTCATATAGTGCAAGGGATACTGAGTATAGAGTCCCCCGCCCGGCGGACCAATGGGCCAGGCCGAAAGTCCCCGTCGTCGCAACGCTACAGCTAAGCAGCGTGCACGTGTTCCCGCAGCAGGTTGGCGATCAACGTCCGTAATCGGGCCGGATTCAAAGGCTTATGCAGGATCGGCAGGCCGCTCGCCTCGGCATCCCGCAGCCGGTCGGGGGCGGTGTCGCCCGTCACCAGGAGCGCGGGGATGTCCACGTTGAACTCGTTGCGGAGCATTTCCACCACTTCGATACCGTTCTCTCCGGCGCGCAGCCGGTAGTCGCAGATGATCAGGTCGGGCAGCCGCTGGACCGTCACCAGCTGCTGGAGCATCTCCTTGCCGGAGCCGGCAGTCAGCACCTCGCACTGCCACTTGCGCAGCAGGGCGGCCATACCCTCCTGAACGGCGCCTTCGTCGTCTATGACGAGCACCAGGGCGCCGGAGAGATCGAACACGCCGGCCGCCTCCGGACTGCTCTCGGTGGGCACGTAGTCCTCGCGGGCGCCGAGCGGAACCGTGATAGCGAACATCGAGCCCTTACCCACCGTCGAGCGCAGCTCCACGGGATGATCGAGCAAGTGCGACAGGCGCTCGACGATCGCCAGGCCGAGGCCCAGGCCTTTGCGCCGGTCACGCTCCGGATTCTCGAGCTGGTAAAACTCGCGGAAGATCTCCGAATGGCGCTCTGGCGGAATGCCGCGTCCTGTATCCCACACTTCGATCCGCACGGTCTTGCCCCGGCGGCGGCAACCCAGAACGACTCCACCGCGATCGGTATAGCGCACGGCGTTGGCCAGCAGGTTGCGCACGATCCGGGCCAGGAGCGAGGGGTCGCTCACCACGTGCACGGAAGTTTTCATCACTGCGAGCGAGACTCGCTTCTGACGCGCGATGGGCGCGTATTCGAACCGGACTCGATCGAACACGGTGGCCAGTGGAATAGTCGACACGCACGGTTGCACGACACCCGCATCCAGGCGCGAGATGTCCAGGAGCGCGTTGAAGAGCTCCTCCATCGCATCTACGGAGTGCCGGATATTACCGATAACCTGCCGCTCACGGTTGGCCAGCGGCGATTCCTCCAGGGCCTGGACGAACAAACCCAGGGCATGCAGCGGTTGACGCAGGTCGTGACTGGCGGCGGCCAGAAAACGTGACTTGGCGATGTTGGCCTGCTCGGCGACCTCCTTGCGCCGGCGCAACTCCTCGATCAGGCCCGAGTTCTCGAACCGCAGGCTGATGAACTCGTCGATCGAACCGTACACCCGCAGGGCGAACAGGGTCATCAGCACGACGTACAGGATCATCAGCGCGCTGGTCGTGACATGCAGCAGGTCGTCCTCGCGCATGAAGATCACGGCCGCCGGCAGAATCGACGGATACATGAATGCGAAGAACGATGGCATGACCGAACCGGAGGCGTATACGCAGCCCGAGCCCATGCCCAGCAGACCCATAGTCAGGAAGAGCTGATAGGCCAGGCCACCGGGGACATACATGACCACGGCGCCCACACCCCAGATGATTCCCGCGAGCAGCGAACCTACGATCGCGAACCTGCGCCACGGCCCGATCGCCTCCGGCGGCGGATCGATCCGCTCGAAGGCACGCCATTGGAAGAACCGGCCGATCGTCCAGGCGTACACGGCGCCCATCCAGACCAACACCTTCCAGGGCTCCACCCCCTTGGCGAGCGCCGCGCCCATCAAGGTGGCGATCACGCAGCTCCCGACCATCGCAATCGGCATGTTGCGATACTGGGTGCGGACCTTCTCGTTCTCGACGAGCAGATCGCGTACGGCCAGGCGATCCGCGGCCGCCGGGTCCGCCGGCGTGCCCTGATGTTCTGTCAGCTCTGATGCCATGGAGCGAGACTTAGGAGCCTGTCTGACTAATGATCGCCTACTGCGGCCGCCCCTCAGCGGCAGCTTCCGGCGATCCTTCCTCTTACATAGTACCCCGGGCGACGCCCGGGTAACGATCGCCCCTAGTCTAATAAAACTTGGCTCCTCGCTGAGGGTCGCCCTCGCTACGGCGATCATTAGTCAGACAGGCTCCTCCACCGCGCGTCGCGACGAGGTTATCGGCCTGCGACCAACGTGCGGCGGAGGAGCCTGTCTG
>Ga0268266_10000591_pt1 | contig 50003 bp, 41 predicted proteins | sample KBSS13metaG_FD_190356 | JGI IMG/M metagenome (GOLD analysis project Ga0268266, IMG submission 190356) | Switchgrass rhizosphere microbial communities from Kellogg Biological Station, Michigan, USA - KBS S1-3 metaG (SPAdes) (version 2) | ecosystem: Host-associated > Plants > Roots > Rhizosphere...
AGGTCTGGGTACCCCGCATCTCACGAACCCGCACAAATCGGGTGCCCCATATCTGGCGGCTTCTCGCCAGATGTGGGATCATTCGCGCAAAAGCGCGAATCCCTTCTAGCTACTCCAAACCTTCAGCTCCTTATCTCTCAGCGACACGAACGAGCAAGGGCTCCAGCCCCTGGCCTCCTCAAAGTACAATTCCTCCATCCTGACTCAAGAGGAAATCCATGCAACTCTCCAAACTCCTCCTAGCCTCACTCGTCGCTACTCCCCTCCTCGCCCAATCCGGCCCAACCCTCCATTCCGCCGCCGACCTCGCCAAGCTTGAGGCGAAGCTTACAGCATCCGCCAAAACCAGCCCCACCGGCTTCAGCATGGACACCATCGACGACTTCGGCTCCGCCCGCACTCTCTACATCGTCCGCGTCCACACCGGCGACGCCGAACTGCACGAGGGCTGGGCCGACCAGATGGTCATCACCAAGGGAAGCGTCATCCTCGTCACAGGCGGCAACATCCAGGGCGGCCACGGCCTCCCCAACCAACCCGGCGAGACTCGCGGGCCCTCGCTCGAAGGCGGTAAAGAGATCACCCTCCACACCGGCGACACCGTCCACATCCCCGCAGGAGTACCCCACTGGGTCAAAGTCGCACCCGGCACAACGACCACCTACCTCGTCTTCAAAGAAAAGTAAAAGCCGCTAAGCACGAAGAATCGGCCGCACCACCTCGACCATCGCATCGCCCAGCTTCACGACCTGATCGGCGTCGAGATGCACTCCATCTAACTTGCTAACGCTTACAACCGTCCCCGCATCAAAAAAATGGCATCCCAGCTCGGATGCCATTTGCATGTAAGCCTCCGCTAAGCCAGCACTTCTCTGCTCCGCTCCATCAAACTTCTGCGCCATCGTCCCACAGGCAGTCCTCGGCGGTGGCGGACAGACAATCAAAATCGGCGCAACCTTCATCCCCGGCTCAATCGGAGCCTTCCGAATTACATCGACCAACCGCGCCACCCCCTGCGCCGCCGACCACGCATTGTTATGCGGATGACAGAACTGAAAATCATTCGTCCCGAGCATCAGAATCACAAGTGACAAAGGCGAGTTCACTTCGATCCGCTGTGCCAGCCCTTCAAGCCCATTCCTTCCAGCCTTGAAAGGATCATCCCACACCGTGCGGCGACCGTTCAGGCAATCCTCAACCACACGCACGTTCTCGCCCACCGCATTCAACCTGTTCTCGAGCACGCCCGGCCAGCGTTGATCGAACGGCAGCCTCACGCGTGTCTCAGGAAGAATTCCCCAACTCAACGAATCCGCATAAACCAGAATCTGGTGCATATCGAGCCTTACCCCACCGGCTCCCCAAATGTAATCCAGAATCGATTGCAATCTCGCACAATCAACTCCCGCATCCCATAGAAAGTATCGTGCGGCTCCTCCACCACATCCACCTTCCCCTTCAGCCGCGCATATACCGCATCCACACCCTCCGCGCTGTGCACATAAAGATCCACCTCGCGCCGCCATGCATCGCTCGCCTTCCCCCCGGAGTTCAGCATCACGTCCGCGTTCCCATACCGCAGCAGAGCCCAGTTCATCTCGCCGTCTTCCTCATTCACACGAACCCGCGTAAACCCGGCAACCGCTTCATACCACTCCGCTGTCGCCCGCACATCCGGAACATGCATCATCATCACCACGCTCTGCTGCATATCTCCTCCTCACTCACCACGCCCCCTGCTTCCCTCCATACCACCACACCAGCCCCACCGTAAGTGTGTCCTGATTCTGCGACAGCACCCCCGGCTTATTCGTCAGGAAGAATGGCCTGTTCGTCCAATCCCTCCGATACTCCACACGAGACAACAAGCCATCCGCCACCTTGAACTCATACGTCCCCGTAAACTCCTTCAGGGCCTGTGTCGTCCCACTAAACAGCCCACCTCGATCCGACAGATACTCCGTCCTACCCGCCAGCGCTGTCCTCTTCGTCAGCTGATATCGCGCATAGCCCGCTCCTCCGATCACATGCGAAGGCGCAGAAGACTCACCCGGCGCCGCATTCCTCCACAGCCGCGAGATTACATAGTCCCCCTCCAACGCCAACGTCAGCTTGGGTGTTGCATTCCATGTCGCATAGGTATCGAAGATGTGCAGCTTCCCATCAGGAGCCGGGTTTACCTGCTCCAGGCACAGCCCCGGCTGCACCGGAACCGTTCCGCAGCCTTGCGGATTCTGCACCGTATCCGGATGATCCTGGCCGACGTAGTAGTTCACCGTCCACGACACATTCTTCTTCGGCTGCAGCGCCAGCCCAAACAACTCGTCTTTGTACGAGTTCGTCGGCTCCGACTGTTGCGTTCCGTTCACCAGCCAGTAGTTCACCGCGACCCTGTCGTTCAGCTTGTAATTCGCCCTCACTCCCATGTGGTAGAACGGCAGATAGTTGAAGTAGAACGACCGCGTGTAGTTCATCTGGTCCTTCGTGTAGTTCCCTTCGATTCCAATTGAACTCGACCACTTCCCCACATCCACTGTCAAACCCTTACTGAGTGGAAACACATAGGTCCCATACGCCTGAAAGATGTTCCTGTAGATCTCCGGCCTGGGTTCGTTGGCAGGATTCCCCTGAAGCGTCGCCGTCGCCTGCCCGAACTGCAGGTCCAGCCGCAGGCCATATCGCTTCCCTTCCTCCACATTCGGGTCCATCGCCAGCACCACGCCTGCCTGGTTCAGACTGAACGCATTGCTCAGCACATCATAGGCCCGCAGATATTGCACTCGTCCAATGGGATGGTTGAAGTCATATCCATAGTAGCCATCGATGTAATAGTTCAGCGTGGCTCCTCCAGGAAGCTGCGAAGGAATCACTGTAGCCTGCGACTCCGAAGCTTTGGCTGCACTCGTAGGACTCGAACCCACCGTTGTCTTTGCGCTGCTCGCCGAATCGCCCGGCAAAGCCTCCGGGCTCGAAACTCCGGCCTCTTTCAGAACGCCAGGCTCATTCACCGTGCTGGAAGAGCTCGACGAAGCCATCGCTGTCCCAAAACCGCTCGTCGTTCCCGATAGAACAGAACTGGTCGTCGCCGCAGCTGTTTGCTTGTGCAGTTGTTCCTCCAGCGCCGTGACCCGTGCCGCCAGATCGCGCACTGTCTGTTGTAGGCCTTCGATCTCTCTATCCTTTGAGGAAGCATCGACCTCCTGGGAGCGGCCTTCCATTCCAGAGAACAAAATCGCCAACAAAAGAAGGAAGCAGAATGAGCGCGTCGCTGAGCATTTCATAGCCTACAAGCACAACAGAACGGGCATAAGTTTTCCGTACGGGTTCCATAAGTTTTTCGTAAAGATGAACCCTTCCGGCTACGCTAAGGCACGGAGTCGCACACATTCCCAACAGCTTTATCGTCGCTAAGGGGGAGCCCTCAGCGTTGAGTGAAACCTGGCATTCAAACGCCGGTGCTAACTTCAGCACAACATGCTTACCCCGCTGATCCTGCTCGCTCTCTCCTTCGCACCGCAGAAGACAGATCCGACTCTGCCGCCCTCCTCCGCCCATCTCGCCTACACCGTTGAAGGTCGTGGCGTACAAATCTATCGTTGTACCGGACAAGGCTCTGCTTTTACCTGGGTCTTTCAAGCTCCCGAAGCCACTCTCTTCGATCCATCGACACACCAGCGCACAGGCACTCACTTCGCCGGACCCACTTGGGCGTGGAAGGATCGCAGCGCCATCACCGGCAAAGCCCTCGAGAAGTCCCCTTCTCCCGACCCAAGCAGCATTCCCTGGCTGCTGCTAGCGGCGACTCCTTCCGGCGCCACGAATGGCGCACTCTCCAGAATCACCTTGGTCCGCCGTTCTGGTACCCACGGAGGCAACGCGCCCAGCACCGGTTGCGATGCGCAACACGACGGCAAAACCTTCAGAGCTCCCTACACCGCAACCTACACCTTCTACACCCAGCCCTAGATTCGGCTCTAGACTCGGCCACGCTGGCAGGCGTCCACACATACGGCACATCAGCCTGGATCATCTGCGTGAGATGTGCGGCACCTCCGCTATCCTGTCAACACTCAAGTCGCTAAAAACGGGATCGCGGGAGGCCGAATCATGAATCGCAGAAAATTTCTTCAGGCAACAGGAGCCGCCCCGCTTCTATGGACTCCACAGACTCTGTCGGCCGCAGGTGCACCCTCCAAAGATCTCGCCCCGGCCATAGAACACTCCACCATCCCTCCCACCCTTCGAACGCGCCTCGACAGCGAGATCTCCACTTACCTGCAACGCAACGCCGCTCCCGGCATGCAGTTCGCCCTCACCGATCTGCATGGCCACGAATATCGCGCCAGCTACGGTTACGAAAACCTCGAACAGCAGAAGCCTCTCCAGCCCAATCGCCTGTTTCAGATCGGCTCCATCTCAAAGTCGATGGCGACGATTGCCGCGTTGCAGCTGGTCCAGGAGGGCAAGCTCGATCTCCATCGTCCAGTCCTCGAGTACCTTCCCTGGCTTCCTTGGAAGACCTCCTTCGGCCCCGTCACGCTCGATCACATCCTCACCCACTCCACCGGCATGCCCAACGGGGGATCGCTCTTCTTCCCGCGAAATTTCTGGACGCACGAGCAGCGCTACGCCCCCGGCAAGCAGTACTTCTACTCCAACATGGCCTTCAACGTAATCGGCAGACTGGTCGAGATGTGCGATGGCCGCCCCTACCAGGAATCCCTCGTCACACGCATCTTTCGTCCCGTCGGAATGGCAGCCTCACGCTCCGCACTCGGCGGCCCCGAGTGGGCCCTGCAATCGATCAGCTACATCCCTGCAGCCGTCGATACCCCATACCGGCGTTTCGATCCGCTGCGTCAGGCGCCGTCCTTCCACGAAGACACCAGCGCCGGTTGTGTCGCCTCTACACCCGCCGACATGGCGAAGTATCTTCGCTGCCTTCTGCGTGGCGGCGTCACCGACAACGGCACGCGCATCCTCTCCAAAGAGAGCTTTGAAACCATGACGTCCCGCCACATCGACGCCGAAGAGTGGGGTCCCCGCGCCGGATACGGCTACGGTATCGGTGTCGATATCATCGATGGCGACCTCATCGCGCTGCACACCGGTGGCATGGTCAGCTTCATGTCAGCCATCTACCTCAATCTCTCCCGCGGTGTAGCCGCCTTTGCATCCATCAACGCACAACTGGGATACCGTCCGATGCCCGTGGCACGATTCGCCACGCAGTCTCTCGTCGCCCATATGGCAGCAACCGCGCCTCCCGACCCCATCCCCGCACCTGCGCCAGAGAAACCCATACCTCCCGTCCCGGCTTCAACTCCTGCATCCGCGTCTTCGAAGTACGGGGGCGTCTACGTCAACGACGATCCATGGAGGGGAACCATCAGGATCATCGAAATAGACTCTGTCCTGCATCTGGACGGAACGCCTCTCGTTCCAGGCTCGAATGGATCGTTCTACCTGGCTTCAAGACCGGATGCGCCGGACCGCGTCGCCTTCGATGGCATCGTCAACGGTGTCGCAAACCTGCTCCTGCTGAACGGAACCGGATACCAGCGGTTCAACGCTCCATCCAGCATTTAGCCTCCCCATAAGAGTGTCATCCTGAGCGGAGGCGCAGCCGGAGTCGAAGGATCTGCGATTGCATTTCCATACAGCCCTCAGGCCACCCCAACCTCACGCTCCGCATGCCGCCCGCCCAGATACCCGAACAGAGCAATGTAGATATAGCAAACCGCCGGAATCATAAAGGCGTGCTGCACCCCAATCTTGTCCGCCAGGTGCCCCTCGGCCAGAGGAATCAGTGCACCGCCCACAATCGCCGCCACCATCAAACTCGACCCCTTCGAAGTCAGCGGCCCCAGTCCCGTCAGCCCCACCGTAAAGATGCTCGGAAACATGACCGAGTTGAACAGCCCCACGGCCAGAATCGCCCACATCGCCGTATGCCCGTGCGTCATGATCGATACGACCACCAGCCCGCACGCCACTACCGCCGCCGTTCCCAGCACCAGGCTGGTCCGTACCTTCGTCAGCAGCCACGACCCGATAAACCTCCCCACCATCGCGCCGCCCCAGTACAACGCGACATAGGCCGCCGCCGTCTTCTCAGAGAACCCCGCAATATCCGGCAACCCGAAGTAGTTCACCAGGAAGCTTCCAATAGAAACCTCCGCGCCCACATAGACAAAGATCCCAAGCGCTCCGGCCAGCAGCACCGGATGCTTCCAGATGCTGTCGTTCGTCGCATTCGCATCCAGCTCGCCCGGGCGAATGTCGCGCGTGAAGTCCATCGTCGGCAGCTTCAGTACCGCAAACGAGATCGCCAGCAGAACCAGCGTCAGCCCAATTCCCAGATAGGGCATGCGTACACTCGAAGCCTGCTCCGTCCGGTAGGCCTGCAGCGCCGCCGCCGAAAATGACTTGAGCTTCTCCGGAGCCAATGGCACCGACGCCAGAATAAACATGCTCCCAAAGAACGGCGCCACGAACGTCCCAAACGAGTTGAACGCCTGCGAAAGATTCAGCCGCGCCGCAGATGTCTCCGGCGGACCCAGGTTCGCCACATAAGGATTCGCTGCCACCTGCAGCGTCGTGATCCCCGCCGCCAGAATCACCAGCGCCGAAAGAAATAACCCGAAGGAAGCCGCAGCCGAAGCCGGAAGAAACAGAAAAGCGCCAGCCGCCATCACCAGCAGCCCAATCACCATCGTGCCCTTGTACCCTCTCCACTCCACCAGCTTTCCCGAAGGCAGCGCGAAGATGAAATACGACGAGAAGAAGCAGAACTGCACCAGCATCGCCTGCGCATAGTTCAGTTCAAAGATTCCCTTCAGGTGAGGAATCAGAATGTCGTTCAGACAGGTAAGAAATCCCCACATGAAGAAGAGCATCGTAGCGATGCTCATGGCCCGGATGTCTGTCTTACGTGCTCCGGAATGCTGTGTACTTGTTGTTGCGCCGACGCCAATGGCCATCCGGATAAACCTCTATGACATTACAAAATGGTGAAACTACCCACCGCCTCTCATCCTAATACGCCACAGAGGGCAGACCACTCCCAGGGTGTCGTCCCAACCCCCAGCCTCGATTCTTAGACTGTCATCTGGGCCTCGACGCAATTCTTCTTAGGTTGTCATCCCGACCAGAGCGCAGCGGAGTGGAGGGACCCGCTTCTCTACTCCGGAACTCTGTCCCTCCGTCCCAGATGAATCCGCCCGGAATCCACCCACCGAAGCACTCCCGTCAAAAGTCGTCATTAGCACTCCCTTCAAACGTAGTCACTCCGAAGCGAAGCCGAGCAATCCCTGTATTCCGCTTGTTCCGCCACGAATGCGCACTAACGCCCAAATCCAAATATGGGTGCCCCACATCTCGATTTTGAGATGTGGGATCATTCGAGCAAAGCTCGAACCGCCTCGCTTAAGGGCACGGCTTCAGCCGTGCCGAAGATACCTCCCAGGGAAAGCGGCTTCAGCCGCTGAGGTCCGAGCCCAGCTGAACACCCCCCAGCTCGGGTGCCCCATATCTCGATTTTGAGATGTGGGATCATTCGAGCAAAGCTCGAACCGCCTTGCTTAAGGGCACGGCTTCAGCCGTGCCGAAGATACCTCCCAGAGAAAGCGGCTTCAGCCGCTGAGGTCCGAGCCAGCAGAACAACCCCCCAGCTCGGGTGCCCCATATCTCGATTTTGAGATGTGGGATCATTCGCAAAGCTCGAACCGCCTTGCTTAAGGGCACGGCTTCAGCCGTGCCGAAGATACCCCCTAGGGAAAGCGGCTTCAGCCGCTGAGGTCTGAGCCAGCAGAACAACCCCAGCCAAAACCCTGTCAAGCCCCACCCGCCCCTAAACCTTAACCCATCAGTCACATTCCCACTGCCGATCAGTTCCCTCCACCTCGCTATACTTAAAACAGAGAGATCGAACCGGCTCCGAACCGCGAATCCATTCGAGGTCCGGACCTAAGTTGCTTATTTTCAAGATTTTGCACAAATAAGGCGGGAGGGGTATCCCGCTCCGATAACAAGCAGGAACAGAAATGAGCCAGATGACCACACCTCGCGACCGGAACTTCCGCATGCCCGCCGAATGGGCTCCCCACACCGCCACCTGGATCGCGTGGCCTCACAACTCCGAGGACTGGCCCGGAAAGTTCCAACCCATCCCCTGGGTGTATGCCGAGATCGTCCGTCACCTCTCCTGCTGCGAGGACGTCCACATCCTCGTCAACGACGAGGCCGCCGAAAAACGCGCCCAGCGCATCCTCCTGCGCTCTGGAGCCAATATGGCCCGCCTGCACTTCCACCCCTGGCAGACCGACCGGGTCTGGCTCCGCGACTCCGGACCCATCTTCATCAAGGACCCACAGGGCCAGATCGCCATCACCAACTGGCACTTCAACGCCTGGGCCAAGTACGACAACTGGCGCCGCGACGACCAGATCCCGCACCACATCTCCAAGCTCTACGCGATGGAAGAGTTCCGTCCCGAGATCGTCGGCGAAGACGGCAAAACCCACCGCCTCGTCCTCGAAGGCGGCTCCATCGACACCAACGGAGCCGGAGTCCTCCTCACCACCGAGGAGTGCCTCCTCTCCGAGGTCCAGCAGCGCAACCCCGGCGTCTCTCGCGAGCAGATCGAGAAGGCCTTCCACGACTACCTCGGCATCGACCAGGTTCTCTGGCTCAACCGTGGCACGGCCGGCGACGACACGCATGGCCATGTCGACGACATCAGCCGCTTCGTCGCCGAAGACACCATCCTCACCTGCGTCGAGCCCAACACCCACGACGAAAACCATCTCCCCCTGGCGGAAAACCTAGACCGGCTCCGCTCCGCCCGCAATGCCGACGGCAGGCAATTCCGTATCGTCGAGCTGCCCATGCCCTCCCCGGTGGTCTTCGACAACCAGCGCCTCCCGGCCAGCTACGCGAACTTCTATATCGCCAACGATCTGGTCCTCGTCCCCACCTTCAACGACCCCAACGACCGAAACGCCCTCAATATCATCGCGGGCTGCTTTCCCGACCGAAGCGTCATCGGAATCCACTGCGTGGATTTGATCTGGGGCCTCGGCGCGCTACACTGCATGACGCAACAAGAGCCGGCGTAAAACCAATCACGAACGCCGGCATCCTAAAGTTTTATAGTCAGTTGAATCAATTTCGGAGCCTGGATGCGAACTATTGCCTGTGCCTTTATGCTTTCCTCCGCTATCGCCCTCGCCCAGCAGAAGCCCATCATCCTGCACGACACCTCAGTCGTCGATGGAACTGGAGCGCAAATCCGCCCACACGTGGACATCACCCTCCACAAGGGCTACATCGATAGCGTCAGACCAGCCTTCAAAAAGGCCCCCAAGGACGCCGACATCGTTGACTGCACCGGAAAGGTCATTATCCCGGGCCTCATCAGCGCGCACTCGCATCTCGGAATCTTAGTCAATAATGCTGATCCCTCCCCGGATGCCTACACCACAGAGAACGTCACCGCCGCTTTGAACCAGTTCGAGCGTTACGGCGTCACTACGATCGTCTCGCTCGGCGTCAACCGCGATCTCGTCTATCAGCTCAGAGACCAGCAGCGAGCCGGCAAACTCGGCGGAGCAACCATTCTCACCGCAGGTCGCGGCATCGGCGTCCCCAACGGCGCACCGGGCCTGAACGTAGCTCCTGATCAGATCTATCGCCCCGCGAACGCCGACGAAGCCCGTAAAGATGTCGAGGAACTCGCCAGCCATCACGCCGATCTGGTCAAGATGTGGCTCGATAGCGGGCACGGCAAGATTCCTCCGATGGAGCCTGCCGTCTATAACGCAATCATCGAAGAGGCGCACAAGCATCACCTGAAGGTTGCCGCGCACGTTTACACGCTGGCTGACGCGAAGAGCCTGGTCAATGCCAACATCGACATCTTCGCCCACTCCATCCGCGATCAGGTGGTCGATCCCGGGTTCGCCAAGACCCTGATCGATCACAAGATCTGGTACATTCCCACGCTTGCTCTCGACGAGGCGTTCTACCTGTATGCCGACGATCCGGATGTCATGAAGTCGGCCTTCTTCCAGCAAGCCGCCGGATCGCAGCTTCTCGCCAAACTTCAAGCCCCGGACTACGCCTCCAAGACCCTCGCCGCACCTCAGACTGAGCAGGCAAAGAAGGACCATGAGATTGCCATGAAGAACTTCAAGGCTCTCCATGATGCAGGCGTAAATATCGGCTTCGGTACCGACTCCGGAGCGGTTACCGGACGCATCCCGGGATTCAGCGAACATCGTGAGCTCGAGGATCTCGTAGCAGCCGGCCTTACGCCGCTTCAGGCCATCACGCTCGCGACGGGCGAGAATGGCCGCCTGATGCATGAGATCAACTCGAAGGTTACAGTGGGGCTGATTAAGGATGGTTATTCCGCAGATCTCATCATCCTCTCAGCGGATCCTCTCATGGACGTCCGCAACACACGTCATATCGAAGCGGTCTATCATCACGGAGCCCTGGTTCCGAACCCGCCTCCACAGAACTAAATCACTAGACTGAGTTCATGGAGTCCTACGAACAGGCTGAATCGCACGATGAACGCATGATGCGCCTCGCTATCGCGGAGGCCCGCGCAGCTGAAGTTGCCGGAGAGGTTCCTGTCGGAGCGATCGTCCTGGCGCCGGATGGAGAAACCATTCTGGGACGAGGACAGAACCGGGTCCTGCGCGACAACGACCCCACAGCGCACGCCGAGATCGTCGCCATGCGAGAGGCCGGCAAGGCACTCGCCAACTATCGCCTGCTCACTCAGGAAGGAAAGGGCTGCACTTTATACGTGACCCTTGAACCCTGCGCTATGTGCGCCAGCGCGATCCTGCACGCTCGCATCGCCAATCTCGTCTACGCCGCCGACGATCCCAAGGCTGGTGCCTGCGGAAGTGTCCTGACGGTCATGAACCACCCTCAGCTCAACCACCGGGCGGAGGTCTGCACCGGAGTTTTGGCCGAAGAATGCAGCCGGATGCTCAGCAACTTCTTCCTTGTACGACGAGGGAAAAAAGCTGTCGATCCAGATCCACTCGACGCCGAGGACGCCCTGTCTTAGGGGGAGGCCCGCTAAACCAGCGTGCCGCCCCAGTCTGCAGGATCCACGTCAGCGATGGATTGTGAAAAAGTCCACCGGCGCCCAGCGAGATCTTCTACGGTGTATTGTCTCTCCCCATAGGGATACTCAGTGGGCGGCGCGAGAACACGGGCAGAGTGTTCCAGCGAACGCGCATGGTGCGCATCAATATCTTCAACGCGCACCATAACGGAATCCTGTCCTGCATTGGCCGTGCCCTCCGCGATCACGAGAGCACCATCCCCTATGTTGAACTGCGCGCGATGGCTGCCGATACGCAATCGCAGACTAAATCCGAATACCCTGCATAACCAATCCACCGCAGCATCGACATCAGGGTAGATAAGAACGGGAATTACGATTGCGACAGGCATAGAACGGTTGGATTGCATCTGTCACCTACCGAAAGTTACGAAGCGGTCTTTGAGCCACACTACTAGGGATCTTACGAGATCATCTGAGAAGGTTGCGGAGCAAAGACTCCGCAACCTTCCCGGCTCATGGCGCAGGAGTAACTGTTCTTACATTCGTTACTTGTCCATTCGTCACTGTTCTCTGATCGGTGTAGGTGCCACCATTTGGGCCGACAGCCGTCTTGGTGCTGCTCAACTGGCCGGACTGCACGGCGCGGTCAGAGGTGTAGGTGCCACCGGCCGGTCCCGTGACAGTGCGGCTGTCCGTATAGTGGCCATTCCCGGCAGTCACTTGATTAGAGTAGGTAGCGCCGTTCGGTCCTGTTGCAGTTCGGGTATCAGAGTACTGCCCGGCGGAAACGTTTCGTTGGTTTGTGTAGCTCGCCCCATTCGGCCCTACGGCCTGACGAGTACTGGAGAATTGCCCATTGCCCCGCGTTTGGGTTACGGAGCGCGATCCTCCATACGGTCCAGTTGCGGATCGATGCCTGGTTCCTTGAGCGGAAGCCATCGATCCACCGAACACAAGTAGAGCGCCGAAAACGCAGAACATCTTTTTGTGCAACATAGTTCACCTCTTCAAAATCAGTCACGGATACTATCGCCGTGTACTTATAGAAACATCGCTCTGAGACGAGAGTTTTCATTTCAAATGTCCAGAAATGTAAAGCCTCCAGGCATCCTGCACGTTCACTCTTCGACCTACATGATGACAATATTTATTCAGAGCCAGTGGGGGAGCTTTGAAACTCCCCTCGGCCCGTTCACTGATACTGCTGTCTTTGCTGCACACGGGCGCGCATCTGATCCCGCATCTCGTCTTTCATCTGCTCGTATTTTTTCTTTTGATCGTCATTGAGGACGGCCATGATTTTCTGGTCGCTGTCGGACATGATCGACTTTGCTTTTTTGGCTTTCTGCATTCGGCGTCCGGAGCTATCTGCCATCAGCGCCTTCATCTGGGTCTGCCGATCTGCAATGATCGGGGTAATCTTGCTCTTTTGATCCTCAGAGAGACTCAGCTTTTCATTCATCCGGGATACAACCTGGTCTGGCGAAGGCCACTCCTGCGGTGTTTGCGCGGACGAGTCGCTGTAAGCAGCCCTGCTTACACCGGTTGAATACTGCTCGCCGAAGGCACTAAAAGTAGTTACGCTGCCCAACACTAAAATACAGCTCAGAAGTTTGTGGTTCATTCGATCCTCCTTTAAGGAATCTAGGACCACAGACACCGAAGCTGCAGGGTTGACTCTGTAAAGTTTTGTCCCGAGCTATAGGAAACCGGCGAAATCACGCAGATACTGAATAAAGCGGGGTACCTGCGGCAACGAAACTTTTAAGCTTCTCCTCTTATTGCAAAACGTGGAGAGTACAGAAGAGATGATGGACAGTTCAATTCTCCTTATCGACGACGATAGCGAACTTTGTAAGTCGCTGATCCGTCTTCTGACGATGGATCAGTTCACGGTTTCTGCGGCTCACTCGATTGCAACCGGAAGATCCGAATTTCAAGCAAAGCGTTACGATCTGATTGTTTTGGATGTCATGCTTCCGGATGGAGACGGCCGCGCGCTCTTACAGCAGATCAGGGAACGGTCCGATGTGCCCGTCATTATGCTCACGGCGCGGGGCGACACCAGCGATCGTATTGCGGGTTTAGAGAACGGGGCTGATGACTACATCCCAAAGCCCTTCGTTCCTGGCGAACTTGTCGCACGCATCCGCGCTGTACTTCGCCGCCGAGTGGGTGGAAAGAGCAATATGCTGATGGCCGGCGATCTTAGGATCGAGGTCACGACTCGGCGCGTGCTCCAGGAAGGCAGTGAGATAAATCTTACGGCAGCTGAGTTTGACATTCTGCTCACTCTCGTTCGTCGCTGTGGAGAATGTGTAACACGAGACGAGCTTACGGAGCAGGTTCTCGGCCGTCCACTAGGTTCCGCAGATCGATCCATCGACAATCACATCAGCAGTCTCCGTCGAAAGTTAGGCGCACAAGTGGGACTGGTTGAGCGGATTCGCAGCATCCGTCACCTGGGTTACTGCTATACGGGATTGCCTGATGCGTAGTCTTTTTTCCCGTGTCTTTTTTGTGTTTTGGCTATCGTCGGCACTCATGCTGATTAGCCTTGCAGTGATCACGGCTTTGACAGATGCGCGTCCTCTTTCGCATCGATGGCTTATGCGTTCGTTCGATCTTTATGCGTCAACAGCCATCGACCTGTATGAGCATGGTGGTAAAAAGCGCCTAGACGAGTATCTCTCCGACATCAAAAAAGATTCTCAGATCTCAGCCTCTCTCCTGGTCAATGAAGTGAATTCCGGAACAACTCAGGTTCCATTGGAGGCGAGTGAACTTCTCTCCCAGGCACGAGATGAAAAGCGCTCCGTCTTTTCCTTCGGATCTCCCTGGATCGGCGTGCTCTATAAGGTTCGTGGCCCGAATGTCTACATCTTCGTTGCTGAAATGAATCCAGTAAGGATGTACGGTAATTTTCTAAATCCTGCCAGACGTACGTTCCGGCTTGCCGCTCTATTGATCATCTCTGCTACCCTCTGCTTTCTTCTCGCCAGGAGCATCACCGAACCTATCCGCAGCTTGCAAAGAACCGCGCAGCAGATCGCAAAAGGCGATCTTAGGGCACGCGCGTCTCCGGCTCTATCGAGGCGAAAAGATGAGCTTGCGCTGCTGGCTTACGACTTCGATCGCATGGCCGAACGTATCCAAGTCCTGCTCGACCAGCAGAAGCTTCTATTGCGCGATATCTCCCATGAGTTGCGATCACCCCTGGCCCGCTTGAGCGTTTCGGCGGAACTAGTGCAGCGCGGAGATATTGATTCTGCCGCGCGTATGCAGGCAGACATTAAGGCCCTCGAAAAAATGATCTCCGACCTGCTGACTCTTGCGCGAATCGACGCATCCGAAAGCCACTCGCGGAGAGAACAAGTACACATCGGCCGACTAGTGCAACGCATCGTGAAGGATGCCTCCTTCGAAGGGCTCCCTGAAAAAAAGACGGTGGTTCAGACAGGTGTCTTCGATCGCTATGCACTCGCCGATATGGGCCTGTTGCACAGCTGTATAGAGAACGTTGTTCGAAATGCCCTTCAGCACAGTCCCGCAGGAGGAGTTGTCGAGGTTAAGCTCTGTGACTCCAGAAAAGATGCTCACGACCTCATCGACATAATCACAACGGATGAAGGTGATGGCGTTCCTGAGGAAGCCTTGAGCCAGATCTTCGAACCCTTCTTCCGAGTCTCCACGTCAGAATCCCACAAGCAGGGCGGCGGAGGGCTTGGACTCTCCATCAGCAAACGAATTGTTCACTTGTACGGGGGGGCTATTTCCGCGAAGAACGTCGCCGACCGCGGACTTCAAGTACAGATTCAGCTGCCGGTTGTGGCAGGCTCCGTGCAATTATGACCGTGCGAGTTTAAGCACCAGCGCACGAATATCTTCTGCGCGAACGATGAATCTGCTCTGCGCTGACTCATTTAGAACTCCGCTCCGCTCCCGCGAGAAAACGGGTTGAGCACTCCGCACACTGCCATGAAAATGTCCGGCTCCCGTCGCGTGTGCGACAGAGGCAGCATTAGCGATCCGGAGCCCGCCTCCCGCTGCGACGTCGATCCTGTTACCCGCCTGCTCGACAAGGCTGGTTAGCTTTGTCGCACCGGCAACGACATCACGCTCTCCTCCTGATGTCAGAACTCTGCCACAACCCGCTGTGACGATGTCTTCGAGGCCCTGATCGAGAGAGGGAACCAGATCGAATGCACGATGAAAGGTTACTTCGAGTGGCGATGCTAGCTCCGCCAGTTTTCGTGTGCGCTCAATGTCAACGGTCGCATCAGCAAGCAGGACCCCGAGTGCGAATCCTTTGGCACCTAAAGAGCGGGCGTGCAAAAGATCGGCCTGCATTATGGCAAACTCCTCGTCGCTATAAAAGAAATCACCAGAGCGCGGCCGCAACAGGACATGCACGGGTAGGCCGCTGCGTTCGACTGCAGCACGAATCAAGCCGTGGCTCGGCGTCAGGCCATCTTCACTGAGCGCCGAGCATAACTCGATCCGGTCTGCACCACCCTCCTTCGCAGCCAAGCAGGCCTGCAGGGTTTCGGCGCAGAGCTCGAAGGTGATGGCTCTCTTCACGAGAGGCTCAGCGAGGGCGGTGCCATCGAGGGACCGGCACCGAAGGACGTGTTCGGCTCCGGCGCCATGGTGAAGACCAGCTTCCCTCCCTGAGCGATCTTTGAGTGATGGAACCACGCCTTCTGCTGCGGCTTTCCGTTGAGCGAAAAGGCTTGAATGTATTGGTGCGCTGGATCCTTCCGCTCGACGACAATCTCGAGCTTTTTGCCAGCGCCGAGTTCAAGCACCGCACGCTCAAATAGTGGCGAGCCCAAGATGTAGTTTCCGCTGACAGGATCGACGGGATAAAAGCCCAGAGAGCTGAGGATGTACCACGCCGACATCTGGCCGACATCTTCGTTACCCTGCATTCCATCTGGCTTGGCTGCGTACATTGTCTCCAGAAGGCTACGAACACGGGCCTGCGTCTTGTGCGGCGCGCCTGCATAGACGTACAGGTAGGAGATGTGATGGGAGGGTTCGTTTCCGTGAGCATACTGCCCAACCAATCCGGCAATATCTGGCGGAGCATCCTCTGGCAGATCGCTGGGGGCTGTGAAGAGGCCGTCGAGCTTGGTAACGAAGGCTTCACGTCCACCGCAGAGTTCAATCAATCCCGCGGCGTCGTGCTGTACGCCGAAGGTCGTCTGCCAGGCATTGGATTCCGTGTAGTCACGCCATTTTTTCATGTGCCCCATATCGATGGGACGGAACGGCGAGGTCCATTCACCGTTCTCGAGCTTCGGGCGCATGAACCCAACCGACTTATCGAAATAGTTGCGATAGTTTGTCGAACGCTTCACCAGCATCTCGGCATCATCCTGCTTGCCAAGCTTTCGCGCCACGTGAGCGATTGACCAGTCGTCGTAGCAGTACTCAAAGGTCTTTGAAACCGACTCTTCCTCTTTGTCGGCGGGGATGTAATTGAGCTTGCGGTAGTAACCAAGGCCACGATAATCCTCGACCATGGCACGCTTCATCATCAGGCCATATGCCTTCTCGTAATCAATGCCGGTGAATCCTTTATTGCATGCTTCGGAGATTACGGCAGCCGAATGATATCCCGTCATCGTCCCCGTCTCGGTCGACATGAGCGGCCACACCGGCATTCCGGCGGGGCTTTGTTCGGACATACGGATGAGCGTGTTCATGAACAGCGGCACTCTCTCGCGCTCAATCAGCGTGTAGGTGGGGTGCGCTGCGCGGAAGGTATCCCAGAGAGAGAAGGTGGAGAAGTTATGTTCGCCGGTAGCAAGCGAATGGATCTGGTTGTCCATGCCGCGGTAGCGTCCATCGACATCGTCGAAGAGAGTTGGTCCCAGCGAGAGGTGATAGAGCGCTGTATAAAAGATTCGCTTGTGGGTCTCGTTCGGGCTGGCGACCTGAATCTTTGCAATTTGTTTCCGCCAGATCTCGCGTGCCGACGCGCGCGTCTTATCGAACTCCCAGTTGGGAGCCTCTGCCGCGAGATTTTTCCCCGCCCCGTCGGCATCCACGCCGGAGATCCCCGTCTTCACGAGGATGCGCTCATTCGCCTTGGTCGTGAAGTAGAGAACGCACTTCAGATTCTTTCCCTTAAGCTCCTCGCCCATTGCTGGAGCCGGAACCTCCTGGTCATCCGAGTAGAAGACGATCCGATCCGGGCGTTTCGAGACTTTCAAGGCGAAGTAGGCATGTCGATCTTTACCCCAGGCCGACGTGCGCCTTCCGCCGGAGAGGGTATCGGGAGCGATCTGTTTGAGCTCGGCGGAGTCGCAAGGTCCTGCGCCAGGCCCGTATCCGTGCTGCAGATCAAGGATGAGATACGCTTTATCGCTTGCCGGGAATGTATAGCGATGCAGCCCTGTCCGCTCGGTCGCGGTCAGCTCTGCGCGCACCTTGTAATCCTTCAGCATCACCGAGTAGTAGCCCGGCTCCATCGTTTCGTCGGCATGATCGAAGCGTGAGCGGTAACCCGCATCAGGGTTGTTGCGATCGCCGGGCACGATGTGGGCGGTCCCGGTTCCAGCCATCACCAGAAAATCGAGGAGATCGCCGCAGCCGGTACCGCTCAGGTGAGTGTGGCTGAATCCCATAATGGAGCTGTCGGAGACATGATATCCCGAGCACCAGTCCCAACCATCATTAAAGGTATCGGGGCTGAGCTGCACCATGCCGAAAGGAAGCGCCGCTCCCGGGAAACAATGCCCATGACCGCCGGTTCCGATGCGTGGATCGACCCAATGCAGGGGCTCGTCATCTTTTACACCAGAAGCATAGGCAAGCTTGTTCAGAGGAAGTGCGTTCACGGCGCATACAGCAGCACCGTTTTCCAGAAATCTTCTACGACTGATCATTCATTCTCCGTTCGGCAGAGATAAAGAAAATGGCTGCCTTCACATACATCACAGCCCGGAAGGATCACGACAAACACCAAAACTATTCTTACGTATGGAGTGACTGACCGGCAACTTATGACAGAATGACACCTGACGAGTAATGAATACCTCAGGATTCAATAGACGAAAATTTCTTCGGTCAGCGAGTTCCGTGGCTCTTGTTCCCACATTCGCATTGAGCCAGCAGCAGTTACCTGCCGTGGAGGCTCAATCCTCGATCGAGACTCCTCCCGTCAAGGCTCCATGGGACATGTCACAGGGACGTTCCAAGCCATCGGAACGCAAGTTCCGCAGCGATGCGGTTGAAGCCTTTTTGAAGGAGCGGAGCGCTCGCATTCCCGACCCGGTCCTATCCTCCTTGTTCACTTCTTGCTTTCCGAATACGCTCGACACGACAGTTGAGCCAGGCATGTTCGAAGGCAAACCCGATACCGCCGTCCTCACCGGCGATATCGCTGCGATGTGGCTGCGAGATTCCTCAGCCCAGGTATGGCCTTATCTTCCCTTGGCAAAGAATGACCGTCGGTTGCGCGATCTCTTGGAAGGCGTCATCCGCCGGCAGGCTCGATGCATTCTTATCGATCCATACGCAAACGCATTCATGGCGGACCTCAACGCTACGCCGCTTCCCTGGAGCCTGAAAGATAAGACGGAGCTTCGTCGCGGAGTCGGAGAACGCAAATGGGAGGTCGACTCTCTCTGTTACCCCATCCGCCTCTCGCACGGCTACTGGCAGCAAACCGGGGACACAAGCCCCTTCGACAGCCGATGGCATGACGCTATGCGGCTTATCGTCGACACACTGCGGGTGCAGCAACGCAAAGACGGTGACGGTCCGTACCGCTTTCAGCGTGAATCAACAGCTTCTACGGAGACACTTCCGGCAGCGGGCAGGGGCAACCCCGTACGTCCGGTCGGTTTGATCGCCTCTGGATTCCGCCCTTCAGATGACGCATGTATCTTTCCCTTCCTCGTTCCATCGAATCTCTTCGCGGTGACCTCCATGAGGCAACTCGCCGAAATGGCCCACGGCATTCTTCACGACGAGGCACTTGCTTCAAGTGCCAGTTCCCTTGCCGATGAAGTCAATGCGGCTCTGCGCCAACATGCAATCGTTTCCCAGCCCGAAGGCACGATATGGGCGTACGAGGTGGATGGTTTCGGCAGCCAGCTTTTGATGGACGATGCCAATGTTCCCAGCCTGTTAGGCCTGCCCTATCTGGCCAGCTCGCCGGATGCTGCCCTCTACGCCAGGACCCGTGCCTTTTGTTGGAGTGAACGCAATCCATGGTTCTTTCGTGGAAAGGCAGGCGAAGGCATCGGAGGGCCGCATATTGGGCACGACATGATATGGCCGATGTCCCAGATCGTCTTCGCCCTGACCAGCACAAAGGACGACGAGATTCTCCAGTCGATCGGCATGCTCAAAAACTCTGCCACCGGATTCGGCTTTATGCACGAAAGTTATTACAAAGACGATGCACGGCGCTTTACGCGAGCCTGGTTTGCCTGGGCGAATACGCTGTTTGGCGAACTCATAGGGCAATTGGCCGGTACACATCCGGAGTTATTGCGAGCCTGACTATCCGTGTCGAGCACGCCACAGTGCTCCAAGGATTGGATCGACCATCCCCGGCACTACCTTCATCGTGGGCAGATCGCGACGCAGGATCTCCACGATGCCTTCACGGATTGGAGCGACATGTTCGAGGATACTTCCGGTAAATGCGAGGTCCGGAACCCAGTCAGGACGATGATCCGCGCGGCGGAGACGCTCAATGATCAGCCGCGCAAGATACGCCAGCTCCTCGGCCTCTCGATGGAGTACCCCTTGCGCCACAGGGTCTCCCGCCTCCGCGCAGGAAACCACCAACGGGGCTAGCCTGGTAAAGTCCGGTGCAGGAATCTGATTGGCATAAGCGACCAGCTCATCGAAGTTCTTAAGACCCCAAAGGTTCAGAATCGCAGGCAAAAGTGTTGTCTGGCGTTCCTGATCGACCGCCAGGGCAGCATCACGAAGCGCTTGCTGTCCGATTCGTGAACCTGAACCCTGATCCGACAGGGCTGGACCCCATCCGCCAGCTGTCGTCAGCATACCGCCGGCGGTCCGTCCGGCAACGTTTGACCCGGTTCCGGCCATCACCAAGACTCCGGGGCCACCGAAAAAAGCTCCATCGAGGGCGATCTCAACATCGCCCACCAGGATGAGCGAACCGCCGATTCTTTCAGCAAAGATCTTTCGAATCCAGTCGGTCACCAGAAGAACAGTGACTCCGGCCGCTCCCACGCAGCTTCGAGTGACTTCACGGACGGACGCGCCGGACTTTTCCTCAAGTTCACGGATAGCCTGGTCGAAGTTCTCCTCGGCAGTGGTCGCGTCCGTGCGCATACGCTTGATCGTGCCACCACGAACACGCGCCAGCTCGCGTGTTTCATCCGCCAATACATATTCTGTTTTGGTTCCGCCCAGATCTACTGCAAGGTAAAGCGCCAACGAATCGACCTCGTGCTCAGTCTCTGCCCGGTCCGCCTGTGGAGCGGTGGACGCCTTATCTTAAACGATGAGCCTGAGAATCGGAATCTTCTTGAGCAGCGGGAGCCTCGCCTCCTGCTATCGTGGATCAATTCTCCTTTCCCGCAGGGATGTTGAATGAAACGCCGTTCTTTTCTTAGTCTTTCGCTCCAATCTGTGCTTGCCAGCGCCGGCCCAACCAGCGCTGACGCAGCCTCTGTAATCGATTCGCACGTTCATGTCTGGGAACATCGTCAGGACTTTCCCTTCGCTGAGGGAGCAAAACCGCCCGCCTACGACAATTCGGCGGACGATCTTCTGAAGCTGATGCATACCAACGGAGTGGCCCGAACGGTTTTGATCCAGGTGATTCACTATCGCTGGGACAACCACTATTTAATCGATGTTTTGCGACGCTATCCGGGCAAATTCCATGGGGTATGCCGAGTCAATCCTGAAGATCCAGCCGCCCCCGACCACCTGAGCCAACTTACGGAGCAGGGATGCCACGGAGTGAGGCTTAGCCCCGATGCCACGGCAAAGAGCGATTGGATCCGTGGACCTCTGATGACCCCGCTCTGGCAAAGGTGCGCACAGCTTCGAGTTCCGATGACCCTCCTACTGCCCGCCTCAAGGCTGCCTGACGTTATGCCCTGGATAGAAAAGAATCCAGGTCTGGATGTTGTGATCGATCACATGGCCGATGTTCCACCCGACGATCCGAAGGGCTTCCAACTGCTACTGCAGATGGCACGATATCCTCGCGTCTACGTAAAGATCTCTCACATGTGGTCGCTCTCCCGTAGGCCCTATCCCTACCCTGACATGGCTGAGCAGGTCGCACGGCTCCGAGACGGTTTTGGAGCCAATCGCCTGATGTGGGGGACCGATTGGCCTATCGTCCCTGACACCCTTTCCTATGCCCAGCGAGTCGCACTCTATCGCGACCATTTAGGATTTCTAACAAGTTCGGAACGAGCAGACATCCTGTACAAGACCGTACAGCGAGTGTGGCCGTTTGATCTGTAATCCGTCGAAAGAGATATAGGAATGCCGAACCAGATTCAGCCACGCTATATTCAGGTTCACCCTGCTGACAACGTCGCCATCGTGGTGAACGAAGGCGGTCTTCCCACTGGAACTGTGTTTGATTCGGGATTGATCCTGAGAGAGGCCGTTCCCGAAGCACACAAGGTGGCACTTAGAGCCATCCCCATAGGCGGAGCTGTCGTTCGATATGGTGTCACCATCGGCCATGCTCGCGAAGAGATCGCTCCTGGGAGATGGGTTCACGAAGCAATTCTTACGCTTCCGCAGCCACCCAGGCTGGATCAGCTTCCGTCTCCCGAAGCACAGTCTGCACCCGAGCCTCTGGAGGGGTTCACATTCGATGGTTACGTCAATGAAGACGGGTCCGTCGGAACAAAGAACATTCTCGGTATAAGCACTACAGTGCAATGTGTCTCCGCAACGGTGGAATATGCGGTGAAGAAGATCAAGGCAGAGCTTCTGCCTCGATATCCGAATGTGGATGATGTTGTCGCAATCACTCATTTGTATGGGTGCGGGGTTGCCATCGACGCGCCAGGAGCGGAGATTCCCATCCGCACCCTGCGGAACCTCAGCCTCAATCCCAACCTCGGTGGAGCTCCGATGGTCGTGAGTCTGGGCTGCGAAAAGCTGCAGCCCGCTCGTATGCTTCCTGACAGCACACTTCCGATCCTGACCACCCGACCGTATGTGGTTCGCCTGCAGGACGAAAGCCATAACGGCTTCGGAGACATGGTACGGGCGATTATGGAGATGGCCGAAGAACGTCTCGCGCAGCTCAACAGACGCCGCCGTGTGACTCGCCCGGCCTCTGACCTGGTCGTCGGATTGCAGTGCGGAGGGAGCGACGCTTTTTCGGGCGTAACCGCGAATCCCGCGGTCGGCTATGCCGCTGATCTGCTGGTGCGCGCAGGAGCCACAGTCATGTTCTCAGAGGTGACGGAGGTTCGCGATGCAATCGATCTGCTCGCGGCCCGCTCCTCTTCTAATGAAGTTGCGAAGGGCCTTATTCGTGAGATGGAGTGGTACGACAGATATCTAGATCGAGGTGCCGTCGATCGCAGTGCCAACCCGACTCCTGGGAATAAAAGCGGCGGCCTTACGAATATCGTGGAGAAGGCGCTTGGTTCTATCGTCAAATCCGGTACAACTCCTATCCGCGGGGTCTTTGGCCCTGGCGAACGCGTGACAACCAAAGGGCTTGTATTTGCGGCCACACCTGCAAGCGACTTCGTCTGCGGAACACTTCAACTAGCAGCTTCCATGAACATGCACGTCTTCACTACAGGCCGCGGTACCCCCTATGGCCTGGCCATGGCTCCAGTTATCAAAGTCGCTTCTCGGACGTCTCTGGCTCGGCGCTGGTCCGATCTAATCGATGTCGATGCGGGCAGAATCGCGACTGGACACGCAGGCATCGAGGAGGTTGGCGAGGAGATCTTTCGCCTCATCCTGGAAGTCGCCAGTGGCCGCCGCCAGACCTGCGCCGATCACTGGGGGTTGCACAACGAATTTGCTCTCTTCAATCCTGCCCCGATTACCTAGACAAGACAGGGCCGTTTCGGATCGAACTTCCAATTAGGTCTCAGGAACTGCATCGCGGCTGCATCATCGCGACCAGCAAGCCTAACCTCGCCGTAGAGCCGATTGGCTGATTCGACCTCTTTCATATCGAGCTCGATCCCCAGCCCAGGTCTCTGCGGCACCGCTAATCTTCCGCCTTTTATTTTCAGAGGCTTCACAGTCAGCCGTTGACCGTCCTGCCAGATCCAGTGCGTGTCGATAGCCGTGACTCTTCCGGGTGCGGCAGCAGCAACGTGGGTAAACATGGCTAGCGATACATCGAAGTGATTGTTTGAATGCGAACCCCACGTGAGCCCCCACTCGCGGCAGAATTGGGCGACCTGCACCGAACCCTGCATGGTCCAGAAGTGAGGGTCTGCAAGAGGGATATCGACTGCATGGAGCTCGGCCGCGTACCTCAACTGCCGCCAATCGGTTGCAATCATGTTCGTTGCCGTCGGAAGACCGGTCGCGCGGCGAAACTCGGCCATGATCTCCCTGCCGGAGAACCCTTGCTCCGCCCCACAAGGATCCTCTGCGTAAGCAAGAATATCGCGCTTACCACTGCATAACCGTATCGCCTCTTCCAGCGACCAGGCTCCATTCGGGTCAAGCGTGATGCGTGCATCAGGAAACCTCTCCGCCAAGGCGGTCACCGTCTCCATCTCCTGTTCGCCAGCCAGCACTCCACCCTTCAGCTTGAAGTCGCGGAATCCATATCGTTCCTCCGCTGCCCTTGCCAGACGAAGCACCGCTTCCGTCGTCAGAGCATGCTGGTGGCGTAGTTGTGACCATGCATCTTCGCCGTTGTCACCGCGCTCGTAGGGCAGGTTCGTCTTCTCTCTGTCGCCGATATAGAAAAGATAACCAAGCACATCGACGCTGTCGCGCTGTTGCCCTTCACCTAGCAACTCCGCAACAGGCACTCCGAGAAACTGTCCCAGCAGGTCAAGCAAGGAGGATTCAATCGCAGTTACCGCATGAACCGTGGTTCTGAGATCGAAGGTCTGGAGCCCGCGGCCCTGCGTGTCGCGATCTGCGAAGCGCTCCCGTATAGAGCTCAGGATTCGCTTGTAGAAGACGACCTTTTCGCCTTCCACCAGCGAGCGGCTATCTTCTAAAACCTGACGAATCTTTTCGCCGCCGGGGACTTCACCTACACCTGTAGCGCCTGTGTCATCAGTAACAACAACAAGGTTTCTGGTGAAGAACGGCGCATGAGCGCCGCTTAGATTCAGCAGCATCGAATCCCGGCCCGCAACCGGAATCACACGCATGGTTTTGATTCGTGGAGATTCGCGTTCCGTTAATTCCTTCATATTCTTCCGCCTGCGGGTTCAGGTAACTTCAGATCAACGCGCTTGATCTCCCCGACGATCGGTAGATATGCAACAATCGCCATGAGTGCCGTCACCACAACAAAAATCAAAGCATCGTGGAACGAGCCCGTTCGCTTCACGATATATCCAATGATGATCGGCGTAGTAATACCCGCAAGGTTGCCAATCAGATTGAAGAGTCCGCCATTCACTCCAATCAGTGGCTTCGGCGACGTATCGGCAATCACCGTCCAGCCCAGCGCTCCAAACCCTTTGCCGAAAAAGGCGAGTGACATCAAGACCATCACTGCCCATTGGGCATTGGCATAGTTGCAACCGATCATCGTTACTGAAAGCAGCATTCCCGCCACGATCGGCGTCTTGCGCGCGAAGGATAAAGAGTGCCCCGCTTGAAGCAGCTTGTCAGAGACAACGCCCCCCAGAATGCCACCGACGAAACCGCAGAGTGCCGGCAAAGCCGCCATCACTCCTACCTTAGTGATGGACATGTGACGTGCCTGACTGAGGTAGACAGGAAACCATGTGAGAAAGAACCACGTCAGCGTAGTAATGCAGTATTGACCAATATAGATACCGACGAGCATTCGATTGCTCAGAAGCATCTTGATCGCAGCCCATGTCAGACGAGGCGCCTTCTGTGCCGAGCCGGAACCCGGATCGATATTTACCAGTCCCCCGCCCTTCTCGATGAACTCGATCTCAGCCGCATTAATCCGAGGATGCGCCTTCACGCCATAGACCGCCTTGTGCCAGACAAAGCTAAGCAGCAGACCAGCAGCTCCCACAAACCAGAAACACTGCTTCCAGCCCCAGGCGTTCGTAATCCATCCGAGAATAGGAGCGAAGAGAACCAGCGAAAAATACTGCGAAGCATTAAAAATTGCAGACGCCCGGCCACGCTCTGCCGTCGGAAACCAGCTCGCCACAATACGTCCATTCCCAGGAAAAACCGGTGACTGCACAAGCCCCGAGATCAGACGCAATCCAAAGATTGCGGCAAAGGCCGCCATGGCAGGCAGGTAACCGGCCAGGCCTGCAAGTAACGCGCAGATCGACCATAGGACAATACTTGCACCGTAAACCCGTTTCGATCCAAAACGGTCCAACATGCCGCCCGCGGGTAACTGCCCAAAAACATAAGCCCAGCTGAAGCCGGAGAAGAGATACCCCAGCCTAACCGCGTCCATGTGCAGATCTTTGGAGAAGCTGATCCCGGCGATCGACAGCATCACCCGGTCTCCGTAGCTAAAGCAGCTTGCGACAAACAGCATCAGCACGATCAGATATCGGACCCGAGTCGGTCTCTGCTCCGGGACGATTGTCATCAGGTGCGATTCCCGATCAGCTTGGCCAGCTCCTCAAGCTCAAGCTGGCTAAGATCCACCAGCGGAGACCGGACCGGCCCAGCCGGCCTTCCAATCGCCGTCATTCCCGCCTTGACGATGGAGACCGCATATCCTTTGCGTCGATTCCGAATGCCAATGTACGGCAACACAAACTCGCTCAAGCGAGCGTATACCTTCTCACGGTCTCGCGCTCTCACTGCTGCATAAAATTCCTGCGCAAAGTTGGGAAGGAAGTTGAAGATTGCAGAGGAGTACGTTGTAACTCCCATCTCCAGATAAGGCAGAGCGAACGTTTCTGCTGTCGGCAAGCCACCCACATATGTCAGGCGATCTCCTAGCCGTGCATAGATTCGCGTCATCAGCTCGATATCGCCATAGCCATCCTTGAAGCCGACCAGATTCGGGCACCGTTCGCACAGCTTTGCCAGGGTAATGTCGTCGATGATGGCATTGTCACGGTTGTAAAAGATGACGCCAAGTTTCGTAGACGAGCATACAGCTTCAGCGTGCGCAGCCAAACCAGCCGCCTCCGAGTTCACGAGGTAGGGAGGAAGCAACAGGATGCCGTCTGCTCCTGCATTTTCGGCTGCTGCCGCAAACTCCTTGGCCATAGCGGTGCCATATCCGCATCCTGCAAGCACGGGGACCTTGCCCGCAGTCTCATCTACCGCGGCGCTCACGATCGAGGAAAATTCACCAAGTGCAAGTGAAAAAAATTCTCCCGTCCCGCCTGCAGCGAATAATCCGGCAGGCTTATGTTGCAACATCCACGAGATGTGTTCGCGATAGGGCTTCTCGTCGAAGGAATAATCTTTTTTGAAGTGAGTAACGGGAAAAGAAAGTAGACCTTCACCTATCTTCTTTGCCATCTCCGAAGGACTTAATTTTGACATCCTGCACCTTAGCCTCTAATTTTGATTCCTCAATATACCGCACAACTCTCAGGCCAGACCTACCTCAAAGGCGAACTCTGTCGAGAAATTCAAGAATGACAGAATTGAAGAGCTCGGGCCGCTGAAGAGGAGCAAAGTGGGTCACCTCTTTGAGGAAGAGCAGTCTCGCGTTGGGAATACTTTCGGCAAGAAATCTGGCATGTTCAGGTCGGATAAATTCATCATGTTCACCCTGCACGATCGTGACGGGAACTTCGATAGCCGCTAGATCGTGGGCCGTATAGTTTGGCTGCGTCTTCATCATCAGGGCGACTGCTTTCGTAAAATCATCAAACTGTTCCGGAGTCTCGGATAACCGCGCATAGTCTTTGGTATGCCTCCGGAAACAACGCTCTGTTACGGGATCAAGTTCTATCATCTCCTTTGCCCCGCTTGGGTCCATATTGCAGGCAAAGAAAAATACACCCGCAACGCGCTGTGGATTTTTCTCGGCAACCATGAGCGCAATCACCGCACCATCGCTCCACCCCACCAAACTGACCTTCTCCAAGTGAAGGGCATTCATTACGGCCAAGACATCCGACGCCATCAACTCATATCGGAAAGGGCGCTCATCACGCGTGCTACGTCCATGCCCGCGGCTATCAATTAGAATCACCCGATATCCGGCCCGGAGCAAAGTTGGAACCTGATAGCCCCAGTTCCCGCTATGGCCCAGTCCTCCATGCAGCAGAATGACAGGCGCACCTTCTCCGAAGGTGGAACACCAGATTTGTGCTCCCTCGTGTTGGATATGAGTTTCGCTGAAAGCAACAGGCAATGGAGCGGCGCCATTTGCTTCAAATATCTTCAGGTCGTCGTCACAAAATCCCACTGCATCACCATTCATATGCTGCTCAAGCATCCTTTCGCCGCCATATCTTCTCAACCTAGATAAGTCTGTTATATAGGCAGCCGCTCTGAGCGCGGCACGTACCCCTCCCTCGGTTGGGAAGACTACTCGATCTAATCCTATTCGGTGGAATCAATCTGGATAATGGACAGCTTCTGCGCTTCATTCAAGTCGATATCGAAATGTTTGACGGCACCTCGCTCCGCATCGACTGCAGCAAGAATGTTGGTGTATCGTTCAGATGAAATCCCCGCACCCTTCAACTCAGATTCCACCTTTTGCAGGCTGGCGAATCTCCGGACTAATCCGCGTAGACCGGTAATATCTCCTACGATTGAGCACGAGACGACATAGGGGTCCTTTCCGTTATCGAAGCGGACATTGAACAGTAAATTCGGCATTTCCGTCATAGGCTGATTCATTCCTTCACCTCATCCCGCTCGGGATGCTTCCTCGACTTTGCTCTGAAAACCCACTGCAGAATTTGGATGCCGTTTCCCCGCACCAGTCACAGCAGACCATCCTAGAAAGGACCATTCCTGCAGTTGAGTGGGATCTAAAATCTGACCTCCTCGTCGCGAAAGCAGTTGAAAAAGGCATTTTCTGTAACTTAGCGACACAAAATGAAGCACTCAGCAACGAACAGTAAGAATTCCTGCCGATCACCGAGAAGGGGTCGAGAGAGATAATAAGTCAACTCCGACATCTACTTATCCGATATGCGCCATTTTGAGCTTTTCGAGATCCACGACCATCGTTGGTGTCCCGCCGTTCTGCGAAATCTGTTTACTGATGCTCTCCAGGCTGTGTGGATGACATTCGACACCTATAGACCGATCATTCCCCTACTTCGTCGTGCGCTAGAAGAATCCGAAAGCAGTCACGTGATCGATCTTTGCTCCGGCGCTGGAGGACCTTGGTTGCAATTGGCGCGAGATTTCGAGACGGGACAGACATACAAGACAAGTGTTCTCTTAACTGACCTCCACCCCAACACTGAAGGATTCAAGCGCGCTAGTTCCGAGTTCGAATCGGTCAGTTTCTACGAACACTCCGTGTCCGCAATGAGAGTACCGCAACACCTTGACGGATTTAGAACCATATTTTCGTCTTTCCACCATTTTTCGCCTGAGGAAGCGTTAAGCATTCTTTGTGATGCAGCAAAAGAACAGCAAGGGATTGCGATCTTTGAGGGCGCAAACAGGGATATCAGGACAGTACTCGCGATTTGTTTTCTTCCTCTGGCCGCCCTGTTTATTGCTCCAACAATTAAGCCGTTTCGCTGGTCAAGAATCTTCTGGACTTATGTTGTACCGCTGGTTCCGTTCATGCTCTGGTTCGATGGTCTTATGTCGTGTCTCCGCGCCTATTCACAAGATGAACTATTGCAGATGTCGCGAAAGTTGCAAGCGAAGAACTATCACTGGCAAGTAGGGACGCGGGCAAATGGATTTGTATCGATTACCTATCTAATTGGCTATCCGAAGAAAACTCGTTCGCGCGAGTTTGGTTAGTTCGCTTGATGATAGTGAGGATGGAGACCAGCTATCTGAAGATGGGCGCACTTGTTGAGCGGTCTCGCCTCGATCCAATCGACAGAACTTGAGACTTACATTCTCGGCATTTCTTGATATCCAGCCGCTCCCTCAACTCCGCTGCCTTCCAAGAATCGCGCAAAAGCGTACGGACCTTGAGGTACGAGAGCAATTTTGGAGTTTTTCGGCAAACCTTCCAGCACCGCTGCGATGGCTGTCTCTACGTCCGAATAACTATCCTGTGCCAGCGCTCCAAGCTGCTCGTTCTTAACTCCCGGCGTATAGAAAAATAGTGGATGATCTTTGCCAATCAAGGCCAACTTTTCGAGCTGCCACTGATCTACAACAACCTCTCGTTGCTTGATCTCCTCAAGGTAGTCTTCGAAGCCGGTTAAATTTCTTAGCTTTTCGCTGAACTCCGGAGAGCCGATCCCCTCGGGGCACTGACCGATGGTCAGAATCCTCCCTCCAGGCTTGACGATATGTTGGGCGGCGGTTACGCCTTTAATCGTTTGATAAAAGGTCAAGTCAAGTGGATATCCTGCAGCGCTCGTTATGACAGCGTCCGCCAATCCTGTCAGCCTCATCAGGGAGGTTGCTTGTAGAAACTCCACACCAGCAGCGTGAGCGGCGACCGGCTCTCCGGCGAATACGCCAGAGATTTGACGATCTTCGGTAAGCGTCACATCCAATATAAAATCGTGCGTGGCCATTCCGGCGATTTCAAGAAGTTCAGCGTGCAAGGGATTGTCCTGAATTGATCCTTCCGTCGCTTTTGGCTCCCTCATGAACTTCGGCGAATGAATGGTCTTAATTGTGCGTTCGCCCGCCACGCCAGGAACGACCAACTTACGGCCTCCCGAAAAACCCGCCATTAAATGAGGCTCTATGAAGCCTAGACTTAGATGAAGTTCTGCCTCCATATATCGATCGTCGATGTAAACGGGTGTTCCCTTTTTCGTATTGCCTAAAAACCGATGCTGGTCGCTTCGACGAGCATCGTGGTTCAGCACGCTATATTGAGCTGCGATCTCAAGACCAACGATCTTCCGAATCTCATCAGGCGTTGCTTCCCTGTGGAGGCCAGTAGCTATGAGTATTGTGATGTTGTCAGCGCTTATGCCCGCCTTATGTAACCTGTCCAGAATGAATGGAAGAGTGGTTCGATTTGGTGCGGGACGGGTAATATCACAGACCGAAATTGCCGCAGATTTTCGAGTTCGTGCGAGCTCTTGAAGCGACGGTCCAGCGACAGGATGATCTAAAGCATGATTGATCGCGTCAAAAGGGTCAACGATCGCAGACGCTGTCCTGCTCTCAATGAGCTCGTATGTGTACCCGTCTGGAACGGCTATAGACAGTCCCTCTGTTCCGAAAGCAAAACGAACTTTAGTCATTCGATCCTTCTCTAGAACGCGAGATTGCGCTTGCTTTTAAGACTGGGCGCCTCCTGATTATCAGGCTCGAGGTTGGCATGACGCAAAGAACTTAAATTGCTCATCGCTGTGCAAAGCTGCCTTAGTTATTTGGAGGTGGTCAAAACTTCGCAGCCTGCGAGATCCTCCATAAGACGAATGGAGCCGCAAATGTCATCTTCGCCATATCCTTTCGCAATCGCGGCACGATACATCTGGCGGGAGAGAGACGTTAAGGGAACGGGGACGTTCAACTCAGCCGCAGAGTCCAGCATCAGCTGCATATCCTTCTCCAACCACTTGACTGAAAACTTGGGGTCAAAGTCTCTCTTGAAAACGAGGGGCGCCTTCAACGAAACGAGACCGGACTTCGCCGCGCTATTTTCAATAATCTCCAGCATGAGCTCCGGAGGTACACCTGCCTTAGTGCTAAGGACAAAGCTCTCATTGAATGCCTGCAGTAGATTACCGAGAATCATGTTTTGAGAGAGCTTGGCGTGGAGTCCCTGACCGGAATCGCCACAGTAGTAGAACTGTTTGCCCATCGGCTCAAATAAGGGGCGCACGCGATCGAAGACATCTTTATTGCCTCCCACCATAAAGGTAAGCGTGCCATTCTCCGCGCCCCCCTTCGACCCTGTGCACGGAGCATCCAAAAAGTCGATGCCTGCTGTCGCCAGTTCCTCCGCCATTCTGCGACTTTCCTTTGGCGAGATTGTGCTACAGTCCACGATAACGAGACCCTTCTTCGCACCTGCCTTAAGACCATCCTTGCCAAAGATAACCTCGTGTGACATCGCAGTATCGCCGACACAAAGGAACACGCAGTCGCTCTGCTCAGCAACCTCGCGCGGTGTCCGACACGCTTTGCCTCCTAGTGCCTCTGCTTTGCCCTTGCTATGCGACCATAAAGCCACGTCATTGCCTGCCTCCAAAAGCCGCGTTGCCATCGGTTTGCCCATAATGCCAAGGCCAAGAAATCCAACTTTTGCCATTTGCTCCGCTCCTATGAACATCTAGTTTGTATTCGTATAGCTGGGTAAAGCTCCTAAAAGCTCGAATCACCGGCTTCTCTATGAGTTCGTCCTCTTTGAAAACAGAATTGAAGATCAAGCAAGATCGATCGCAACCACTTCGTGCAACGCAATCGACGGAACATCCAAATGGAGAAATCCGTCCTTATTTGTATAGTTCGGCTTCGTTCCCGCAACCAGCAGTTGCACCTGTTTAACCTCGCGACCTGCTGGAACCTGAATTTTAACCTTTTGCTCTGTAATTGGGATGATCTCGCGGACCGGCCCCTTCATCATCATAGGATTGGTCAGATTCACCAGATGCGCGGTCATGGAGTCCTTTTGCGTCCACACGGAGATGTCAAGCACACCCTTGCCCTCCACGGCCAGGGGCGCCGGCTCACCTGTTGCCCAGAGAACAGCGTTTCGAAGAAGCCTGGCCTGATCGAAGCTCAGCGTCTCCCAGAACGTTCGATCGATGTCGCCGGGGAGATATACAACACGCCCCTTGCCTACCTGGCGAACGATCGCTCCGGGCTGTCCCGCCGGTGCGTCTTTGCGAGGGAAGACCTCCTCCATCGGAAGATCCGGGTATGTGGGAACCACCCGCAACGGATATATTCCTTCACCTGCCGGCGTTACCGCCACCTGATTTGCCGCATTGATGATGCGTACGGCATCCTCGAAATCCTTCAGCAGAGGATGGAACTGCCCGAACGAGTCTTTATTCAGACTCAGATAAGAGTTCTTCATCGGGCCTTCAACTTTACCGGCATAGTTGACGCCGAAGAGGGAGGCCAGGCCGAAATTCGCCTGACGCACACCCCACTCGTTATAGAGCGAGGTCTCATAGGTAGCTACCAGGCTGCCACCGCTCTGCACAAACTCTTCAAGCTGCCTGCACTGCGAAGTGGATAGCGCCGCGATATTTGGGAGGATCAGAGTGCGGAACTGATTGATGTGCTCGGGATCCAGCAGATGATCATGAACCATCTCAAAGGGGATACGCGCTTCAATGAGCGATTGATAAAACCCCAGGCTTGGATCCTCGACTTTGGTGTGTGCTGCATCACCTCCATAGTAGGTTGCTGTCTGTTGCGAATACACCATCGCCACTCTGGCGAGCGGTCGCTCATTACGTAGGTAGGGTTCATGCGCGGCATGCCATTTGTAAATCTCTTCCACAACAGGCATCCAACGTGCATCGATCACCTTGCAGTCGAACTTCGTAAACCACGGTCTGAGATCATGCGCGATTCCATCTGCAACCCACATTCGTATCTCATCGTCGCTCTGTACCGAGTCCTTCCAACGATATTTATCCTCCAACCCCATGCTGAAGATACCGACTATGGCTTTACGACCCAGTGTGGCACGATACTCTTTCCCGTTTTTACCATTAGCCCACGGTGGTGTTAGACCTGACCGTCCCTGACGGTCTGCGAAGAGTGTGGGGGCCAGCTCGCCGACCGTCTTCATATCGAGCTCACTTAGAGCACCGCCACCAGCATTCGCGATATAGCTTGCGTTGGGGTTGATGTGTTGAATTTTTCCGTTCCACAGTCGCCAAAGTTCAAACAGCCTCTGCTGGCGCCAAAGGATGTATTGGCGTCGAGCGGGATCCTGCGGATTGTGCGTGCGAGGAAGTGGCAAGCCGCTAAAGACCTGGAAGTTCTTCTGACAGTGCTCGCAGTAGCACATGCCAGATCCTGCCCAGCGGTTAGTAAAGATGCCGTTAGGCATGTACTTCGTCATGATCTCTTCGTGAACCGAGGTCATGAACTCGAAGTTGTATGGACCTAGCGCACAGGTCAACCAAAAGTCCTTGTCGGACGGATGACGGACTTTATTTCCGTTTGCATCCACCATAATCCAATCCGGATGGGCATCGTAGACGTCCTGGTGGCATGCGTGAGCATCTGTTCGTGCGACGACGATCATACCTAGAGCGCGGCAACTCTTCTGCAAATTGCCGAACGTATCCATATCACCAAGCCACTTACTGCGATAGTGCAAAGGAATTTGTGTAGGATAGAACGCAACTGCGCCGCCAGCATTCAACGTAACCGCATCGATATGCGAGCGCTTGAAATAATCCAACCAGAATTTGGGATCGTAATTGCCGGGATCGTCTTCAGCAAATCCGATCTGAGCCCATCGCATCGGTTTGTCGTACCAGCCGCCATTGGATCCGTTTGTTACCGATTGCGCCCACATGATCTCACCAGGACTGAGCAGCGTAGCGGCTGTTGCAGCTGCGGTGCGTGCTAAAAAGGTGCGACGGCTACTTCTCATCTTTTCTGATCCTCGTCCTTCCAGCCATGTCCGAAGTCTGTTGCCAGCGAATGTTTATCGCAGTGCAATCACAGCAGCGTCCCTCGCGGGCACATTGACCATCACCTGCTGTCCCGACAGCTTGATATCGAGCTTCCCCCACTTATCTTCGCCTGCAGAAAACTTACCAAGGTCCGGAGAGAGAGAGACCGCGACCTGACGCGCAGCCCTAGTGGGATTCGTCACCCACAAATAACTTCCCCCTGCCCCCTGATGCACACGAGCTTGTACCTCATTATCGTTGACACTGACCCTTGGAGTAATGCCAGACATCTTGAGGAAGCCAGCAAACAACGCCTGGGTTTCTCTACCATGATGCAGATAATAGGCCCCCCCCGGGAAGGAACCCATCAGCAGCGTGCGACCTTTGCCCGTTTGGTTCTCGATGGCGGCGGTCGCGCCGTTCGGATAGTGGCCTACGGCTTTGCCGCCCTTGGTTTGGTACTGCTGGAAGAAATAGCGGCCATAGATGTTGTTGCCGTTAACCTCCATCTTCAGATTGTCGTGAATGTCGGCCAAAAACTCGACATAAGTCTCGCGACCACCAAAGAGCTCATCTAATCCATAATTGGGCTGCACCTGACCAACATGGCCATGTTCACCGAAGTAAGCAGGCAGACCCTCGCAGATTAACGTTCCACCTTTACTGACATATTCCTTGAGTTTGACCACGGTTTCCGGTCGCATCATCACCGGGTAAGCCAGGTAGATGAGCTTGTACTCATCGATATTCTCGAGCACAACGAAATCCGGCTGAATATTCTGATCAAAAAACGCCTGGTATGCTCCACGCAAGGAATCCGCGTAGAACTCCGTCGAAAGCTGCTGGACATAGTTGAAAATTTCTGCCTCTGGAACAAAAAGCAAACCGACATCCCCTCGCACCGGTTTCGACTTCCAGATCTCGGGATGAGCGTTGGCCCAACGTACTGTCTTCCCAACCATCTCGGCGCGAGGTGTCACGGTGCCATCCATTCCAATCGCCCCAAACGCTCCAAAGAGAGGACCGTCCAGTAGAGGACGATAGCGACAGTACAGTAGCCCTCGAGCCCCACCCGCGAAGGAGATCATGTTCCAGATGCGCACATCCTCCGGTTCTGTGACACGGCCATCTTCACGTGGCTTTCCGATGAGTTGCGGCTGCATCCACAAGGGTCCACCCTGTGCCTCTGCGTGCCAGAACGGTTTGCCACGCGCTCCCGCACGGGTCAGGTCGAAGGCTTGCCACTGTCGCCAGGGTTCCGTGCCGTGGCGAGACTGCACCCAGGTCAAACCGTAAACATCGACTCGCTTAGCCGCCATCCACTCGTTGTGTACGGCAGAGGGGTAACTCTCGAGTGTTCCGGCAACGCCATGACATGTCACCAGATGTTTAGGGTCTAATCGACGATACAGCTGAATCCGCCAGTCAAACAGATCGTATGCTTTATCGATGCGATGCTGAAGCCAATCCAGACTCTCCGGATAGCCTGTGAAATCATGAGGCGGCTCAATGTCTTCCCATTCCGCAAAGCTGGGGCGATGCCAGGTCTTGCAGACCGTGTCCAGGGATTCATACTTCGTTTTGAGCCACTCCTGCAGCTTCTTCTTACTCGCTTCGCAGAAGCAGTTTGTTTTACCAGGTCGACCCCCATCGTAGGTAGTCTCATTCCACAGGTCATAGCCTAGCAGCGCAGGATGGTCACGATAATGTTCGATCAGCTTGGTATGGAAGTTCTCCGCCAGAGCTTTGACCTCGAGGTTATCCAAGCAAAGTCCCGGAAATCCCCCCACGCCGCTGCTGGCCGAAACGCTGCTATGCGCGATCGAATCATCACTCGCCTTATATCGAGCGTTTGGAAACTTGCGGAAAGCCCACTCCGGCGCCGCAGTATCTAGTGTTGCGATAACGACCTTAATATTGTTTTGCGCGGCGAGGTCCATCATCCTGTCATAGTCGGTCCAATCCCACTTGCCAGGAGAGACCTCGAGTGCGGACCACATGAACCAGTGACGAAAGGTATTCATGCCAAGCTGTGAAGCCGTCTTGTGATCCCGTTCCCAGTCTTCCATAGGGGGATTGGATTTGCGAAAATAAACACCGCCTGCAGGAAACACCGATCCCATATTGACCTCAACGGCTGGCATCGTCACCGACGAACTTGCCTCCTGCCGAGCCATCGAACCAAGAATGGGTTGTGCATAGCCAGATGCAGAGGTCGCGGTGATCATTGCGCTAGTGAGAAGGAAATCTCTCCGAGTTATTTCGTTACGGTCATCGATCATTGTCGCTCCGGTGAGATGGGAGGGTGTTGTGGAAGAACCGTCATCCTTCTGTGGTCAAAGCTACGGTCGAGGCGCTGCCTTGGCTCTCGGGTCGTGTTGGGCGAGGCGGCTTAGGAGATAGTCGACTTCGGTCCTTCCTTTTGCTGTAAGCGATGAACTCGGAGCCCGCTGCGAATCGTAGGCTATGGCGCCGCGTTTCTGCAGGACGTACTTCCGAACAGCGAGGCCAATTCCCTGCTGCTGTTCGTAGCGGATCAGTGGGAGATGCGCATCGAAGAGGTCATGGGCGGCATCGCGCTGGCCAGACTGAGACAGTTTGACGACGTCAACGAGCATGTCGGGGAAAGCATAGCCCGTCATCGCTCCATCAGCTCCGCGCTCCATCTCAAAGTCGAGGAAGAGGCCGCCATTCCCAGTGAGAATCGAGATGGGCCGAAGCGTTCCCTCACTTTGGAAACTACGCAGGCTACTGATTTTCTCAAGACCGGGCCAATCTTCGTGCTTAAGCATCACGCAGGATGGATTGTCACGGACAATGCGCTGGATAACTCTGGGCGTCATAACGACGGTCAGCTGCAACGGGTAGTCCTGAATCACGAAAGGAATGTCAGCGCCGATGGCTTCGGCGGCCTGGGCGTAGTAGTTGACGATCTGATCGTCGGTACGGAGGCTTGGCGGCGGGGCGATCATAACGCCGGCTGCACCTCCTTCCATGACGCTACGGGCCAGCGAGCGCATTGCTGCGAAGCCGGGGGCGGAGACGCCCACGATGATCGGAACTCCAGCTCGGCGTACAACTTGATTCGAGACGGCGAGGGCTTCTGCAGGATCGAGTTTCGGAGCTTCGCCCATGATGCCAAGGATCGTAAGACCGGTGACGCCACAGCTGAGGTAGAAGTCAGTCATCTTGTCGACGGACTCATAGTCAACGGAGCCATCAGGCTTAAAAGGAGTAACGGCGATAGCGTAGACACCTTTTGCGGTGTGATCGAGAAGCATTGATCTATTCGTCCTTCTTCGGTGTTGTGGAGTGTCCTTCACGCAGCAGAAAGTCAAAGTCGCACCCCTGATCGGCTTGCAGGACGCACTCTTCAAACAGTTTTGCATAACCGCGCTTCGGTATTTCGCGTTCTCGCGTCGATTGCTTTAAGGCCGTAAGCCGACGTTGTAGTTCGGAGTCATCGATGAGGAGTTCAAGGCGGCGGCCCTCAACATCGAGCAGAATCTGATCACCACTTTGAACAATCGCGAGAGGGCCACCGACGGAAGCCTCAGGTGCAATGTGAAGGACGATCGTGCCAAAGGCGGTTCCGCTCATGCGAGCGTCGGAGATACGCACCATGTCTTTGACGCCCTGGCGTGCGAGCTTCATTGGAATCGGAAGATATCCTGCCTCAGGCATGCCGGGCGCGCCCTTGGGGCCAGCGTTTCGCAGGACGAGAATATCGTCGGCGGTGACCTCGAGATCGGCGTCGTCAATGCGATTCGTGAGATCTTCAACACTGTCAAAGACGACCGCCCGGCCGGTGTGGTGTATAAGATGCGGGGAGGCGGCAGAGTGCTTGATAACGGCGCTATCGGGCGCGAGGTTGCCGTGGAGGATCGCCATCGCGCCTTCGTGCTTGAGCGGCGATGCGAAGCTTCGGATGACATCTTGATGAGGAACCAGCTCAGCGGCTGCGATAATCTCACCCAGCGTGTCACCTGAAACGTTCGGCGCATCGAGGTTGAGGAAGTCGGTTAGCTCGCGCATCAGAGCAGGCAGACCGCCGGCATGGTGGAAATGTTCCATGTAATGCGCGCCGGAGGGCTTAAGGTTCAGCAGGACGGGAATCTCGCGGCCGAGTTGATCAAACGTATCCAGATCGAAGGAAACACCTGCGCGGCCGGCTATTGCAATGAGGTGGATCAGGCCATTCGTAGAACCGCCGATGGCCTGCAGAACGATCATCGCATTGCGAACTGACGCAGCCGTGATGAGGTCGCTGGGTTTGGGAGCACCGGCAACGGCGATTTCGGCGGCACGCTTACCGCTGGCTTCGGCGATGCGACGACGGTCGGCGAGAGTGGCTGGCGCGGCAGCGCTCATGGGGAGCGCGAGGCCGAGTGCTTCAACGATGCAGGCCATAGTACTTGCGGTACCCATGACGGAACACGTTCCGACGGACGGGCAGAGGCGGCCGCTGATCGTTTCGATCTCGACGAGGTCGAGGTTGCCGGCGCGATGTTGCGCCCACATACGGCGACAGTCGGTACATGCTCCGAGGACCTCTCCCTTGTGGTTACCGACGACCATTGGACCGGTCTGCAGAACTACCGCCGGAAGATTAACGCTGGCTGCAGCCATGACTTGGGCGGGCAGGGTCTTATCGCAGCCTCCGATGAGAACAACAGAGTCCATGGGCTGTGCAGCCATCATCTCCTCGGTGTCCATCGCCATCAGGTTGCGTAGAAACATGGAGGTGGGATGGGCGAAGCTCTCGCCGATGGAGATGGTCGGGAAGACCATGGGTAGACCACCAGCAAGCATGACGCCCCGCTTCACGCTTTCGATGAGGTCGGGCACATTGCCGTGGCAGGGGTTGTAATCGCTGAACGTATTTGTGATGCCGATGATGGGCCGTTCGAGCGCATCGTCGGAGTAACCCATGGCCTTGATGAATGCCTTGCGAAGGAAGAGGGAGAATCCAGCGTCGCCGTAGCTGGTCAACCCTTTGCGTAAACCGATGGTCATATCTGTGCCTCTGTGGGCTGGAGGATTGGCGATTTTGCCGGCCTGAGGGTGAGGATGAGAACGGACGAGGCGATCATGCAGGCTGCGACGAGGAAGAGACCAGAGTTCAGCGTGCCGGTGTAGGTCTTGAGGACGCCGATGATGGTAGGGCTAAAAAAGCCGCCAAGATTGCCGGTGCAGTTGATAAGCGCAATACCAGCCGCGGCGGCGTCGCCACCTAGAAATGATGTTGGAAGTGCCCAGAACATGGCTAGCCCTGTGATCACTCCGGCGACAGCAAGCACTAGACCGGACATCGCGATGGGCGTATTGCTGCCAGCTTGCGTACACAAGATAAAACCGATTGCAGCCACAATGTTCGGGACGATGATGTGCCAGCGTCGTTCGCGAGTTCTATCGGAGTGCCGTCCAACAAACATCATGCAGATAAGCGCGCAGGTATACGGGACCGTTGTCAGCATCCCGATGTGAAGGGCATCTTTGACGCCGCTTTGGCGGATGATCGTAGGCTGCCAAAAACCGATGGCGTATGAGCCCATCTCCATACCGAAGAAGATCGCGCCAAAGAGCCATATGCGCGGACTCATAAACGCGGAGCGGATGGAAACATGGGTTTTGGAGACAGCTTCTGCCTCGATTTCGGCGGCTACGGCAGCTCGTTCGCGTTCAGAGAGCCACTTTGCTTCAGCTACGCGGTTGTCGAGAAATAGGAAGATAACTACGCCGAGGAGAATCGCGGGAACGGCCTCCACGATGAAGAGCCATTGCCACCCTGCGATGCCCCTGCTGCCGGCAAAGTGGTGCAGGATAAAGCCGGACAACGGACCGCCGATGATCCCGGAGACCGGGTTTCCGGCCATCAGCAGGGCAACCATCGCGGCTCGGCGATGAGCTGGAAACCAGTAGGTAAGGTAGAGGATCATGCCCGGGAAGAAGCCGGCCTCCGCAACTCCCAACAGCAGGCGTGCGGTATAGAACTGCATGGGCGTCCGCACTAGCGCCGTGAGCGCCGAAACGATGCCCCAGGTGACGACGACCCTGCAGATCCAGACACGCGCTCCGACCTTGTGCAGCATGATGTTGCTGGGGACTTCGAAGGCGAAGTAACCGAGGAAGAAGATGCCGGCGCCTACTCCATAGACGCCATCGCTGAACTTCAAATCAACCAGCATCTGCAGCTTGGCGAAGCTTACATTGACGCGGTCAACGTAGGCGATGATGTAGCCGATCACCAGGATCGGCATGATGCGCCATGCGATCTTACGATAGAGGGAGTCGCCGACATGATCGGAGGAGGCGTTCGGCGCGATATTGGCTGCGGATGACAAACTTCAACTCCGATTGACCGGACAAGTCTACCTACTTATCTTGTGCAGCGCGAAAGCTTGCGTACCGAGCTTTAGTCTCGGCGTTGGGCGGGTAAAGTCCGGGTAGCGGAAGACCGGAACGGACCTCGTCAATAATCCACGCTTCGAGCTTCTCCTGCTCGACTGCGGCTTCGACGACTTCGTCGAGGAGAGCGGCTGGGATGACGACGGCTCCATCGTCATCGACGACGATGATGTCATCGGGAAAGACTGCAACGCCACCGCAGGCGATGGGCATCTGCCAACCTACGAAGGTGAGTCCGGCAACAGAGGCGGGAGCTGCGGTCCCCTGGCACCAGACGGGTAGATTAGTACGGAGAACGCCGGCGAGGTCACGGATGACACCGTCAGTAATCAGGCCGGCAACTTCACGGACGCGGATGCGCTCACAGAGAATGTCACCGAAGATTCCAGCATCGGTGACGCCCATAGCGTCGACCACCGCGACGCATCCAGCTGGCATGCACTCGATGGCGGCGCGGGTTGACGTAGGAGATGCCCATGACTCCGGGGTGGCGAGATCCTCGCGTGCGGGGACGAAGCGCAGCGTGAAAGCCGGACCTACTACGCGGGGTTGACCGGGGCGCAGGGGTTTGGTGCCCCGCAGCCAGATGTTGCGCAAGCCTTTTTTGAGCAGAACCGTTGTCAGGGTGGCTGTAGTAACACCGGTGAGAATGTCGTGTGTCTTCTTGTCCAATGCCATAGATCTTTTGAATGCTCCTAAATGCTGGGGATCAGGCCGCCATCGACGCGAATGACGGAACCGGTGATATACGCCGCGCGCTCGCTGGCGAGAAAGGTCACAACATCGGCATACTCTTCCGGGTTGCCATAGCGGCCGAGGGGGATCGTGCCATGGCTCTCGGCGGCAACCTCCTCAACACTGCGCCCTTCGCGCTTTGCCTTGGCGTTATCGAGGGCTGCGACACGAGATGTGGCGATGCGCCCAGGCACGACAATGTTGACGGTAATGCCGTCTTTGCCTACTTCGCGAGCAAGCGTCTTCGACCAGCCGACGAGTGACAGGCGGAGCGCGTTTGAGATCGCGAGGTTCGGAATGGGCGCAGCGACGCCGGACGATGTACTGGTCAGTATGCGCCCCCATCCCCGAGACTTCATGCCGGGAAGAACGCTGTCCGTAATGGCGATGATTGAGAGAACCATCGCTTTAAATTGTGTGGTCCAGAGCGCGGGATCTTGGCCAGCGGCAGAGGCTGGTGGCGGTCCGCCGGTATTGTTGACTAGGATGTCTATCGGACCCAGTTCCCTTTCAACCTTCGAGACGTTTGCGTTGATCACCGAAAGGTCGGCGAGGTCCCAGATCAGGCTAGAATACTTGCCGCCGATCGCTTTGAGTTCCGCAACTGTGCCGTCGATGGAAGCCGATCCGATGCCCGCTACGGCGACGTTTGATCCTTCAGCGGCAAGCGATTTAGCGATAGCGCGTCCGAGTCCACCGCCCCCTCCCAGCACGAGTGCTGTCTTTCCCTTTAATCCAAAATCCAAAGTGAAGTTCCTCGCCACAGCATCATACTTGCTGCGGCGATACTTGCGAAATCTCACCGGGTACAATGTCCCATTGACAGGGGAGACTCTTGTAATGGTGAAGGCAGTTTTTCTCGGATTGATGTTCTGTGCCGCCTCTGCGTTAGCCCGGGAGGATCCCGTGGCGGGCTCCTTTGATATTCACGCTCACGCAGCTCCGGATAGCACGGCACGATCGATTGATGCGATCGACCTTGCCCGGCTTGCAAAGAGCCGCGGGATGCGCGGACTGGTTCTGAAGAATCACTATGAGCCGACCGCTTCGCTCGCTTACATTGTTCGGAAAGAAGTGCCAGGAATCGAGGTCTTTGGCGGAATCGACTTGAACTTGTCAGTGGGTGGGATGAACCCCAGCGCAGTCGAGCATATGGCAGCGATTACAGGGGGATACGGACGTTTTGTGTGGATGGCGACATTCGACTCGGAGAATCAGGTGCGCTACTCGAAGCAGGATCGGCCTTCCGTGCGAATTGCTCAGAATGGGCAATTGGTACCGGCGGCCAAGGCGGTCATTGCGGTGATCGCAAAGCACAATTTGGTAATGGCGACGGGACACTCCAGCGCGGAGGAAGATTTAATGCTGCTGCGCGAAGCCAAGGCGAAGGGTGTTCAGCATGTGGTGGTAACGCACCCGATGCTGCAACCGACGCATATGTCAGAGGCCCAGATGCTCGAGGCCGCAAAGATGGGGGCTTACATCGAGTTCGTTTATAACGGTCTGATTGGTACGAGCAAGGAATACGACTTTAAGGACTATGCGAATGCTATTCGCTATGTCGGGGTTGACCACTGCATTCTTTCGAGCGATATGGGGCAGCCGGGAAATCCATTGCATACGGATGGGTTGACTGCGTTTTATGCAGGATTGCGCAAACAGGGATTCACACAGATGGAGATTGATCGTATGGCGAAGGAGAATCCAGCGAGGCTGATTGGGTGGCGGTGACCGAATTGGCCTGGTTTACCCGTAGCTGTCTGCCGAGCCGTTCATTGACGCTGGAGGGATTTGCACGGATACCGCATCCTTCGGGAGATTGCTCGTGATTTAGAAGGTCGCTAAAGTCTACTCCGGGACACTGTACGACAACTTGAAAAACTTGATAAGTCGCTGGCCTGGTCGCTTGATTGGCGCTTCGCCCATCACCTGATGTTTTACTGAGGGCGCGGCTACGCAGCGAGTCCTTCTCCGAACCCAGCCTACCGCAAACCGATGCGGCCGGGTCGATTTAGACTACCCACCACAATCGTTCGCCGCGACGCATCATCGGCCCAATTGCATCGCTGGCTGCACGTTTTGCCAGGATGACTGCATATCGATTCCGTTTTTGGAGGAAGAGAGTGACGTTAAGGACCGAGGTGTTGTTCCAATGCGACTACAGATACTGGCGACTCTGCTTACGCTCCCGCTCGCTTCCTGCTCGCGTGTCGTTGCGCATGCAAACATGACCCCTCCGGAGGGTACCCCGGTGCGTGTCTCACAGGCCACACTCGAGAACGTACCTGTTGAAATTCCGGCGGTTGGAAACGCCGAGGCAATTGAGAGCGTGGAAGTAAAACCGCGGGTTGGTGGACAGATTCGGAGCGTCGCATTCGTCGAAGGGCAGGAAGTAACGAAGGGGCAGCTATTGTTCTCACTTGATCGAGACACGCTTAGTCGCGAGTTGGCACAGCAGCAGGCAGAATTGGACCGTGACATGGCCATGGAGCAGCAGGCTGCGGCGGTGGTGGCGCGCGATGCGGCGTCGGAGAAACAACGTCACTCGGAGGCAGACATCGCCCTGAGACTGGGTGAACTTGGGGTGCTTTCGGGGCAGGCCGTTAGCCAGGCGGTTTCGACGAACGAAGCAGCGCATGCCGGGGTGCAGGCCGACCGTGCATCGGCTGCTGCTGCTGGTGGTGTGGTGAAGGCCGATCGGGCTCGACTTGCGCAGACACAACTCCGACTGAACTTCGCTGATGTAGTGGCTCCGATCTCAGGTCGTGCGGGTGCTACCACGATGAAGGCGGGCAACGTAGTGCGGGAGAACGAAACAACGCTGGTGACGCTTCTCCAGACTTCGCCTATCCATATAACATTCGGGATTCCCGAGCAATCGCTGGCTGAAGTGCAGCAGTTGAGCCGACAAGGGCCACTAGAGGTAGAGGCAGAGGCAGGCAACGGCACGACAGTGAAGGGACGGTTGGATTTCATTGACAATGCGGTAGGTGCAGCGACGGGAACGATACGGTTGAAGGCAAGCTTCGCCAATACGAATGGTGAGTTGTGGCCGGGCGAGTTCGTTCACGTGCGGCTACGACTGCGGATAGATAACGGAAAGGTCGTGGTGCCGGAATCCGCTGTACAAGAGGGTGTGGACGGACGGTATGCGTGGAGGGTGGAGTCGAACGTAGCTACGATGATACCGGTGACGGTGGAGCGCAGCTACAGACAACAGAACGCAGATGGAAGTACGACATCGCTCGCGGTGTTGGAAGGCAGGGCACTGCGACCAGGCGAAATAGTCGTGACAGAGGGTCAACTTCGCCTGACACCGGGTGCACGAGTGGCGGCGATTGCGGGTAAACGATGATATCGCGGCCTAATCATCTGGGGGCTCGCGTTGCAAGATAGACCGTTGGCTGGGTGCAGCACAGTTATTTCCTTTAGATCCTTCCACGAGGAAGACCATGCGAGTTTCTGAGTTCTTCATCCGGCGTGCGACGACCACGATATTACTGATTGGGGCGATTGCAGGCTTCGGTGTAATGAGCTATCTGTCGTTACCGGTGAGTAATTTGCCGGAGGTTGAGTATCCCACGATCTTCGTCTCTGCCGAGTTGCCGGGGGCGAATCCGGACGCGATGTCCGCAACAGTAGCGACACCACTTGAGAGTGAGTTTTCGCGTATTCCAGGGATAGAGGGAATGACCTCGTCGAGCACAGTTGGTAGCACAAATATCACTGTGCACTTTGCGCTTGAGCGCAGCATCGACGCCGCCGCACAAGATGTGCAGGCCGCGATCTCACGAGCGGGCGGGAACCTTCCTTCGGGGATGCCTGCTCCACCGTCCTACTCAAAGGTAAATCCGTCGGACAGTCCAATCGTCTGGCTCGAGCTTCACTCTCAAACAATGGCGTACCAAGAGTTCTCACGATATGCAACACAAATTGTCTCGAAACAGATCTCGATGGTAAATGGCGTTTCGCAGGTCGAGGTCTACGGACCGGAGCGTCCGGCAATTCGAGTGCAGGCCGATCCTGTGCGGCTTGCGGCGTACGGAATCGATCTGGAACAGGTACGTGGGGCACTGACCTCGAACAGCGCGAGTCTGCCGACTGGTACACTCTACGGCACAACACGTGATTATTCGCTCGATGCGAAGAGCCAAATGCGGACCGCAAGCGAATTTTCCGATCTTATCGTGGCGTACAGAGAGGGGGTGCCGTTGCGATTGAGCCAAGTCGCAACGGTTTTCAACAGCACGAGCAACGACAAACGCACCTTCTGGATCAATGGGCAGCGTAGCGTGATTATGGCGGTGCGCAAACAGCCCGGAGCCAACACTGTAGAGGTGGCGGATGCAGTGCGAGTCGCCGTACAGGCACTACACGATACATTGCCGCCAGGCGTGGCCTTCGGCCGCGTGTCGGACGACTCGAGGATTGTGCGCGACACGATCGCGGAGGTATATCACACGCTGCTACTAACAATCGTGCTGGTGGTGGTAGTGATCTTCATGTTCCTCGGGACGCTGTCGTCGACGCTGATCGCAAGTGCGACGATCCCCGTGTCGATTCTGGGATCGTTCATCGTAATGCGATTGATGCACTATACGGTGGATATGTTCTCCATGATGGCGGTGACACTGGCGGTAGGTTTCGTCGTGGATGATGCGATCGTGATGATCGAAAATATCGTGCGGCATCGCGAGACCGGAAAGTCTAAGATGCAAGCTGCACTCGACGGATCCGGCGAAGTGGGATTTACGATCCTATCAATGACGATCTCACTGGTTGCAGTCTTTCTGCCGATCCTGTTTCTGAATGGCGTGCTGGGCCGCTTGTTGCGCGAGTTTGCGGTGACGATCTCGGTTTCGATCCTGGTATCGGGCATCTCTGCGTTGACGCTGATACCCATGTTGTGCAGCCGTTTTCTAGATACAGAGAAGAGCGAACACAGCTGGTTTCATCGTTGGTCGGAACGCCCGTATGCGGCGCTCGATGGGATTTATCGACGCTCTCTAGAATGGGTATTGCGTCATCAGCGCTCGGTGCTCGTGATAACCCTTGCGATGACAGCTATGACAGCGTGGCTGTTCGTGATCGTGCCGAAGAGTTTTATTCCTACAGTAGATATAGGAGGCATATCGGGTCAGATGGAGTCTGCCGAAGACAACTCGTTCGCACAAATGATCGCGTATGGAGAGCAGGTAAACCGCGAGATGGCGCAGGTCCCGTGGATGGATAGCAACGTGTCGGGCATCTTCGCACAGAACCAGGGATGGCTATGGATCAATCTGAAGGACGACCCACATCGTCAGAACGTGAAGGTGATCATCGCAGAGCTGCAGCAGCGACTCGATCGGATACCGGGGCTGAAGGTGTATCTGCGTCCGGCAGACTACGTGACCTTGGGTGAGACGGAGACTCGGTCCCAATATTCGGCGACACTGTCGGGACCGGATGCGGAAGATCTGTATCGCTGGGCACCGCGATTAAAGGAGAGGCTGGGTAGGGTGCAGGAACTTACGAATATCTCGACTGATCTCCAAATGAGCGCTCCGCGGGTAAATGTGGATATTCGACGTGATCTTGCGATGTCGCTGAGCGTGAATCCCGAGAGGATCGCGAACACGTTGTACGACGCCTATGGGAACAGGCGAGCCAATACGATTACGGTGGCTTCGCAACAGTACGATGTTGTATTGGAAGTGGCGCCAGAATATCAACGCGACCCGACATCGCTGAGCAGTATCTATTTGCAATCGAACACAGGGCGGCTGGTACCACTGTCGGCGATTACGACGTTGAGCCGGACAGTAGCTCCACTAACGGTGAACCATCTTGGCCAGTTTCCTTCCGTAACATTCCATTTTGATCTGCGGCCAGGTGTGTCGCTGGAGGCTGCGACGAGAGCGACGCGGCAAGCATCGATAGAAATGGGCCTTCCGGCTTCGATGAACTTTACGTTTCGGGGAACGGCAGCGCAGTTTCAGAGTTCCCTGAAGGGCCTAGGGCTTCTACTGGCGACCGCAATCCTGGTGATCTACATCGTGTTAGGAGTGTTATACGAGAGTTTCATCCATCCAATCACGATTTTGTCGGGCCTGCCGCCAGCAGCGATTGGCGCCCTACTGACGCTATTGGCGTTTGGGCAGGACCTAAATCTATACTCATTCCTCGGGATCATTCTGCTGATCGGAATCGTCAAGAAGAATGCGATCATGATTGTGGACTTTGCGCTGGCCGCCGAGCGCGAGAGCGGAATGCCGCCCGAGCAGGCGATCTACGAAGGTTGTTTGCAACGTTTCCGCCCAATAACGATGACCACGATGGCGGCGCTAATGGGGGCAGCTCCGATCGCGATAGGTCACGGCATAGGAGGAGAGGCGCGACGACCTCTGGGAATTGCAGTGATGGGCGGTCTGTTGGTTTCGCAATCACTGACGCTGTATATGACACCAGTGGTGTACTTATCTCTCCAACGCCTTCAGCGACTCAAAGAACGCGCAATCCCGAACGCCGCGGTCTTATCATGACCAAGTTCGAATATGTGTCGGCGCGTTCATTTTCGCTCCGCTTAGTCGATACATCCTCGCACCGATTGCTCGCCCACAAGATGTATATGGCTCTCTCGATGAGGATGATCGGCCGCTTACACGATCCTAACCAGAGTACGTTTATCCACGAGCCGCTAAGGATGGGTGCGGGAAGAAGGATCTGAAAGGGACCAGCATTACCGTTGACGTTGTTGGATTCGATTAGAAGACTTTTGAAAGATCACACGAGCGATTTGATTTCGATCCTTCTGAACCAGATTTCGGCAAACTCTATCTCTATCGCAATCTTCCCTTTTGACAAAGGGATATACTCTCCAGCCTTTTGAGGATTCGGCTGCTGAAGCGACGTTATGACATTTACCGTTCGACCGTTTACGATGTGCGCCGCCCTATCTCCCTGCCATATCACTTCGACCAGATTCCAGTCGTTTAAATTCTCAAAATCTCCATCCTTGATCATTCGTCCTCCAACGGGTTCACGGGTGGACACGTTTCTTTTTTTCTGAGCATCAAGATAGGATTGCGACCAGCCACCTGACTCAAGTCCTTGTCCGAAGATGCCGTTTCCATGCTCAGACTGAACTCCTCGAATGCCAGAGACAAGATAAGCATCGCCTACATCGTTCTCCTCAATCTGGAACTCCGCACACGTTGGCCAGACTTTGTCGGGCCCTACAAGGCCGTAGAGAATCCCATTATCTCGCTTGGCCATTGACCGTGGAAAAAACCGCTTAACACCCCACTTATATTCCATACGAATATGAACGTTTTCGAATTCCTGCAGTGTTGAGATATAGCCTGGCTCGGCAGTGTCCTGACCGACTTCGTTCCCCATGATGTGAAGCATTCCCTGCTCTATGACAACCATCTTCCTCTGCTCGGCAACCCCCTTGCCGGATTTCTCCAGCATGGTGTACCACCCATCGAGGTTGCCACCGTTGAGTAGCGAAACCCACCCATCGCTCCGGGGCGCCGGCACATTTGTTCGTGACGTTTGACCCGAAGCTTCTGGAAACCAGTTCCAGGGGCTGACTGAAACAGATATTCCTGCCTTCAGAAGACTGCGACGGTTCACTGATGACCTCGTACAGATTAAAATTCCCAATTGAACTATAAATAGAAAACTAAGCTAAGTTGGATCTCGCCAAAAGGCTAGACGCTCGAATAAGCATAGATATACTTCCGATATGCGACGGTCAAGCACAAAGCATCCAGTAGCAACCACAACAAAGTTCCTGATAGAACTTTTGAATTCTACTGCACGCCCAGCTTCCGAAGAGCTTGATCCGCTGGACCGGAGACAGCGGGATTTGGATCGCTTGCTGCGATTCGGAGGTGCTTGATGGCTTCAATGCGGTCTCCCTGCGAGTAAAGCAGGAGCCCAAGGTTAAGCTGAACTCTCATCATTTTGGGGCGAATTGCGATTGCCTGTCGATACTCGTTGATCGCTAAATCCGGCCGTTTTTCTCTTACATAGAGAGCTCCCAACACCTCGCGCGCTTCTGCATAGTCCGGATCTGCCCGGACAGCAGCCTGCACCTCTGTCTTCGCTTCGTCGTACTGACCGGCCTGTACAAGCGCCAGGGCATAGTCGTAGAGATACGGCGGATAGGCTGGACGAAGATGAACTGCCTTCTGGAAGTTATAAAGTGCTGCTGTCGTATCTCGCTTCATAGCCATCACCTGACCGGTCAGATCGTATGCGGCTGCATCGTACGGATCGACAATAAGCGCTTGGGCGAGAGCTGATTCTGCCTCCTGTGCCTTGCCTGTCTGTACAAGAAGATTTGCGAGATTAAAGTAGCCTTCCGGGAGGTCTGGATTAATCTCAAGTGCTTTCTGCAATCGCGCCAGAGCCTCCTCACGCCTGCCACTCTGAGCTTCAAGAAGACTGTATTGATACAAAACGTTCGGCTCGAGCGGAGATTCATGTAGCGCGCGATCGAGTGTCTCTCTGGCGCGTGGCGCGTCTCCCTGTTGCAGCTGGACACGCGCCAAACCGCTAAGCGCGGCGAGAGAATGATCGCTACGCTTCAAAGCTTGCTCATAAGCACTTGCAGCTTTCTTCGTATCTCCGGCGTTTGCCCACGCATCTCCAAGCGTCGTGTAAAATTCTGGACGAACCGATGGATTCTGAGTCACTTGCCGAGTCAACTCTTCCACACCTTTCGCTAGATTGTTCTGTAACAGAACCTGCGCTACCGACCTATAGAGATTGTTCTCGGTGGTTGGTGCGGGCTGAGCTGGATAGTAAGGAAGGACCTCACCGTGGTACTCCTCAGATTCAGGAAGGTGCAACTCCGTCAATTCGGCAACCAAGTTGCGCTTCGGCTCCATTCGCTGAATGAAGTGGTCCGTAATAACCACATGCACGACATCTTCTGTGCGACGCTTCGGCATGTGGCACGA